>AZIJ01019233.1_pt1 | contig 17138 bp, 14 predicted proteins | sample 359151 | NCBI WGS metagenome assembly AZIJ01 (sample SAMN02429718, study PRJNA222666) | marine sediment metagenome | biome: Sediment sample; isolation source: enrichment culture of sample MGS-ElMAX(UA) from oil contaminated site at the... | place: Egypt: El Max | collected 2013-01-23 | depth 9.22 m m | reverse complement strand
CGGGCACCAGCCCCAGCACCAGGCTCAAGACTGCCAGCACGCTGAAGCCCAGGCGCATGGCCGCCGGCGCCTCGTGGGGCGTTTTGGGCGTGGGTTTGTGGTCACCCCAGAAGGGTTTGATGGCCACCAGGGCGCTGGCGGCGACAATGCACACGGCGGTGATCATGGCCAGCACCACCAGCAGGGTGGACAGGGCGCTGGCCCCCAGGGCCGCCTCAAACATCAGCTCCTTGGCGATAAAGCCAAACAGCGGCGGAATGCCGGCCAGGGACAGCGCCGCCACCCACAAAAACAGCGCCGTCTGCGGCATCTGAGTGCGCAGTCCGCCCAGCTCGCGCACGTCCTTGGTGCCGGTGGCGTGATCCAGGGTGCCGGCGGCCATAAACAGCGCCCCCTTGTACAGGGCATGGGCCAGCAGGAACACCATGGCCGCCTTCAGCGCCACCGGGGTGCCGATGCCAATCAGCATGGTCAGGGTGCCCAAGGCCATGATGGTGGAAAAGGCCAGAATGCGCTTGAGATCCGTGCTGCACACCGACATCACGGCGCCCACCGTCATGGTCAGGGCGCCCACCGCCGACAGTGTCAGCAGCCAGGCCTCGCTGCCCGCCATCACCGGCTGCAGCCGGGCCATCAGAAACACCCCGGCCTTGACCATGGTGGCCGAATGCAGGTAGGCGCTCACCGGGGTGGGCGCGGCCATGGCGTTGGGCAGCCAGAAATGGAACGGAAACTGGGCCGACTTGGTAAAGGTGCCCAGCAAAATCAGGCCCATCATCGGCAGGAACAGCGGGTGCTGCTGCAGTGCCGGCCCTTGCGCCAGCACCTCGGTCAGCTCGAAACTGCCGGCCATCCAGCCCAGCATAATCAGCCCGGTCATCAGTGCCAGGCCACCGCCCATGGTGACGAACAACCCCTGCAGCGCCGCCTTGCGGGCCTTTTCCTGCTCGTGGTTAAAACCGATCAGCAGGTAGGAGGTGATGCTGGTGAGCTCCCAGAACACGAACAGGCCAATCAGGTTGCTGCACAGCACCACCCCCAGCATGGCGCTCATAAAGGCCAGCAGGTACATCAGCAGCTTGTGCCTGTCCTTGTTGCCTTCCAGGTAGCGGCCGCCGTAAATGAGAATGAAGGTGCCGATGCCGGTGATCAGCAGGGCGAACATCAGGCCGAGGCCATCCAGCAGAAAGCTCAGGCTGATATTGAGGCTGGGGATCCAGTCGTAATGAAACTGCACCGCTTCACCGCCGGTGACCCGGGGCCAGAAGCTGGCGAAATAACCGAACAGTGCGGCCGGCAGCACCGCCAGAAATCCGCCAATATGCCGGCCGAGGCGGGGACTTAACAGCGGCACCAGGGCGGCCAGAACAAAACCTGCCAATACGGCAACAAGCATACGCAAGGCTCCTTTTCATGCCCGAGAACGAGGCGTCAGGATCGGCGAAGATAAAAGGAGAGACTCTGAATGCAGACTATAGCAGTGAACATAATTGGATTAACTATCAGGAAGTTAATCCATTTTTTATTGATTATTAGCGAGATGCATACTACAAGCCGCCCCGGCCGGACGCAAGCAAACCGGGACACTAATGCCGGGATCAGCGGGCGAAAAAGTGTTCCACCGGGCCCCGGCCCTGGCCGATTTTCAAGTGAGCACCGGCCTCGATGGCCCGTTCGATATAGTGCTTGGCCGAGGCCACCGCCAGCTCCAGTGTCAGGCCCTGCGCCAGGTAGGAAGCCAGCACCCCGGACAGGGTACAGCCGGTGCCGTGGGTATTGGCGGTGATCACCCGAGGGGTGTCGAAGCAGCGCACCTCGCCATGGTGCAGCAGCCAGTCGGGACTGCGCGGCTCCTGTTGCAGAAAGCCGCCCTTGAGCAGCACCGCCCGGCACTCCAGCTCATTAAGGGCGGTGAGCAGGGGCTCTACCTCACGCAGTGACGCCGGCACCGGCCGTTCCACCAGGCAGGCGGCTTCCGGCAGGTTGGGGGTGATCACGTCCGCCAGCGGCAGCAACCGCTGCTTCAGGCAATCCACCGCCTCGGGGGCCAGCAGCATGTCGCCGTTGGCGCTGACCATCACCGGATCCACCACCAGGTGTTGTGGCCGGTATTGTTCCAGGGCATCGGCCACGGTATTGATGGTGTCGGTATCCCCCAGCATGCCCACCTTCACCGCCGTGACCGGCAGATCGCTGAACACGGCGTCGAGCTGAGCACGAATGATCTCCTGGGGTACCGGGTGCACGGCGCTCACCCGCTGCGTGTTCTGGGCGGTAATGGCGGTGATCACCGAGCAGGCGTAGCCGCCGGTGGCGGAGATGGCCTTGATGTCGGCTTGAATACCGGCGCCGCCGCCGCTGTCGGAGCCGGCAATGGAAAGAATAATGGCTTTGCTGCTGTGCATGTCCTTATGGTCCTTGTGAGGCGTGAAAACCACAAGGCCATGGGCCATCGGTTCCCTACGCCAGTGTTAACTGGATCAGGTTCAACGGGTTCGGCATATCACTGCCGTCTCGGCCTTTCGGCTCCCCGACCAATCGCACGATAATACCCAGCCCACTGGCCAAATGCCAGTCGACGCATTCACTCACAAAAATGTAACTTAATAACAAAAATAGAGTTTGATTGTATACAAATCCCGTGCACAGTCGAACAGCGGGCATAAAAAAACGCCTTCAGCATTCTGGCTGAAGGCGGCCTGAGCAGCATATGAAGTAAATGCAAAAAGCGTGACAGGGTGATTTACCCTGCCTCTGTACCTGATAACACTCTACTCCCGAAGGAAAGCAGAGAAAAGTCGAGATACGTAATATTATTTCATTATCGTTATTTTGTTGTCAGATTAGTGAGCCTGATCCCAGTTGTCACCCACCCCGGCTTCCACCAGCAGGGGCACATCCAGGCTGGCGGCCTGCTGCATCAGCGCACAGATGGTTTCCCGGTGGGCGTCTACCCTGTCTTCACGAATTTCAAATACCAGTTCGTCGTGCACCTGCATCAGCATGCGTACCTCGCCCTCGGGCAGCTCACCCAGCCAGTCATTCACCCGAATCATGGCCTGCTTGATGATGTCGGCGGCAGTACCCTGCATGGGCGCGTTGATGGCGGCCCGCTCGGCACCCTTGCGCCGGGCGCCGTTCTTGGATTTGATTTCCGGCAGGTAGAGCCGGCGGCCGAACAGGGTGGAAACATAGCCCTGTTCACTGGCCTGCTCCCGGGTGGTCTCCATGTAGCGCAGCACCCCGGGGTAGCGTTCAAAGTAGATGTTCATGTAGTCCTGGGCCTCGTTGCGGCCAATGCCCAGCTGGCGCGCCAGACCAAAGGCACTCATGCCGTAGATCAGGCCAAAATTGATGGCCTTGGCCCGGCGGCGCTGCTCGGCAGACACCTGCTCCACCGCCACCCCGAACACCTCGGCGGCGGTGGCCTTGTGAATGTCCTGGCCGTGGGCAAAGGCGTCCAGCAGCCCCTGATCCTGGGACAGGTGCGCCATGATGCGCAGCTCGATCTGGGAGTAGTCCGCCGCCACCAGTTTGTAGCCGGGCTCGGCCACAAAAGCCTGGCGAATGCGCCGCCCTTCCGGCGTGCGGATAGGAATGTTCTGCAGGTTGGGATCCGACGACGACAGCCGGCCGGTGGCGGTGTTGGCCTGGTGGTAGGAGGTATGAATGCGCCCGCTGTGCTCATTCACCATCAGCGGCAGCTTGTCGGTATAGGTGGACTTGAGCTTGCTCAGGCCCCGGTATTCCATCAGCAGTTTGGGCAGCGGGTAATCCAGCGCCAGCTCCTGCAGCACTTCTTCGGCGGTGGACGGCGCTCCCTTGGGGGTCTTCTTGATCACCGGCAGTGCCAGTTTGGTGAACAGGATCTCGCCGAGCTGCTTGGTGGAGCTCAGGTTAAAGGGCTCACCGGCCAGCTCAAACGCCTCCCGCTCCAGCTCCTTCAGCCGCTTGGCTATTTCCTCACTCTGCATGGCCAGCAGCTGGCTGTCGATGCGCACGCCGGTGTATTCCATCTGGGCCAGAATCGGCACCAACGGCATCTCAATATCATTGAACACGCTTTCCAGCACCGGCTCGGCAGCCAGTTTTTCGCTCAGATGGTGATGCAGCCGCAGGGTAATGTCGGCGTCTTCCGCCGCATAGGGCCCCGCCTGCTCCAGAGGGATCTGGTTAAAGGTGAGCTGTTTGGCACCCTTACCGGCAATGGACTCAAAGGATGTGGTGCTGTGATTGAGGAAAAAGGCCGCCATGCTGTCCATGTCGTGCCGGGTCTGTACCGAATTGAGCACATAGGACTCCAGCATGGTATCAAGCAGCGCGCCCTTCAGCGCAATACCGTGGTTTTTCAGCACGTTGATGTCGTATTTGAGGTTCTGGCCCAGCTTGATGCGGCTTTCATCCTCCAGCAACGGCTTGAGGGCCCCGAGCACCTGCGCTTCGCTCAGCTGCTCGGGGGCATCCAGGTAATCGTGGCCAAAGGGCACATAGGCGGCCTGGCCCGCCTCCACCGCAAACGACACCCCCACCACCCGGGCATCCCGGTAGCTGAGGCTGGTGGTCTCGGTATCAAAGGCGAAATAGGGCGCCGCCTTGAGCCGGGCAATCCATTCATCCAGCTCGGCCTGGCCGGTCACGGTCTGATAGTCGGTCTCCAGCGCCGGTGCCGCCGGTACGGCTTCCCCCACCGGGTCCGACTCCAGCTCCGCCAGCAGATTGCGGAATTCAAATTCCTGATAGAGGGCGCGCAGGGCCTCGGTGTCCGGCGCCGTCTGCTGAAGATCCGCGGGGCCCACATGCAGCGCCACATCGGTCTTGATGGTGGCCAGGGTGTAGGACAGCCGCACCATCTCCTCGTGCTCGACGAACTTGGGCGCGAAGGACTTGGCGCCGCGAAAGCCGAGGCTGGCAATCTTGTCGGTGTTGGCGGCGATGTCGTCGATGGAGCCCAACCCCTGCAGCAGCGCCAGGGCGGTTTTCTCGCCCACCCCCGGCATGCCGGGAATGTTATCCACCTTGTCGCCCACCAGTGCCAGCAGATCGATAATCAACTCCGGCGGCACACCGAATTTTTCCACCACGCCGTCCCGATCGAGAAAGCTGTTTTTCATGGTGTCCATCAGCAGCACGTGATCCGACACCAGCTGGGCCATGTCCTTGTCGCCGGTGCTGATCACCACGTCCAGCCGCTGCTCGGTGGCCTGCCGGGCCAGGGTGCCGATCACGTCGTCCGCTTCCACCCCTTCCTCGATCAACAGCGGCAGCCCCATGGCGCGAATGATGTCGTGAATGGGCTGGATCTGGCTGCGCAGATCGTCCGGCATGGACGGCCGGTGCGCCTTGTATTCCGGGTAGATGTCGTCGCGAAAGGTCTTGCCCTTGGCATCGAACACCACCGCCACCCTGGATTCGGGAAACTGCTTGTGCAGGCTGCGCAGCATGTTGGTCACCACGCGAATGGCACCGGTGGGCCGGCCGTCGCTGGTGCGCAGATCCGCTTGCTGGGACGCAAAATAAGCACGATAAAGATAGGAGGATCCATCAACCAGGATCAGGGGTTTGGCAGGAATGGCAACCATGGTGTTGTTCTCGTTAATGCGTTGGCCGCTAGCATGCCACAGCAGGCCGGCGGACTCCACGGCGGCACCATGACCAGCCTGTGGATAACTCTGTGAAAGAGCGATCCGATCAAGATCTGGCGCAGATCAAATAACAATTAAATATCATGAACTTATATTTTAATGTCGGATCTTGATAAGGGATCCGCTATTGTGGAAAATCGACAGCAAGGGAATCTTGCACAAAAATCAACCACAGCTGATCCTGGCACACGCTGACCCCTTCAGTCCGACCCGGATCACCAACCCCGATCCTCGAACAAGGAGCGCAAAATGAAAAAAGTTGCCGTTATTCTGAGCGGCTGCGGCGTGTATGACGGCGCGGAAATTCACGAGGCCGTGCTCTGCCTGTTGCACCTGGACCGCCACGGGGCCCGCTACCAGTGTTTTGCTCCCGACCAGCCCCAGCATCACGTGATCGATCACCGCACCGGTCAGGAAAGCGACGAGCAGCGCAATGTGCTGACCGAAGCCGCCCGCATTGCCCGGGGCGACATTCAGCCGCTGTCGGCGCTCAACGCCAGTGATTTTGACGCCCTGCTGCTGCCGGGCGGTTTTGGCGTGGCCAAAAATCTGTGCAACTTCGCCTTTGAAGGGGCCGAATGCGAGGTCGACAACGAGGTGCTGGCCGCCTGCCACGCCTTTGCCCAGGCCCGCAAACCCGCCGGCTATTGCTGTATTGCGCCGGTGCTGATCCCGCGTATTTACCCGGCCGGCGTCAAGGGCACCATAGGCACAGACGCCGCCACCGCCGAGGCCTTTACCGCCATGGGGGGCGAACACATTGGCTGCGCCGTTACCGATGTGGTGGAAGACGCGCACTACAAGGTGATCTCCACCCCCGCCTACATGCTGGCCCAGCGCATTACCGAAGCCGACACCGGCATCGGCAAACTGGTAAAGCGCCTTTTAGAAATGTAATTCCACAAGTTCTAGGAGCGATCGCACAGCAGCCCGCTTGTCAGCACAAAAAAAAGGGCCGGCATTAAGCCGGCCTGAAAAACTCTGGAAGCAATGTGAGCAATGTCGTGCCTTCGCAAGCTGCCTGCGCCAACGTCTGAATGGGCGGCACGGTTCGGAAAGCAAGTTAACGATAATCGTTATCATTTATTATTGCAACCCCTGTCGCTCCGATTTTGATCATTTTTACCCCTGCCGTCTTTCCCCGCCCCTTGGCTACACTGAAACCATCCCCTACCGGAGAGCACCCCATGAACAAACCGTGGTTATGGATGAGCCTGCTGCTGCCAGGCCTGCTGTGGGCCGATGATGCCGAAATTCGCCGGGCCATTGAGGAAGGCACCCAGGCCTACGAGGCCGGAGAATGGTCCCGGGCCGCCTCCCAGCTTGACTATGCCGCCACCCTGGTACGCCAGTTGCAAGCCGGCCAGCTGGGGGAGCTGTTTCCCGAGCCCCTGCCCGGCTGGCAGGCCGACGAGGCCAATACCCAGGCCGGCGGTGCCGCCCTCTTTGGCGGCGGTATTCACGCCTCCCGGCACTATCGTAAAGACAATGCCCGGCTGGAGATGACCATCACCAAAAACTCGCCCCTGCTACAGACCATGGCCATGCTGTTCACCAATCCCAGCATGGCCACCATAAGTGGCTACAAGATCCGGCGTATCCATGAGCAGACCGCCATGGTCAAGGAAGAGGACAACAGCAAGGAGCTGATGATGCTGGTGGCCAACACCACCCTGATACAGCTGAGCGGAAGCGGCAGCGAGCTGACCATGGACGAACTGGAAGCCTACGCCGGCGCTCTGGATATAAATGCCCTGTCGGCGCTGTGATGGCCGGTTAGGGGTGAGGAGTGAGACGTGAGACATGAGACATGAGACATGAGACATGAGATTTTTACATCCAACGTCTCACCTCAAACATTTTTAGCGGCTGGTTTGCAGCGCCGCCTGCTCCTCGCCCAGCATCTTGCGGCTCAGGTATTTCAGCAGCAGGCCGTAGGCGGGCACAAACAGCGCCAGGCTGAACACCAGCTTGAAGCCGTAATCCACCCAGGCAATTTCCACCCAGTGCTCGGCCATAAAGGGATCCGGCGAGCGCCAGAACGCCAGGCTGAAAAAGGCCAGAGTATCCACCAGATTGCCGAAAATGGTGGAGCAGGTGGGCGCCACCCACCAGGCCTTGATCTGGCGCAGCCGGTTGAATACCGACACATCCATGATCTGCCCCAGCACATAGGCCATAAAACTGGCCAGGGCGATGCGGGCCACGAACAGGTTGAATTCAGACAGCGCCCCCAGGCCCTGGTAGCTGGCCTCAAAAAACAGCACCGACAGCACATAGGAGCTGGCCAGGGCCGGCAGCATCACCGCAAAAATGATGCGCCGGGCCAGTCCGGCGCCAAAGATGCGCACCGTCAGATCCGTGGCCAGGTAGATAAAGGGAAAACTGAGCGCGCCCCAGGTGGTATGAAAACCAAACAGGGTAAAGGGCAGTTGCACCAGATAGTTACTGGCGGCGATCACCGCAATATGAAACAACGACAGGCGGATCAGCGCCGTACGGTATTGTTCAGAGGAAATCATGCATCACCTTTTTGATGAATGGGGTGAGGGAACCCATGAGGGTTAACAATAAAAAACGGCGCTATTCTAGTCGTTTTTCGACCAATTGTCTTCATGTGAAGTGAAATTTTCGTTCAGCGTCGGTTCCATTGTGCGGTCAGCCAGGCGGCCACGTCCTCATCCTGCCCGCTCATGGGTTGCAGCCAGGCGCAGTCGGCATAGTGCTGAAAACACAGCAGCAGCCGACTGCCTTCAAAATCCACCAGCCACTGATGATAGTCGGCGCCTTGCTCCCGTTCCAGCACGGTCAGCTCCAGCGCCTGAGCCAGCGCATTGGCCCAGTCGGGAAAACGGTCAAGGGTAAGCGGTGGTTGGCTCTTTAAGGGAGTCATGGTCATGAACTACAGGAAATACAAAGGGATGCCGCCCACGCCGGGGCCGGCTCGGCATAATCATTAAACTCGGGCCGATCGTCAAAGGGCCGTGCCAGCAGTTGCAGCAGGGTATCGGCCTCGCCCATGTCGCCCTGCTCGGCCCGTTCAATGGCGCGCTGGGCCAGGTGATTGCGCAATACGTATTTGGGGTTGACCGCATCCATGGCCACCCGGCGCTCGGCCTGAGTACGGCTTTCCAGCGTCAGCCGGACCCGGTAACGGGAAAACCAGTCGTGCCAGGCGTCGGGTTCGGGCAACAGCGCGGCCAGGGAAGCCGGCAGGTCGCCTTCGGCGTCAAGCAGAGACAGCCGGCGGAACCAGCAGCTGTAGTCTACCCTGTGCTCGGCCAGCAGGCTGAACATGTCCCGGAACAGCGCCGGATCCTGCTCGTGCCACTGCTCAAGCCCCAGTTTTTGGCGCATATGCTCGGAATAGGCGGTCAGCAACTGGTGCTCGTATTGCCCCAGCGACTGCTGCAGCGCTTCCAGTTCAATGTGGCCCGACAGCGCCTGGGCCAGCCGTTGCAGGTTCCACAGTCCCACCGCCGGCTGCTGATCGTAAGCGTAGCGGCCGGCCGGGTCGGAGTGGTTGCAGATATGGCCAGGATCGTAGGCATCGAGAAACCCGTAGGGGCCATAGTCCAGGGTCAGGCCCAGCATCGACATGTTGTCGGTGTTCATCACGCCGTGACAAAAGCCCACCGCCTGCCACCGGGCAATCAGCTCGGCGGTGCGCGTGACCACCCGCTCAAACAGGGCCCCGTAGCCCTGCGGCCCCTTCTCCAGATCCGGCCACTGAGTGTCGATCAGGTAGTCCAGCAGGGCGGGGATGTGTTCGGGCTGGCCGCTGTAATAAAAGTATTCAAAATGACCAAAGCGCAGATGGCTGGGAGCGGCGCGCAGCAGGGCGGCGCCGGGCTCGACCTGTTCCCGGTACACCGGCTCGTCGCTGCCCACCAGGCACAATGCTCGGGTGGTGGGGATCCCCAGATAATGCAGGGCTTCCGACGCCAGGTATTCCCTGAGGGAAGAACGCAATACCGCCCGGCCGTCACCAAAGCGGGAATAAGGGGTCTTGCCCGCGCCTTTTAGGTGCAGATCCCAGCGCGCACCGCCCGGGGCGACCACTTCCCCCAGCAGCAGGGCGCGGCCGTCTCCCAGCCGCGGGCTGAAACCGCCAAACTGGTGACCGGCGTACACCTGGGCAAAGGGTGTCATGCCCGGCAGCAGCCGGTGACCACTGGTGATCTCCAGCCACTGGCGATCATCCAGTGAAATGCCCAGCGACTCGGCAAGGTCATAATTCACGAGCAGCAGACTGGGCGAATCGAGGGGAGTGGGTTCGACCAAAGATCCTGCCCAATTGAAACTTGCATATTGATTGTCTAATAACACATTATCACCCTGAAGCTCGCATGCGGGTTTCCTTTTTAAGCACAGCTTAACTTATACTGCGACAGCTCAAAAGCTGAGCTCGGAAGCAACTAGCAATTCGATAACAACGGAGTTCGATAATGAAGAAATTGATGACAGCCGCCGCCCTCGTTGCCATGTTCGGCACTCCTGCCTTTGCCGCCGGCGATGCCGACGCCGGCAAGGCCAAGTCTGCCGCCTGCGCGGCCTGCCACGGCGCCGATGGCATTTCCACCATGGACATCTACCCCAACCTGGCCGGCCAGAAAGCCGCCTACCTGGTCAAACAACTGAAAGCGTTCAAGGCCGGTGAGCGTAACGATCCCATCATGGCGCCCATGGCCATGCCCCTGTCCGATCAGGACATGGAAGACCTGGCCGCCTACTACGCCAGCCTGTAAGGCTGAAGGGTCCGCCCCGGCGGACCTTTACTCCGCCAGAGTCTGACGCCGTCAGCCTTCCCGCCGCAGCAACTCCAGAAACGCCTCGCCAAAACGCTCCAGCTTGCGCACCCCCACGCCGTTGATGCCCAGCAACTCCGCTTCGGTTTTGGGCCGGTAACGGGCCAGCTCCGTGAGGGTGGCATCGTTGAACACCACATAGGGCGGCACATCGGCCTCTTCGGCCAGCTGTTTGCGCAACTGCCGCAGCGCCTTGAACAGGGCCCGGTCCTCGGCCCGGGTCAGGCCGCTTTCCGCCTTGTCCTTCTGTTTTACCCGCACCAGCCGGGGTTCGGCCAGCTCCAGGGCGACGTCACCGCGCAGCACCGGTCGGGCCGCCTCGGTGAGCTGCAACACCATGTTGCGGGTAATGTTCTGGGTCAGCAGGCCGGAGTGAATAAGCTGGCGCAGCACGCTCACCCAGTGCTCCTGGCTTTTGTCTTTGCCGATGCCATAGGTCGAGAGTTTGTCATGACCGTGCTCGCGTACCCGCTGGGTGTCGGCACCGCGCAGCACTTCCACCACATACAGCACCCCAAAGCGCTGACCGGTGCGATATACGCAGGACAGCGCCTTTTGCGCGTCCTCGGTGCCGTCGTAACGCTTGGGCGGATCCAGGCAGATATCGCAGTTGCCGCAGGGCTCGCGCTGGTACTCGCCGAAGTAGTTGAGCAGCACCTGACGGCGGCAGGTGAGGGATTCGGCAAAGGCCGCCATCACGTTGAGCTTGTACAGCTCCACCTGCAATTGCTGCTCGTTGTCGCTGTTTTCCAGCAGCCGCCGCACCCGGCCCACGTCGCCCGGATCGTAGAGCAGCAGCGCTTCCGACGGCAGGCCGTCACGCCCGCCCCGGCCGGTTTCCTGGTAGTAGGACTCGATGTTCTTGGGAATGTCGTAGTGCACCACATAGCGCACATTGGGCTTGTCGATGCCCATGCCAAAGGCCACCGTGGCCACCACGATGTCGAGATCATCCCGAATAAAGCGCTCCTGCACCGATTGGCGCAGCTCCAGGGGCAGGCCGGCATGGTAGCTGGCGGCCCTGTGGCCTTTGGCCAGCAGCCGCTCGGCCACCTCTTCCACCCGCTTGCGGCTGGAGCAGTAGACAATGCCACACTGGCTGTTCTGCTCGGCCACGTAACGCACCAGCTGATCCAGCCCCTTGAACTTTTCCACTAGGGTGTAGCGAATGTTGGGCCGGTCAAAGCTGGCAATGTGAATGAGCGGCGCGGTGAGGTTGAGCCGGCCCAGCATGTCCTGGCGGGTGGCCTCGTCGGCGGTGGCGGTCAGCGCCATCACCGGAATATGGGGAAACCACTGCTTGAGCCGGCCCAGCTCGGCGTATTCGGGGCGAAAATCATGACCCCACTGGGAAATGCAGTGGGCCTCGTCGATGGCGAACAGCCCTAACTCCAGCTCCCCCAGCCGCTCCATAAACTCGTGCTGCAGCAGCCGTTCCGGCGACACATAGAGCAGCTTGATCTCGCCCCGGCGCAGGGCGGTGAAATGACGCAGCATGGTGTCCCGGCTGAGGGAGCTGTTGATGTAGGCCGCCGCCACCCCGTTGGCCACCAGGGTGTCCACCTGATCCTTCATCAGCGAGATCAGCGGCGACACCACCACCGTCAGCCCGGGCCGCAGCAATGCCGGGATCTGGTAGCACAGCGACTTGCCGCCGCCGGTGGGCATGATCACCATGGCATCGCGTCCGGCCACCGCCGCTTCCACGATTTCCAGCTGACCATCCCGGAAATCCTGGTAGCCGAACACCTGCTGCAGCACGCCATGAGGGGTGTCGGGAATGGGAACGGAAGCGATGTCGTCGGTTTCGGGATTCATCTCGGTCAGCCGGGAAAAAATGAACGGGCATTGTAAGACAGGGGGCGACAACAATAAACCGCGGTTCCGGCCGGTAAAGTTGCATCTGTTACTGGATGAGTACCGGTCGCAGGGCTTACACTGCATTTTTCCCGCTTTTGATTAGCCAACATGGAACAGGATCAATCCGCCCGCGGCGCCCTGCTCGCCCTGTGCGCCTATTTGCTGTGGGGCCTGGCCCCGGTGTATTTCAAGCAGTTGCTCGCGGTGCCGGCACCGGAAATTCTGGCGCACCGAGTGGTGTGGTCCTGCCTGCTGCTGCTGGGGCTGATTACCGCCATGGGCTACTGGACCCGCGTACGGGCCCTGCTGCGCCGGCCGCAACTACTGTTGCTGCTGCTGGTCTCGTCACTGGTGATCGGCACCAACTGGCTGGTGTTTATCTGGGCGGTAAACAACAACCACATTCTCGATGCAAGCCTGGGCTATTACATCAATCCGCTGCTCAATATCGTGCTGGGCATGGTGTTCCTGAAGGAGCGTTACCGCCCATTGCAATGGCTGGCGGTGGGGCTGGCGGCGCTGGGGGTGTTGGTGCAGTTGCTGGTGTTTGGCCGCCTGCCCTGGGTGGCGCTGGTGCTGGCATTGTCGTTCGGCACCTATGGTCTTATTCGCAAGCAGGTGCCGGTGGACCCCTTTACCGGCCTGCTGCTGGAAACCTCGGTGCTGCTGGTGCCCGCCCTGTGGTGGCTGTGGGGCCTGGACTCCGTCACCGGCGACCTGACCGCCAACCCCGCCGGCCTGAACCTGCTGTTGCTGGCTGCCGGCCTGGTCACGACGGTGCCGCTGCTGCTGTTTGCTGGCGCCGCCAGCCGGCTCAGGCTCTCGACCCTGGGCTTTTTTCAGTACCTGGCCCCCAGCCTGGCGCTGCTGCTGGGGGTGCTGGTGTACGGCGAAGCCTTTACCACCGACAAGGCCGTTACCTTTGCCCTGATCTGGACCGCACTGGCCATCTACTCTGCCGACGGCCTGCGCCAGCGGCGGCGGGTCAAGCGGGTGAGGGGTGAGGGGTAACGGTCTGAACGAGCGCCACGCGAAGCATCAGTGCGGTTGCACTCCGCCGACACGCTTCGAGCCCATCCATGGGACGCTCGGCAAATGTCATCCATGACATTTGACGGTCGGCTACGGCAATCCCCACTGCTGCTTCGAGCAACATCGACGTTGTCTGCTTGCTATCAGCCAGCTCAATGCGCTCCGAGGAGGGCAAAGAGTGTCTGCTTCGCCGCGCCCTTCGCGCCAGGAAGGGCGCGAAGGAGCCTACAGGGAGGTATTCACGGCGTGCCGGAGAAGCAGTGCTCTTTGCCCGACGTGACTGCGCGATTGTACAAACGGTGGCGGCTTTTATAAGGCTTCCAGCCGGGCGTAGGCGGTGACCAGCCACTTGGCGCCGCCGTCGTCGAAGTTGACCTGGACCCGGCTCTGGGCGCCGGCGCCCTCGAAGTTAAGCACTATGCCCTCGCCGAACTTGGGATGCAGCACCCGCTGCCCCAGGCGAAAGCCGGTCTGGTTAAAGGTGTCCTGCACCCTGTCCTGGCTGAAGCGGCCGTTGGGAATGGCCCGGGTGACCTTGGCCTTTAAGCGGATTTCCTCCAGGCAGTCGGCGGGCAGCTCCTTGATGAAGCGGCTGGGCCGGTGGAACATTTCCCGGCCGTAGAGCCGGCGGCTCTCGGCATGGGTGAGATAGAGCTTTTCCATGGCCCGGGTCATGCCCACATAGGCCAGCCGGCGTTCTTCCTCCAGCCGGCGGCTTTCTTCCGCCGACAACTGGCTGGGAAACATGCCCTCTTCCACCCCCACCATGAACACCAGTGGGAACTCCAGGCCCTTGGCGGAGTGCAGGGTCATCAGCTGCACGGCGTCGTCAAACTGATCCGCCTGGCCCTCGCCCGCCTCCAGGGCGGCGTGGGACAAAAACGCCGACAGCGGCGACATGTCTTCTTCTTCCGACGGAGTGAACTGCCGAGTGGCGGACACCAGTTCCTCCAGGTTTTCCACCCGGGACTGGGCCTTTTCGCCTTTTTCTGCCTGATACATGGCCTTGAGCCCGGACAGCTCGATCACCCGGTCGGTCTGCACATGGAGCGGCAGCTCGCGGGTGTCGTCTTCCAGCTGGTTAATGAGATTGATGAACCGGCTCACCGCCGCCGCGGCCCGACCGGTGAGCACTTTTTCTTCCACCAGCACCCAGGCCGCCCGCCACAGGGTGAGCTGGCGATCCCGGGCCGCCTCGCGGATCAGCCCCAGGGTACGCTCGCCAATGCCTCGGGTCGGGGTGTTGACAATACGCTCAAACGAAGCTTCATCGCCTCTGTTGTTAATCAGCCTGAGGTAGCCCAGGGCGTCCTTGATTTCCTGTCGTTCAAAAAAGCGCAGGCCGCCGTAGATGCGGTAGGGAATGCGCTCCTGAATGAGCGCTTCTTCCAGCACCCGGGACTGGGCGTTGTTGCGATACAGAATGGCGGTGTCGTTGAGCACGCCGTCCTGCGACCGCCACTGCTTGATACGCTCCACCACAAAGCGGGCCTCGTCCACCTCGTTAAAGGCGCTGTACACGGCGATGGGCTCGCCCTCGGTGCCCTGGGTCCACAGCTCCTTGCCCATGCGTTCGGCGTTGTTGGCAATGAGCTGGTTGGCGGCCTTGAGAATGGTGCCGGTGGAGCGGTAGTTCTGTTCCAGGCGTACCGTCTCGGCGCCGGGAAAGTCGGCCAGAAACCGGGCGATGTTTTCTACCCGGGCACCGCGCCAGCCGTAGATGGACTGGTCATCGTCCCCCACTATCATCACCCGGGCGCTGTCGCCGGCCAGCATGCGCAGCCAGGCGTACTGAATGCTGTTGGTGTCCTGAAACTCGTCCACCAAAATGTGCTGAAAGCGCTGCTGGTAGTGCGCCAGAATGTGCGGCTTGTGCAGCCACAGCTCATGGGCGCGCAGCAACAGCTCGGCGAAGTCCACCAGGCCAGCCCGGTCGCAGGTGTCCTGATACACTTGGTAGATCTGCCGGTAGGTCTTTTGCAGCGGATCGTTAAGCACCTGAATATCGCCCGGGCGCAGGCCCTCGTCCTTGCGGCCATTGATGTAGCCGGCCACCTGGCGCGGCGGCCACTGTTTCTCGTCCAGGTTCAGGCTTTTGAGAATGCGTTTGAGCAGGCGCAGCTGGTCGTCCGAGTCGAGGATCTGAAAGTCCTGGGGCAGGTTGGCGTCCAGGTGGTGGGCCCGCAGCAGGCGATGCGCCAGACCGTGAAAGGTGCCGAGCCAAAGGCCGAACAGCCGGCCGCCCAGCAGTTGCTCTACCCGGCGGCGCATTTCGGCGGCGGCCTTGTTGGTAAAGGTCACCGCCAGTATGCCCGAGGCCGGCACCTGCTCCACCTGCATCAGCCAGGCGATGCGATGCACCAGCACCCGGGTCTTGCCGCTGCCGGCACCCGCCAGCACCAGCATGTTCTGGGAAGGGGCGGCCACCGCCTCGCGTTGCTTGTCGTTCATGCCGTCAAGCAGGCTGGATACATCCATCACAACTCCTGGGAATATTTACAGTATGACGGCGATTATAACAGCTCGAGCAGCTGCTCCAACCGCGTCAGGGTCACCTGGGGCAGGCACTGCAGGTCTGCCTCGGTGCGGCCGTTGTCGTTCAGCCACACCGCCTGGCAGCCACTGTGCACGGCGCCGGCCACATCGGTGTTAATGTGATCACCGATATGCAGGATCTCATTCAGACTCACTCCGGCTCGCTCCGCCAGCCGCTGAAACAGATCCGGCGCCGGCTTCATGCGGCCGTCGGGCCCGGCCTTGAGCACAATCTCGAAATAGGGCGCCAGCTCGGTATTTTCCAGGGGCATGTTGCCGTTGGTGATCACCGCCAGCCGGTATTTTTGCTTCAGGGTGGTAAGGACACGATGAGTCGTTTCGGGCACCACTATCTTGCCGCGCTGCTCAATAAAGCCCTGGTAGAAACGCTCGGCCAGCTCCCCGGCCCGCTCCGGTGCCACCCCCTGCTGCAACAGGCCTTCGGTCAGCACGCGCCGGCGGCAGGCACTAACGTCGTGGGCAAGCATGGGCTGCTCGGCAATCAGCCGGCGTTTGATGGCCGCCAGGTTGCCGGCCCCCAGCAGGGTGGACTCGGGATAGTCGTTGCGCAGCGCCCGCAGCAGCCACTCTTCCGCCGCCGCCATCACCGGCACATTGTCGTAAAGGGTGTCGTCCAGATCAAAGCTGAGCACCTTGACCGGTGCCATTCGTTTATAAAAGCGCATCCATGAGTTCCGGTTTTAAGCTGAAGTGAAGGCATTCTAACCTGCTTTCCCTTCACGTCTCACCCTTCGCAAGCCGCCTGCACCACACTGTGGGCGAAGCAACAGCTGGGTTGCCTCCGCCGACACGCTTCAAGCCCCTCCCTGGGGCGCTCGAAAATGCCATCCATGGCATTTTATGGTCGGCTTCACAATCCCAGCTGCTGCTTCGTTTGGCCCTGGCGTCGGCTGTCAGCGAGTCATTTGGCAACTCGGTGGTGAACAAGGAGGGCAAAGGGTGTCTGCTTCGCACCGCACGCCGCGTTATTCCTCATCCTTGCGACGCTTGGCTCTGGGGTGAGCCTGATCGTAGGCGGTGGCCAGGTGCTGAAAGTCGAGGTGGGTATAAATCTGGGTGGTGGCCAGATCGGCATGTCCCAGCAGCTCCTGCACCGCGCGCAGGTCGCCGCTCGACTCCAGCATATGGGTGGCAAAGGAGTGGCGCAGCTTGTGCGGGTGCACATGACCGGCCAGCGCCTGCTGCCGGCCCCGCTTGCTCAGGCGCAGCTGCACACTGCGGGGGGTGATACGCCGGCGCT
>AZIJ01019244.1_pt1 | contig 17165 bp, 11 predicted proteins | sample 359151 | NCBI WGS metagenome assembly AZIJ01 (sample SAMN02429718, study PRJNA222666) | marine sediment metagenome | biome: Sediment sample; isolation source: enrichment culture of sample MGS-ElMAX(UA) from oil contaminated site at the... | place: Egypt: El Max | collected 2013-01-23 | depth 9.22 m m | reverse complement strand
TGGTAATGGCGGCCATTGTCGGCGCCGCCGGACTGCTGCCCACCCTGGCGGCGGTGAAGGCCGGCAAGCGGGTGCTGCTGGCCAACAAGGAGGCCCTGGTGATGAGCGGCGAGCTGTTTATCGACGCCGTACACCACAGCGGGGCTGAGCTGCTGCCGGTGGACAGCGAGCACAACGCCATTTTTCAGTGTCTGCCCACCGGGCTGCAGCGGGCTCCGGGGCGGGGCGATCTGGCCGCCGCCGGTATCGGCAAAATTCTGCTCACCGGCTCCGGTGGTCCCTTTCGTTACACCCCGGTTGAAGACCTGGCCGCCGTCACTCCGGCCCAGGCGGTCAATCATCCCAACTGGTCCATGGGGCCCAAAATCTCGGTGGACTCCGCCACCATGATGAACAAGGGGCTGGAATACATCGAGGCGCGCTGGTTGTTTAACGCGGCACCGGCCCAGATTGACGTCCTCATCCATCCCCAGTCGGTGATCCATTCCATGGTGCAGTACTCGGACGGTTCCGTCTTGGCCCAGCTGGGGCAGCCGGATATGATGACACCTATCGCCCATAGCCTGGCTTGGCCTGAGCGGATCGAGTCGGGCGTGGCCCCGCTCGATTTTACCCGCCTGGGTGAGCTGAGCTTTATGGCGCCCGACATGGCCCGTTACCCGTGCCTGCAACTGGCCATGGATGCCTGCGCCGCCGGCCAGGGTGCCACCACGGCGCTGAATGCCGCCAACGAAGTGGCGGTGGCGGCCTTTCTGGAAGGCCGGCTGGGCTTTATGGCCATTGCCGGTATCAACCGGAACGTCATGGACCGGCTGGGGGCAACCCGGGCGCAGGCGCTGGAAGACATACTGGCCCTCGACGCCGAGGCGCGTCGGCTGGCCGGCCAACTGATCGGGACATGCGCATGATTGAAATATTGTGGAATCTGGGCGCCTTTATCATCGCCCTTGGCATACTGGTGGCGGTACACGAATACGGCCATTTCTGGGTGGCCCGCCGCAACGGCGTGCGGGTGGAGCGGTTTTCCATCGGCTTTGGCAAGCCCATCTGGCGGAAAACCGGCCGTGACGGCACCGAATACGTGGTGGCCATGATCCCCCTGGGCGGTTATGTGAAAATGCTTGATGGCCGGGTGGACGAGGTGCCGCCGGAGCTGGCGAGCCAGGCCTTCAACAACAAGTCGGTGTGGGCGCGCATGGCCATTGTGGTGGCCGGGCCCATGGCCAACTTTCTGTTTGCGGTGTTCGCCTTCTGGCTGATGTTTCTGATTGGTGTGCCCTCGGTCAAGCCGGTGGTCCGGGATGTGGTCGCCGAATCTCCCGCCGCCCTGGGCGGGGTACAACCGGGCATGCAGATCACCGCCATCAACGGCAACGACATCCTGACCTGGGAAGACGTGAACTTTGCCCTGATCGGGCAGATCGGCGCCGAACAGACCACCCTGCTGGTGCAGACCGATGGCGGCTCGCAACAGCAACTGACCGTGCCCCTTGAGCGCTGGCAGTTCAATCCCGACAGCGAGTCGCCGGTTACCGCCCTGGGGCTGTTGCCCGAGGGCCCCGTGGCCACCCTGACCCTGGAAAATGTGCTGGCAGGCGGGGCGGGCGCCGAGGCCGGTCTGCGTGCCGGTGACACCCTGCTGAGCGCAAATAATGAACCCCTGCGCGACTGGGAGCAATTCGTGACGCTGGTGCAGTCTTCTCCCGAGCAGCCCATGGAACTTGTGGTGCGCCGTGAGGGTCAGAGCCTCGACCTGGTGCTGACTCCGGCGCTGCTTGAGACCGATGACCGAGCCATTGGTTACGTTGGGCTGGCCCCCTCGGTCACCCCGGTGGACGACCGCTATCGCTTTGAACTCAGCTATGGTCCGGTCAAGGCCTTATGGGAAGGCGCGGAGCGCACCTGGGAGTTGACGGTGCTGACCTTCAACATGATCGGCAAGCTGCTGACCGGCATCGTCTCCCTCGACAATCTGAGCGGCCCCATTTCCATCGCCAAGGGTGCCGGAACCAGTGCCGGCTTCGGGCTGGTGTATTTTCTGAGTTTCATGGCGCTGGTCAGCGTAAACCTCGGCATTATCAACCTGTTGCCGCTGCCGGTGCTCGATGGCGGTCACCTGCTGTTTTACGGGGTTGAAGCCATCACCGGCCGGCCGGTGCCGGAAAAAATACAGGAACTGGGGTTCAGAATCGGCGCGGCCCTGCTGATCTTGCTGATGGGGCTGGCGCTGTTTAATGATATTGGTCGCCTCTGAGCGACAAGACACAAGGACTAAGTCAGGCTATGGCAAAAAAAAGGGCAGTTAAACACACGCTTGTCGCTTCCTGCCTGCTGGGAGCCAGTATGCTGGCCCAGGCGCAGAGCGGCATGACCCCCTTTGTAGTAGAAGACATTCAGGTCAACGGCCTGCAACGGGTAACCCTGGGCGCGGCCCTGCTCAGCCTGCCGGTGCGGGTCGGGGAGGAAGTGGATCAGGCCCGGCTGGCCGAGGCCATTCGCAGCCTTTATGCCTCGGGCAACTTTGAGCAGGTACAACTGCTGCGCGACGGCGACACCCTGGTGGTGCAGGTCACCGAGCGACCCACCATTGCCGGCATCAGCTTCAGCGGCAACAAGGAAATCAAGGAAGAGCAGCTGCGCGAAAGCCTGGAAGGGGCCGGCGTGCGGGTGGGCGAGCCACTGGATCGCACCACTCTGAGCGAGCTGGAGCAGGGCCTGGAAGACTTCTACTATGGCGTGGGCAAGTACTCCGCCGAGGTCAAGGCGGTGCTGACGCCGCTGCCCCGCAACCGGGTTGATCTGAAGTTTGAATTCGTCGAAGGCGAGGCCGCCGAGATCAAGCAGATCAACATTGTCGGCAACCGCGCCTTCAGCGAAGAGCAACTGCTGAGCCAGCTGGAGCTGTCCGACGATGTGCCCTGGTGGAACATCATGGGCGATCAGCGCTACCAGAAGCAGAAGCTGGCCGGCGACATAGAGACCCTGCGCTCCTTTTACCGGGATCGGGGCTACCTCAAGGCCGACGTTACCTCCACCCAGGTGTCCATGTCCCCCGACAAGGAAGGGGTCTATATCACCCTCAACGTCACCGAGGGAGAGCAGTACACCGTGTCCGGGGTCAGCCTGCGCGGCAACCTGATTGACCGGCAGCGGGAGCTGAACGAGCTGGTGCCCATCGAGAACGGCGATCTTTACTCCGCCGCCGACGTGGCCCACATGGAAGAGCTGCTGTCGCGCTTCCTTGGCCGCTTTGGCTATGCCTATCCGCGCATCAATACCTTTCCGCAGATCGACGAAGCGACCCGCAAGGTGGAGCTGGTGGTCAACATCGAGCCGGGCAACCGGGTCTATGTGCGCCGCATCAACTTCAGCGGCAACGAAATCACCAAAGACGAAGTGCTGCGCCGGGAAATGCGCCAGATGGAAGGCACCTGGCTGTCGAGCGAAAACGTCGAGCAGTCCCGTACCCGCCTGAACCGACTGGGCTATTTTGAAAACGTCGAGGTGGATACCCAGCGCATTCCGGGCCAGGACGATCTGGTGGATCTCGATGTCAAGGTCAAGGAGCAGCCCGCCGGCTCCATCAACTTCGGCATCGGTTTTGGTACCGACTCGGGGTTCAGCATTCAGGCCGGCGTGGAGCAGGACAACTTCCTCGGCACCGGCAACCGGGTGGGCATCAACTCCCAGATGAACGACTACTCCAAGAACGTGTCGCTGGACTTTACCGATCCCTACTTTACCGTGGATGGCGTCAGCCTGGGCGGCCGAGTGTATTACCGGTCGTTTGAGTCCGACGACGATTATCTGGGCTCTGTCGATTATGAAAGCACTACCTACGGGGTGCGCGGCCTCACCGGCTTCCCCATCGACGAAAACAACAGCCTGAACTTCAGCCTGGGCTATGAGCACAACACCCTGAGCCAGCCGGACAGGCCTTCCATTCAGCTGAAGAATTTCTGGGCCGATAACAATGTACCGGACAGCGAAAAAGTCAGCTTTGACGACTTCGATCTCACCGCCGGCTGGACCCGCAACACCCTCAACCGGGGCGTGTTCCCCACCGCCGGCAGCCGCCAGAGCGTGGGCCTCAAGGTCACGGTGCCGGGCTCGGATCTGCAGTACTACAAGCTGAGCTTTGACGACGGCCACTACTTCCCGCTGGATCGCAATCACAACTGGGTGCTTTACGGTAAGTTCCGTGCCGCCTATGCCGACGGTTATGGCAACACCAGCCGGCTGCCGTTCTTTGAAAACTACTACGCCGGTGGCTTTAACACCCTGCGCGGCTTCAAGAGCAGCTCGGTGGGACCACGGGCGGTGTATGAAGATAACACCACCGACGGCAGCGCCATCGGCGGCAACGCCCTGTTGGCAGGCTCACTGGAGCTGATTGTGCCCACGCCCTTTGCCGGCGAGGATCTGCAGCGCTCCCTGCGCACCAGCCTGTTTATGGACGTGGGCACGGTGTGGGATACCGAATACGATGCGTCGGAATTTGCCAATTGCGTGAGCGGTTGTTATGACTTCGGCGATCCGGGCGAGTATCGTGCTTCTGCCGGTGTCAGCATGCAGTGGCTGTCGCCGCTGGGCCCGCTGGTGTTCTCCCTGGCCACCCCGGTGACCGAGGTGGAAGGGGACAAGACCGAAGTGTTTAACTTCAACATCGGTCGTACGTTCTGATAAATGTGAGGGGGGAGGAGTGAAGAGTGAAGAGTGAGGAGTGAGGAGATTTTTCCCCCTCACCTCCAACGCCTCACCCCTCACCGAACAAGGAGTCTGTAAATGAATAAACTGATTAAACTGGCCGGCGCCCTGGCGCTGGTGATGACCGCCACCCTGGCCCAGGCCCAGGGTAAAATCGCGGTGGTGGATACCGCCGAGGTATTTCAGAAAATGCCCCAGCGTGACGTGATACGTAACCAGCTGAAAAATGAATTCGCCTCCCGGGTGAAGGAAGTGCAGCAGCTGGAAGAGCAGGGCCGCAGCTTTGTGGAAAAGCAGCAGAAAGACATGGCCTTTATGAACGACAGCCAAAAGGCCGAGGCTCAGAAAAAACTCAATGAAATGCAGGCCACGTTCGTGCAAAAGGCCCGCGCGCTGGAGCAGGACCGGGCCCGGCGCGAAAACGAAGAACGCCAGAAAATGCTGTCGCGCATCAAGGGCGCGATAGATGACATCACCAAGGCGCAGGGGCTGGATCTGGTGATCGAGCGGGGAGCCGTGATCCATGTGTCACCTTCTCTCGACATCACTCAACAGGTGATTAGCCGCGTCAGCAAGTAACAAGAGCAAGCCCATGAGCATTACACTGCAACAACTGGCCCAGGCACTGGGCGCCGAGCTGCACGGCGATGCGGCACAGCCCATTCACAGGGTCAACACCATCGACAAGGCCGGCCCCGGCGAGGTGGCCTTTCTCACCGACAGCAAATACCGGCATCTGCTGAACGATACCCGGGCGTCGGCGGTAATCCTTCGGGAGGCCGATCGCGCAGCCTGTCCGGTGGCCAGCCTGGTGATGAGCGACCCTTATCTCGGCTTTGCCCTGGCGGCCCAGGCCCTGGACACCACGCCGGCCCCGGCGGTGGACATTCATCCCAGCGCCGTGGTGGCAGACAGCGCCACCCTGGGTGAAGGCGTGGCCATCGGTGCCAATGCGGTGATCGAGTCGGGGGTGGTGCTGGAAGACGGCGTTATCGTCGGCCCCGGCTGCTTTGTGGGCAAGAACACACGCCTGGGCGCAGGTACCAAACTCTGGGCCAATGTCACCATTTACCACGGCGTGACCCTGGGCACCGACTGCCTGGTGCAGTCGGGCACCGTCATTGGCTCTGACGGCTTCGGCTATGCCAACAACAAGGGCGAATGGATAAAGATCCCCCAGCTCGGCGGCGTGGTGATCGGCAATCGGGTTGAAATTGGCGCCTGTACTACCATAGACAGGGGCGCGCTGGAGGATACTCGCATTGCCGACAACGTGATTATCGACAACCAGTGCCAGATAGCCCACAACGTACAAATTGGCTACGGCACCGCCATGGCAGGGGGCACCGTGATGGCCGGTAGTCTCAAGGTCGGTAAGTATTGTATTATTGGCGGCGCCGCCGTATTCAACGGCCACATGGAAATCTGTGACGGCGTCACCATTACCGGCATGTCCATGGTGATGCGCCCCATTACCGAGCCCGGTACTTATTCCTCCGGCATTCCGCTGCAACCGAACAAGGAATGGCGCAAAACGGCGGCGCGCGTGATGCGCATCGACGATATGCACAAGCGGCTGAGCCAGCTTGAAAAAAAACTGAACAACAACGACTAAGCACATTTTTGGTAGGGTTAAATTTTGAGTAACGAACTGAATCAGTTGGACATCCAGGAAATCCTGGAACTGTTGCCGCACCGCTATCCTTTCCTGATGGTCGACAAGGTGGCTCACTACGAGATAAGCCCGGAGCGCAAGACCCTGCGCGGCATCAAGAACGTATCGTTCAACGAGCCCATGTTCACCGGCCATTTTCCCAACAAGCCGGTGTTCCCCGGTGTGCTTATCCTGGAAGCCATGGCCCAGGCCACCGGCATTCTGGCATTCAAGATGGTGGGCAAGCCCAAGCCCAACGAGCTGTATTATTTCGCTTCCATCGACAACGCCCGCTTCAAGCGCCCGGTGGTACCGGGAGATCAGCTGGTGCTGGACGTGGTTTATCTGAAAGAGCGCAGAGGCATCGCCAAGTTTACCGGTGTTGCCAGCGTCGACGGCGAAGTGGTCTGTACCGCCGAGCTGATGTGCGCCAAACGCGAGGGTTGAGTGTGAGTGAACAAGGTGCAGTGATCCACGAAACCGCCATCGTCCATCCCGATGCCAAAATCGGCAAAGGCGTGGAAATTGGCCCCTGGACCCTGATCGGTCCCGACGTGGAAATCGGTGACGATTGCCGTATCGCCTCCCATGTGGTGATCAAGGGCCCGACCCGCATCGGCAAGCGCAACCGCATTTTTCAGTTTGCCTCCATTGGTGAAGACTGCCAGGACAAGAAATACGCCGGCGAGCGCACCGTGCTGGAAATCGGCGACGACAACATCATTCGTGAATCCTGCACCTTTCACCGGGGTACCTCCCAGGATGAAAGTCTCACCACGGTCGGCAGCCGCAACCTGTTTATGGTGAACGTGCACGTGGCCCACGACTGCCGCATTGGCAGTGACTGCATTTTTGCCAACAACGCCACCCTGGCCGGGCACGTGCACATTGGCGATTACGTTATTTTTGGTGGCCACGCCGCCATTCACCAGTTCGGCCGGGTCGGCAGCCACGCCTTTATCGCCGGCTGCGCCGCGCTCAATAAAGACGTGCCGCCCTACGTGATGGCCGCCGGCCATTATGCCAAGCCCTTTGGCATCAACTCAGAGGGCCTGCGCCGCCGGGGCTTCAGCAAGGAGGCGATTTCCGCCATCAAGCAGGCCTACCGGGAGCTGTTCCGCAGCGGCAAAACCGTGGAAGAAGTGCTGCCGGCGCTGGAAACCATGGCCGAGCAACAACCGGAAGTGGCCATCATGGTCGATTTCCTCAAGGCCAACGAGCGCGGTATTATTCGTGCCTGAGGTTCCGCTTCGCATTGGCATTGTCGCCGGCGAAGTATCCGGCGACACCCTGGGGGCCGGGCTGGTTCGCGAACTGCGCCGCCGCCATCCCGACGCCATTTTTGAAGGCATTGCCGGCCCGCAGATGCAGGCTGAGGGCTGCCGGGCGCTGTTCGACATGGACGAGCTGGCGGTGATGGGCCTGGTGGAAGTGCTGGGCCGGCTGCCGCGCATTCTGCACATTCGTAAACGCATCATTGCGCACTTCATTGACAATCCGCCCGATGTGTTTGTGGGCATCGATGCCCCCGACTTCAACATCGGCGTGGAGCACCGGCTGCGCAAGGCGGGCATCGCCACCGTGCATTACGTCAGCCCCTCGGTGTGGGCCTGGCGGCAGAACCGGATTCACAAGATCAAGGCCGCCACCGATCTGGTGCTGGCGTTCCTGCCTTTTGAAAAAGCCTTTTACGACCGCTTTGACGCGCCCTGCCGCTTTATTGGTCATACCCTGGCGGACCGCATGCCGCTGGTGCCCGACACGCGCGGCGCCCGCGAACGCCTGGGGCTCAATCCCGACGGCCGTTATCTGGCACTGCTGCCAGGCAGCCGCCATGCGGAAGTGACCCTGCTTACTCCCGTCTATCTTGAGGCCTGCAAGCAGCTCAAGGTGCGCCACCCCGAGCTGGAATTCGTGGTGCCCCTGACCAGCGACAAGCGCCGGCAGGAGTTTCTCGCCATCAAGGAAAAGGTGGCGCCGGGGCTCAAGGTGACCCTGGTGGAAGGCCGTGGCCGCGAGGTGATGACCGCCGCCGACGTGGTGTTGCTGGCCTCGGGCACCGCCACCCTGGAAGCCATGCTGGCCAAAAAGCCCATGGTGGTGGGCTACAAGCTGAAAGATTTCAGCTACTGGCTGGCCCAGCGGCTGGGGAAAACCGAACACGTGGCGCTGCCCAACCTGCTGGCGGATCAAACCCTGGTAGCGGAGCTTATTCAGCACGAGTGCACTCCCGGCCACATCGTGGACGAAATCGGCAAGCTGCTCGACCACGACACCAGCGAGCTGGTTAACCACTTTACCCAACTGCATAAACGTATCCGCTGTAATGCCGACGAACAGGCCGCCCTGGCGGTGCTGGAGCTGGCCCGAAAACCATGACCGAGATTATTTACCCCAGCGGCGTGCTGGTGGCGGGGGTCGATGAAGTGGGGCGCGGCCCCCTGGTCGGCGACGTGGTCACCGCCGCGGTGATCCTCGACCCCAACCAGCCCATTCCGGGGCTGGCCGACTCCAAAACCATCAGCGAGAAAAAGCGCGAGCAGCTGGCGCCGCTGATCCGCGAGCGTGCTTTGGCCTGGGCCATTGGCCGCTGCACCGCCGCCGAAATTGACCAGCTTAATATACTGCAGGCCACCATGCTGGCCATGACCCGGGCGGTGGCAGGCCTGTCCGTGCAGCCCGGCTTTGTGTTGATTGACGGCAACCGCTGCCCACCGCTGCCCATGCCGTCTCAGGCGGTGGTGAAAGGAGACAGCCGGGTGGCGGAGATCAGCGCCGCGTCCATTCTGGCCAAGGTGGAGCGGGACCTTGAGATGTTGGCCCTCGACGCTTTGCATCCACAATATGGCTTTGCCCGTCACAAGGGCTACCCCACCAAGGAGCACCTGGCGGCCCTGGCCCTGCACGGCGCCCTGCCTGCGCATCGCAAAAGCTTCAAACCCGTGGCCCGGGCGCTGGAGGGCGCATGACCCCGAGCTTTATTCATCTGCGAGTCCACTCCGACTTTTCCATGGTGGATGGCCTGTCCAAAATCGGCCCCATCAACAAGCGGGTGCAGGAGCTGGGCTATCCGGCCCTGGCTCTGACCGACGAGATGAACCTGTGCGGCCTGGTGCGCTTTTACGGCGATGCCCACGGCAAGGGACTGAAACCCATTGTCGGCACCGATGTGTGGGTGCAAAGCGAAGAGCTGGGCGAGCAGCTGTTCCGCCTCACCCTGCTGGCCATGGACAACACCGGTTACCAGAACATTACCCTGCTGATCTCCCGTGCCTACGAGCGCGGCCACATTCAGCACCGGCCGGTGATCGACAAGGCCTGGCTGGCCGAACACAGTGACGGGCTGATCATTCTGTCCGGCGGCCGGGAAGGGGACGTGGGCACTTATCTGCTGAAAGGCAACCAGGCCCTGGCGGAGCAGTGCCTGGCCTTTTACCAGCAGCACTTTGCCGACCGTTACTATCTGGAGTTGCTGCGTACCGGCCGCGCCGATGAAGAAAGCTACCTGCACATGGCGGTGGAGCTGGCGGCGGCACAGCAGTTGCCGGTGGTGGCCACCAACGAGGTGGTGTTTCTCGACAAGAGTGACTTCGAGGCCCACGAAATTCGCGTCGCCATTCACGACGGCTACACCCTGGACGACAAGCGCCGGCCCAAGCGCTACAGCCCCGAGCAGTACCTGAAAAGCCCGGAGGAAATGGCCGAGCTGTTTGCCGACATTCCCGAGGCGCTGGAAAACAGCGTGGAAATCGCCAAGCGCTGCAATGTCACCGTGCGCCTGGGCGAGTACTTTTTGCCGGACTTTCCCACCGGCGACATGAGCATTGAAGACTTTCTGGTCAAGCGCTCGGAAGAGGGGCTGGAGGAGCGGCTCGAATTCCTGTTCCCGGATTCACAGGTGCGCGCCGAAAAGCGGGGCGAGTACGACGAGCGCCTGAAAATCGAGCTTCAGGTGATCAACCAAATGGGCTTTCCGGGCTACTTCCTCATCGTGATGGAGTTTATTCAGTGGTCCAAGGACAACGGCATTCCCGTGGGCCCGGGCCGGGGCTCCGGTGCCGGCTCCCTGGTGGCCTATGCGCTGAAAATTACCGATCTCGACCCGCTGGAATTTGACCTGCTGTTTGAACGCTTCCTGAACCCGGAGCGGGTGTCGATGCCCGACTTCGACGTCGACTTCTGCATGGACCGGCGCGACGAGGTGATCGAGCACGTGGCCGAGCTCTACGGCCGGGATGCGGTATCCCAGATCATCACCTTTGGCACCATGGCCGCCAAGGCGGTGGTGCGGGACGTGGGTCGGGTGCTGGGCCACCCCTACGGTTTTGTGGACCGCATCTCCAAACTGATCCCCCCCGATCCCGGCATGACTCTGGCCAAGGCCTTTGAGGTCGAGCCCAAGCTGCCCGAACTCTATGATCAGGACGAGGAAGTGCGGGCGCTGATCGACATGGCCCGCATCCTGGAAGGGGTGACCCGCAACGCCGGCAAGCACGCCGGCGGGGGGGTGATTGCCCCCACCAAGATCACCGACTTCGCGCCCCTTTACTGCGACGCCGAAGGCCGCCACCCGGTCACCCAGTTCGACAAGAACGACGTGGAATACGCGGGCCTGGTCAAGTTCGACTTTCTTGGCCTGCGCACCCTGACCATCATCGACTGGGCGCTGGGCATGATCAACCCCAGGCTGGAAAAAGAAGGCAAGCCCCCGGTCGACATTGCCGCCATTCCCATCGACGACCAGGCCTCGTTCCAGCTGCTCAAGCGCTATGAAACCACGGCGGTGTTCCAGCTCGAATCCCGGGGCATGAAGGACCTGATCAAGCGGCTGCAGCCGGACTGCTTTGAAGACATGATAGCCCTGGTGGCCCTGTTCCGTCCGGGCCCGCTGCAGTCGGGCATGGTGGACAACTTCATCGACCGCAAGCACGGTCGCGAGGCGGTGTCCTACCCCGACGCACAGTGGCAGCACGAGTCCCTTAAGCCCATTCTGGAACCCACCTACGGCATTATCCTGTATCAGGAGCAGGTGATGCAGATAGCCCAGGTGCTGGCGGGCTATTCCCTCGGCGGCGCCGACCTGCTGCGCCGGGCCATGGGCAAGAAAAAACCGGAAGAAATGGCCAAGCAGCGGGCCGGCTTTGAGGCGGGGGCCGTGGCCAACGGTATTGACGGCGAGCTGGCGATAAAAATCTTTGACCTGGTAGAGAAATTCGCCGGGTACGGATTCAACAAGTCGCACTCCGCCGCCTATGCCCTGGTGTCGTACCAGACCCTGTGGCTGAAAACCCACTACCCGGCGGAGTTCATGGCGGCGGTGATGACCGCCGACATGGACAACACCGACAAGGTGGTGACCCTGGTGGACGAATGCCAGCGCATGGGGCTCACTCTGATACCGCCCGACGTCAACACCGGCCGCTACCGCTTTACCGTGAACGACGACGGCCATATTGTGTACGGCATCGGCGCCATTAAGGGGGTGGGTGAGTCACCTATCGAGTCCATTCTTGAGGCGCGTGAAAGCGGCGGTCCTTTCCGGGATCTGTTTGATTTCTGCAACCGGGTGGATCTGAAAAAGCTCAACAAGCGGGTGATGGAAAAGCTGATCCTCTCCGGGGCCATGGACCGGCTGGGTCCGCACCGGGCCTCTCTGATGGCCACCCTGGAAGAGGCCATGAAGGCCGCCGATCAGCACGCCAAAGCCGAGGCCCTGGGCCAGGGCGACATGTTCGGCGTGCTGGTAGAGGAAGACAAGGTGGAGCACGCCTTTGCCGACGTGGCGCCCTGGCCCGACAAGATCTGGCTGGACGGCGAGCGCGACACCCTTGGGCTTTACCTCACCGGTCACCCCATCAACCAGTACGCCCGGGAGCTGCGCCAGTACACCAGCGGCCGGCTCAGTGAAGTGCAGCCCGGCGGGCGGGATCGCGTCAGCACGGTGGCCGGGCTGGTGATCGCCTCCCGAGTGATGACCACCAAGCGGGGCAACCGCATGGGCATCCTCACCCTGGACGACAAGTCGGGCCGGCTGGACGTGACCCTGTTCTCCGATGCACTGGAACGCTATGAGTCTTTGCTGGAAAAAGATAAAATTCTGGTCATCAGCGGACAGGTCAGCTTTGACGACTTCTCCGGCGGCCTTAAAATGTCGGCCAGGGAAGTGCTTGATATCAGCGATGCCCGGGAACGTTTTGCCCGCGGGCTCGCACTGTACATCGACAAAAGCCGGATTGATCAGGGCTTTTTTACTCAATTGCTGGACATACTCACGCCGGTAAGGGCGGGCGTATGTCCTGTGCGTGTGACCTATAACCGACCCGGCGCAAGAGCCGAGCTCACCCTGGGCACTGAATGGCGGGTAACCCCCACCGACCAGATGCTGGAATCGCTCAGGGCCTTGCTGGGGCAGGACAAGGTCGAACTGATTTTTGACTAGAGGGCAGCCTTGACTGCTCCCCTCCCTAAAGGAAGGGGATTCCCAATTCACCGAGAACAGGACACAGAGACTGACTCCATGCCACTGACATTCTCTCCAAGGGCTAACACCGCCAGCCCGGCGGCTTTAATGTTGGTCGCGGCGTTTTGGTCACGGTCGTGGTGTTTGCCACATTCGGGGCAGTCCCATTCTCTGACCGACAACGGCAGCGACGACAAGGTGTGCCCGCAACCCGAACAGCGTTTTGAGCTGGGGAGCCACTGGTCAATAGCGACCAGTGAGCGGCCGGCCCATTCCGCTTTGTATGCCAACTGGCGCACAAACTCGCCCCAGCCGGCATCGGCAATGGCTTTGCTCAGTGATGGGTTACGGATCATGTTTTTCACTTTCAGGGATTCGACGCAGATCACTTGGTTCTCGTTAATCAGTCTGCGAGACAGCTTGTGCAGGTTGTCCTGTCGGCAATCGGAGATCTTGGCGTGAAGTTTCGCTACCTTCTGCCGGGCTTTGGCACGGTTAGTCGAGCCGAGTTTTTTCTTGCTCAGCCGGCGTTGTGCTCTGGCCAGTCTGACGGCGTATTTCACAGTATGGCGGGGATTGCCGACCCGTTCACCCCTGTCGGTGATAAACAGGTCTTGCAGGCCCAGGTCAATGCCGGTCATGTTGGATGTAACAGGCAATTTGCTTGGCTCGAACTCGCACAGGCAGCTGATAAAGTAGCGGCCTGCAGCGTCTTTGGACACGGTAACGGTGCTGGGTTCGCCCGGCAGGGCACGACTCCAGCGAACGTTCAGCGGAGTTTTGCTCTTTGCCAGGTACAGCTGGCCGTCCCGGTACTTGAATGCCGAGCGGGTAAACTCCGCCGCTTGGCGGTGATGCTTGCTCTTGAATGCCGGGTATTGGGTGCGGCCTTCAAAGAAATTCTTAAGGGCTATTTGCTGATGCCGCAGGCATTGCTGCAACGGTACAGAGGACACCTCGGAAAGAAATGCCAGCTCGGGATCTTTTTTGAGCGAGGACAGCCGGGCATTGGCCTGAACGTAGCCGATTTTTTGCTGTCGCAGATGAAAGGCGTCAGTACGCCATCGCAGCACCGAGTTATATACAAAACGTACGCAGCCGAAAGTGCGGACCAGCAAATCGGCCTGCTCCGGCGTGGGGTAAAAGCGATACTTATAAGCGCGTTGAGTCATGCGCTTAAGTTTAGTAAACCACTGTATAGATAGCCAGTTTGAGAGGAGAGGCGGGAACAGGGGCGGTTAAGGCCGTCGCGCTATCCCTCCCTGCCCTAAAGGGGCGGGGTTTCCCGTGAAATTATTTATGAGCCACCATTTTCTGGATTTTGAACAACCCATCGCCGAGCTTCAGGCCCAGATTGAAGAGCTTCGTCATGTGGGCGAGGGCGACGGCCTCGACATCGACCTGGATGAAGAAATCAGCCGGCTGGAAGCCAAACGCGACGAGCTGACCAGAAAGGTCTTCAGCAACCTGGGCCCCTGGCAGATTTCCCAGCTGGCCCGCCACCCGCGCCGCCCCTACACCCAGGACTACCTGGAGCTGATGTTTGGCGAGTTCGACGAGCTGGCCGGTGACCGCGCCTATGCCGACGACAAGGCCATCGTCGGGGGCGTGGCCCGCTTTGAAGGCCGCCCGGTCATGGTGATCGGCCACCAGAAGGGCCGCGAGACCAAGGAGAAGATCAAGCGCAACTTCGGCATGCCCCGCCCCGAGGGGTACCGCAAGGCCCTGCGGCTGATGGAAATGGCCGAACGCTTCAAAATGCCGATCCTCACCTTTATCGACACTCCCGGCGCCTACCCGGGCGTGGGAGCGGAAGAGCGCGGCCAGAGTGAAGCCATTGCCCGCAACCTCAAGGTGATGTCCGGCCTCAAGACCCCCATCATCTGCACTGTGGTGGGTGAGGGCGGCTCCGGCGGCGCCCTGGCCATTGGCGTGGGCGATCGGGTCAACATGCTGCAGTATTCCACCTACTCGGTGATCTCCCCGGAAGGCTGTGCCTCCATTTTGTGGAAGAGTGCCGACAAGGCGTCGGTCGCCGCCGAAGCCATGGGCATTACCGCCGGCCGCATTCACGAGCTGGGGCTTATCGACAACGTGGTGGAAGAGCCCATGGGCGGCGCCCACAGCAACCCGCTGCTTATCGCGGAGCGCCTGAAACAGCGCCTGCTCACCGATCTGGCCGACCTCGACCAGCTCGACACCGACACCCTGCTCGAGCAGCGCTACCAGCGCCTGATGAAATACGGCTACTGCTGAGCCGTAATTGGAGCGCAGGCTGCTAGCCTGCATTAGCGCCCGTAAGGGCGCTTAAAGGAGTTGGCGCTTTGCACCAAAATGCGAACAGGCTGTTCGCGGCAGCTACCTGCGCCCCACCAGCGCCCTCAGGGGCGCTTTTTCTTTTCTGCTATATCGACTGTCTTATAACTTTGCCATTCCCTCACGTCCGCGGCTCAAAAACTGCTATATTCCGGCTCGAAATGGAGCCATTTACCAGGGAATGCCTTGATGAACCTTTGCCGTTTGCTGTTGCTCGTTTGCCTGCTGCTGGCCTGGCCGCTGGCGGCCGCCGACTCGCCATTGCGGGATTACTACCAGGACAGCTGGAACACCCGCAACGGCCTGCCTCACAACAGCATCAACAGCATGGCGCAAACCCCCGAAGGTTACCTCTGGTTCGCCACCTGGGAAGGGGTGTCCCGCTACAACGGGCGCGGATTTCATACCTTTGTGCGCGGCAAGCAAACCGGCCTGCCCGACTCCGGCATTCGTGGCCTGACCCCGGACGGGGACGGTCTGCTGGTGGTGGGGGCCCGGGGCGGGTTCAGCCGCTATCAATATCCCCAGTGGCAGCCCCAGTCCAGCCTGCCCGCCATGGTGAATCATGTGTTGCGCGACCGGCAAGGCCGGTTATGGTTTGCCACCGAAGGCGACGGCATTTATATGCGTGATCCGCAGGGCACCCAGCACCATTTTTCCTCGGCCCAGGGCCTGCCGGGACTGGCGGTTTACCGCCTGCTGCAAACGGCCGACGGGCGAGTCTGGGCGGGAACCTCCCAGGGCCTGGTGGTGATCAGCGCCGATAATGGGATCACCGTGAACGAGCACATTCCCGCTGTCCCCGTGCTGGCGCTGTTGCAAACCCAGCAGGGGCAGTTGCTGGTGGGCTCGGGGCAGGGGCTGTACGGCAGTGATGGCAACGGCGGCTTTGCCCCTCTTCATCCGCAGCTGGCCGATGAAGCCATCAGCAGCCTGCTGGAAGACAACAGGGGGGATCTCTGGGTTGGCACCACGGACCGGGGGCTGGCACGGCTGAGTGAGCTCGGGCTGGAGCGCATGGGCATGGCCCAGGGCCTGCCCGACAACCGGGTGTTGTCGCTGCTGCAGGACACCGAAGGCAACCTCTGGGTGGGGACCAACGGGGGCCTGCTGCGTCTGCGCGATGCCCCCTTTACCAGCTTCACCCAGGAGCAGGGGCTGTCGGGCAACTATGTGCGTAGCGTGCTGGCCGACGAGGCCGGGCGCATCTGGGTGGGCTCGAGTAACGGCCTCAGCGTTATCGATGCCGACGGAGCCCGGCCGGTGCCGGTGCGCCTGCCGGACGGCAAGACCCCTTCCATTCTGAGTCTGGCCCGACAGGGCAACATCCTGTGGCTGGGCACCTATACCCACGGCCTCATTGCCCTTGAACCGGGCCGTGAGCCACGGATCATCGACCGCCGGCAGGGCCTCAGTGCCGATGAAGTGCGCGCCATACTGCCGGCCCGGGATGGCAGCCTGTGGGTGGGCACCGCCGAGGGGCTGAGCCGGCTGCAGCAGGGCAGGGTATTTAGCTACGGCAAGCGGGACGGTCTGCCCGGCGAGTTTGTGATGGCCCTGCATCAGGCGGAAAACGGCGATATCTGGGTGGGCACCGGCGTGGGCGCGGCCATCATGGGCGGCGGGGATCCGGCGCACATTCGGGCGCTTGATCTGCACCGTCAGGAAAATGCCGAGTACGCCTTTGGGTTTTATCAGCAGCAGGGCACTGATGCGGTCTGGATTGCCACCGACCGCGGCCTGCTGCGTTACCGTTACCGGGATGACAGTCTGTCCATGGTGGGGCGGCCCCATGGCCTGCCCATCGAAAAAATGTTTCAGCCGGTGGCCGACGAGCAAGGCGGCATCTGGCTGACCACCAACCGGGGCATACTGCGGCTGGATCTGGCCGAGGCGCACCGGGTGGCGGATGGCGAGCTGGATACGATTTCCTTTGACGTGTTCGGAGAAGGGGATGGCATGGCCAGCAGCCAGGCCAATGGCGGCTCGGGGCCGGCGGCCACCCTGGCCCCCGACGGCAGCCTCTGG
>AZIJ01006035.1_pt1 | contig 17176 bp, 15 predicted proteins | sample 359151 | NCBI WGS metagenome assembly AZIJ01 (sample SAMN02429718, study PRJNA222666) | marine sediment metagenome | biome: Sediment sample; isolation source: enrichment culture of sample MGS-ElMAX(UA) from oil contaminated site at the... | place: Egypt: El Max | collected 2013-01-23 | depth 9.22 m m | reverse complement strand
TTGGGTTAACTCGAGAGCGGGTTCGCCAGATACAAGTTGAAGCTCTGCGTCGTTTACGGGATATGCTCAGACAGCAAGGGCTGAGCCTCGATTCTTTATTTCATCGGGATTAATCCGTTGTATTGAACAAAATGCGGCACCAATTTATTTGTTGGTGCGCATTTTTTGTTGCCATTGTGCCAACCACGTCAACGCTTCTATCGGTGTCAGTTGGTTCACATCTAAATCTGCTAAAGCTTGTTCTAATGCACTCGGTTGCGCTTCAAATAAAGGCGTTTGAACCGGTTCAGCTACCTTACTTGAATCTGCTTTCGTGACAATGCCATGATGGTCATGCTCAAGTTGACGCAGGTATTGCTTGGCTTGCTGCAATACTGAGCTCGGTAGCCCGGCAAGTTGTGCCACTTGCACACCAAAGCTTCGGCTGGCAGCACCAGTTTTTACTTTATGCTGAAAAGCTATAGTGTCGCCGTGCTCCGTAGCTTCAACGTGAACATTTAGCGCACCATGATGCTCGCCGATGGTTTGTGTCAACTCAAAATAGTGGGTGGCAAATAACGTGAGTGCGCGGTTTTTATCTAATAGAGCTTCAGCGCAGGCCCAGGCGAGGGCTAAGCCATCATAGGTTGATGTACCGCGACCAATTTCGTCCATTAATACCAGACTCTGTTCAGTCGCATTATGCAAAATATTCGCCGCTTCCGTCATTTCAACCATAAAGGTTGAACGGCCCGAGGCAAGATCATCAGAAGCACCGATACGCGTAAAAATGCGGTCAATTGGACCAAATATCGCTTTGCTCGCTGGTACGAAACTGCCGCAGTGCGCCATAATCGTAAGCAGTGCAGCTTGACGCATATAAGTCGACTTACCGCCCATATTCGGACCGGTAATCAGCAGTAAGCGTTGCTGCGGTGTCAAACTCATGTCGTTGGCAATAAACGGCTCTTGCTGCAAGCGTTCAATGACCGGATGCCGTGCTTCAGAAAGCTCAATCACAGTGTTCTTCACTAACTCAGGGCACTGATACTGATAAGTAATCGCCTGTTCAGCAAAGCTACGGAGCACGTCCAACTCAGCTAAAGCCGTCGCTGTGCGCTGTAACGCCGGGAGTTGCTCAGCAATTTGTTCAATTAAATTGTCATACAGCCATTTTTCACGCGCCAGCGCACGACTCTGACTTTGTAGCACCTTATCCTCGTATGTCTTTAACTCAGGAATAATGTACCGTTCAGCATTTTTTAAAGTTTGTCGGCGCTGATAGTCGGCTGGGATCTGAGCGCTTGCCGCTCGGCTTGCTTCCAGATAGTAACCGTGAACTTTGTTGTAGCCGATTTTTAACGTCATGATGCCGGTGCGTTGCCGTTCACGTGTTTCAATTTGCTGTAAAAAATCGGTCGCGCCAGCAGCAAGCTGACGTTGCTCATCGAGCTCATCGTCAAAGCCATCGCAAATAACACCGCCGTCACGAATCAACATGGGTGGTTGTTTAACAATCGCTTGTTCGAGCAAGTCTGCAAGCTCTGGGAAGGTCGCAATAGATTCTTGCCATGGCGCCAAATCCGAGTGTTCAGTAAGCTGCTGAATTGAAGGAAGCGTTTGTAGTGCGAGCCGCAATCGTGCGAGATCGCGCGGGCGAGCGCTACGCAAACCAATGCGCGTGAGAATGCGTTCGATATCGCCAATGTGACGCAGTTGTTGGTGCAACTCACTGTAATCAAGTTGTTGTAGGGCGCTCACTGCGCTGTAGCGTTGATTTAATTGTTGCTGATTGCGTAACGGCCGTTGCAACCAACGTTGTAGCAAGCGGCTACCCATCGCTGTGCTGGTGCTATCAAGGACATTCAGCAGTGCGGTTTTCTGGCCACTCAACGAACGCACCAGCTCAAGATTTCGGCGTGTTGCCGCATCAAGCATAATGGCGTCATCGTAACGTTCGGCAATAATTGAGGTAATATGCGGGAGCGCTGCACGCTGTGTCGTTTTGACGTAGTTTAAGATAGCGCCAGCTGCACCAATAGCGCTGTGCAAGTGATTAATACCAAAACCATCAAGATGGGCAACTTGAAACTGTCGTAACAACAGTTGTTTGGCACTCGCTTGGTCAAATTCCCATTCCGAACGACGTCGACAACAACTGCAATTCAACTCTTTTTCGCTAAATTGCCATGTTTCGGGATACAACACTTCGGCCGGCTGTAAACGTTCAAGTTCGGCACGTAATTGTTCACGACTGTTGGCCTCAAGCACACTAAAACGACCACTAGCCATATCCAAGCAGGCAATACCGAAGTTGTCGCCTGGATTAACGGCAACCAACAAATTTTCTTGCGCTGCGGGCAGTAACGCTTCATCGGTGAGTGTACCTGGCGTTAGGATGCGCACGACTTGCCGTTCTACTGGGCCCTTACTGGTTGCCGGATCGCCAATTTGCTCGCAAATGGCGACCGACTCACCGAGTTCGAGTAAACGAGCCAAGTAATTTTCGGCGGCGTGATAGGGCACTCCAGCCATGGGAATGGGTTGACCATTGCTACTGCCTCGTGCGGTGAGCGAAATGTCGAGCAATTCAGCTGCACGTTTGGCATCATCATAGAATAGTTCGTAAAAGTCACCCATACGATAGAATAACAAGGTGTCAGCATGTTCTGCTTTAATACGCAGATATTGCTGCATCATAGGGGTATGAGTTGAAATTTTTTGCGAGTTATTTTGTGCGTTCGACATGCCTGTTATTATCCGTATAGAGTCGATATACCGCGTATAAAGGAATAGTCAGATGGTATCACAAACACGTCACGATTTAGCAGTAGATTTAGGCAAGTGGTTGCAACAACGGCAGTGGCAAATCGTTACTGCCGAGTCCTGCACTGGTGGAGGAATCGGTTATGCTATCAGTTCGATTCCAGGAAGCTCAGCGTGGTTTGCTGGTGGCTTTATCACCTATACCAATACGTTAAAACACGAACTACTTAATGTGCCGACTGTTACTTTGGCTCGCTACGGTGCGGTTTCCAGTGAAACAGCGGCGGCTATGGCAACTGGCGCATTAGCAAATAGTGGTGCGGACGTTGCTATTGCGGTAACCGGTATTGCTGGGCCAGATGGCGGAACGCCGGATAAACCAGTCGGTTTAGTTTGGTTTGGTTTAGCTTGGGAAAACCACTGTATAACTTGGCACGAAGTGTTTGAAGGGAGTCGAACACAAGTTCGCAAGGCCACAATTCACGCGGCTTTACGAAGTTTTGAAAAAATTACTTGATACTGTATAAATTTACAGTACACTTAGTTACAACATGACCAACAGAACGGACATTAACATGAGCAACGATAAACAAAAAGCACTCGACGCCGCATTAGGGCAAATTGAACGTCAATTCGGTAAAGGGTCCATCATGCGCTTAGGTGATAACCAAGCAATGGACATCGAGTCAGTTTCAACCGGTTCATTAACACTGGATATCGCCCTTGGTATTGGCGGTTTGCCATTTGGCCGTGTCGTTGAGATTTACGGTCCTGAGTCTAGCGGTAAAACTACGCTAACTTTACAAGTCATTGCTGAAGCGCAGAAGAAGGGTAAAACTTGTGCGTTCGTTGATGCTGAGCATGCACTTGACCCAATCTATGCGGAAAAGCTAGGTGTTAACGTTGATGAATTGCTTGTGTCACAGCCTGACACCGGTGAACAAGCGCTTGAGATTTGTGACATGTTAGTGCGTTCAGGCGCCGTTGATGTTGTTGTTGTCGACTCTGTTGCGGCATTAACACCTCGAGCTGAAATTGAAGGTGAAATGGGTGATAGTCACGTTGGCCTTCAGGCGCGCCTGATGTCGCAAGCATTGCGTAAATTGACTGCAAACATTAAAAAATCAAACAGCATGTGTATTTTCATTAACCAAATTCGTATGAAGATTGGTGTGATGTTTGGTAATCCAGAAACTACCACTGGTGGTAACGCGCTTAAATTCTACTCGTCAGTGCGTTTGGATATTCGTCGTACTGGTGCAGTTAAAGAAGGCGACGAAGTCGTTGGTAACGAGACGCGCGTGAAAGTTGTGAAGAACAAAGTTGCACCGCCATTCAAACAAGCTGAATTCCAAATTATGTATGGCGCTGGAATTTCAAAAGAGGGCGAGTTGATTGATCTTGGCGTGAAGCAGAAGATCATCGACAAAGCTGGCGCATGGTATAGCTACAAAGGTGACAAGATTGGCCAAGGTAAAGCGAATGCCATGAAGTTTATGATAGAAAATCCAGCTGTTGCGGCTGATATTGAACAACAGATCCGTGAGCAGTTATTAGCGAAGCCGGTAAAAGGTAGTAAGTCGGCAGCGGCGGAAGTTGCTGATGAGAAAGATGATGTTATGATGGACGACGATCTCATCTAATTCTCTTTTCAGGACAATGTTACCATGAGTCAGTATGTTCAAGTCGCTTTGGCGCTTGGTTCGGGCGCAGCCCGCGGTTGGTCACACATTGGTGTGATCAAAGCCCTACAAGATATGGGCATTGAAATTAACATGGTCGCAGGCACATCAATCGGCTCCCTTGTGGGGGCCGGTTTTGCTTCTGGGCGCCTAACTGAACTTGAGGAATGGGTTCGCGATATGGGGCGTTGGCAAGTCTTTAATTTATTAGATTTTGGCTTCAGTCATGGTGGTATAATTCAAGGCGAAAAAGTTTTTAGTCATGCCAGAGAATTATTCGGCGCCATTAATATTGAAGACATGCCAATCACTTATGGCGCTGTGGCGACAGATTTATTTACTGGCCGTGAAATTTGGCTCCGTAAAGGCGATGTTTACGATGCATCTCGTGCGTCCTGTTCGATGCCAGGTTTATTAGCGCCTACGGGTGTAAAAGGTCGTTGGCTAGTCGATGGCGGACTCGTCAACCCAGTACCAGTGTCATTATGTCGAGCCCTTGGTTCTGACTTTGTTATTGCTGTTAATTTAAATTCCCAGCTCACTACAACGGCTATTGAAGCACGTAATAAGTACGTCGCCCCTGGGCATGAGCAACTGGATAATCAACAAAGAGAACCGCAAGCTGACGTGCATGGTCATAATACGCCAACGACGACAGAAGCATCGGACGAAACAGCGCATCCGAGTGATGAGGCTGAGCAAGGATTTTTTAAAAGCTTTCTTTCGACGAGTCAGCAGTATTGGGATTCGATGAAAGATAAGTTCAATGGTCAATCATACAAAGCGCCCGGCATGTTGGGTGTGATGGCCGGCTCGATCGACATTATGCAGGAACGTATTACGAAAGCGCGCTTAGCCGGTGATCCACCAGATATCTTAATTCAGCCGAAGCTTGGTCATATTAGTCTTATGGAATTTGAGCGCGGCAATGAAGCCATTGATGTTGGTTATGAAACGACGATGCGAATGAAAGATTTCATTTTGTCCGAGTTGCAACTTTTTGCCGAACGTCGCGGCGTGTAAAAGGCAAATACGATATTAGCTATTAGATATTGGATATTAGACAGAGAAAAGGCGCCTTTCGGCGCCTTTTCTTTTTTTTTGTCTCTAGCTAATAGCTAATAGCTAATATCGCTCTCGCACTTATGAGTGAATGACTTTTTCCATGTCATCGAAAGTTTCTTGTAAGTCGCTGGTTGGTTCAGCTGTTAACAAGCTAACAATCACGACCGCCAAGCTACAAACAATGAAGCCTGGAATAATTTCATAAACGACACTGCTTAATGCTGCACCATCGGCTAATACTGGCGCATAAATCCAGAACAGCACGGTAGCGGCACCTAACACCATTCCAGCAAGTGCGCCGTGGCGGTTCATACGCTTCCAGAACAGACTTAGTATGATAACTGGTCCGAAGGCTGCACCAAATCCTGCCCAAGCGTTAGCTACTAGGCCCAAAATGGTGTTGTTTGGATCCCATGCAAGTGCAATGGCTACTAACGAGACGACCAATACCGAAATACGACCGACAGTAACAAGCTCTCGGTCGCTCGCGTCGCGACGTAAAAAGGCCTTGTAGAAGTCCTCAGTCAGCGAGCTTGATGTCACCAATAGTTGTGATGAAATGGTGCTCATAATCGCGGCCAAAATAGCGGCTAACAGGAAACCTGAAATTAGCGGATGGAATAAAAACTGCGAGAAAATAATAAAGATAGTTTCCGCGTCCTTCAGCTGCATTTTGGTTTCTGCGACGTACGCAATACCAACAAAACCGGTCACCATGGCACCGATAATTGAAACGAGCATCCAGCTAATACCAATTCGGCGAGCCGTTGGAATGTCTTTAACTGAACGAATAGCCATAAAGCGCACAATAATATGTGGCTGACCAAAGTAACCTAGACCCCACGCCAACAAAGAAATAATACCGAGAAAGGATAGCTGATTGAGCATTGGATCGGCAATCGACGCATCTCGGAAGAACTCAAGGAAGTCTGGGTTAATTGATTCCACCGTGCTTGTTACCTGTGTCATACCGCCCAAATCGAAAATTGCGACGATAGGCACGAGCACAAGTGCGACAAACATGATGCAGCCTTGCACAAAATCGGTCATAGATACTGCGAGAAAGCCACCAAATAGGGTGTAGGCACAAACCACACCAGCAGTGACCCAAAGCCCTAAGCTGTAATCAAGGCCGAACGCTGAGCTCGCAAAAAGCTTACCACCGGCAACCAAACTGGCCGAGGTATAAAGCGTAAAGAAAATGATGATAACTACTGACGAGAACACGCGTAACACCCGCGTTTTATCATCAAACCGATTCGCGAAGTAATCCGGAATCGTAATCGAATCGTTGGCAACTTCGGTGTAAGTACGTAACCGCGGCGCTACAATCAAATAGTTTAAATAGGCGCCGATTAACAAACCAACGGCTATCCATAATTGTGAAACACCGGAAACATAAATTGCACCGGGAAGACCCATGAGCATCCAGCCACTCATGTCCGATGCACCCGCCGAAAGTGCGGTGACACTGGGGCCTAAAGCTCTTCCGCCAAGCATGTAGCCGGAAACATCATCGGTTGATTTTTTATAGGCATATAAACCAATGCCTAACATGACAATAAAATAGAGTGCTAATGAAACGAGCGTACCTGTTTCCAAAGCCTTACTCCTGTGTTGTTGTGTGTTTAAGCGCTTTATTCAATTGTTCCGACTGCAGCAATATTTTCGTTAATTGCTCTTTCGGATTTGTTAGTAGCGCCTGTGTCGAATCAAACTCAATCATTTTACCACGATGCATTATTAAGATCTTGTCAGCTAGGTGACGCACGATCTCCGGCGAATGTGACGCGAAAATGAATGAAATACCCATATCTTCTTGAAGATCGAGTATTAGGTTAATAATTTGAGCTCTAATTGATGGGTCCAATGAGGCGAATGCTTCATCTGCCACGATAATTTGCGGTTCGAGGATAATTGCGCGGGCAATGCACACGCGCTGCTGTTGCCCACTTGAGAGCATATGTGGATAAAAATCAAAATGGTCAGGGAGTAAGCCGACCTTTTGCAGCGTAACGTAAACGTGTTCTTGCTTTTCCGCCGGCGTCCAGGCGGTATTGAACCGCAATGGTTCGAGTAACTGCTTGCCTATGGTCAGTTGCGGATTTAATGACCCCAAACTGTCCTGAAAAATCATACGTATTTCACGGCAGCGTTGTTGGTAGTTGGTTGGATCGAGGCGTTCACCATTTAAGAAAATTTCACCAGAACTGGGAATTTCGGCGCCAGCAATGAGTTTTGCTAACGTGGATTTACCCGAGCCAGTCTCACCCATGATTGCAATCGTTTCACCACGCTTGACCGAAAAATTAATTGGTTCCAGTGCGCAAGCACGAGTCGGGCGCAACCAACCATTTTTGAAGCTGTAATATTTACTTAAGTTGCGAACTTCAAGTAGATCAGTCATGCGTTTCCACCTCAATTAGTGGGAAGTGACATGCATATTGATGTTGTTTTAACTTGCTCAAACGCGGTGAATGAATACATGCACGTCGCGCATTGGGGCATCGTGGCCCGAGACGACAACCAATTGGCATATGTTGCAACGTCGGTATTGCTCCGGTAAGCGTTGGCAGACGAGTTTTCGGCGCGACATCCTGATTGAAAAAGCTCATTTTCAACATGGCATCGGTATAGGGATGAAAGGGCTCACTCATGATTTTTTCGGTGGGCCCCGTTTCCATCAACTGACCACAATAAACCAAACTCATCCGCTGAGTTTCTGGAATGATTGCCGTTAAATCCTGTGTAATCATGAGAATACTCATGCCTTGGCTAGCACTTAGCTTGGCGAGTAGCCGATAAATTTGATTACGAGTATTGGGCTCCATTGCAGTAGTCGGTTCGTCGGCAATTAATAACTTGGGGTTATGAGCAATTGCCATGGCAATACTGACTTTCTGCGCAATACCTTCCGAGAGTTGTTGTGGATAGCTGTTCATTACTTTTTCAGCATCTTTAATGCCAACACGATGTAATAAGCGCTCGGCACGAACCGTACGCGTTGCCTTGCGACGTAAGTAAACACCCTTCAGTTCGCTTTGTGGAATTGTTTCGCGTAATTGTTCGCCGATTTTTGTGTTGGGATCGAGATAACTACCTGGATTTTGAAAAATCATGGCCATATCACGCCCAGTAACCAAGCGTCTTTGAACGGGATTGAGCGCCAATAAGTCATAGTGTCGCCACCACAGTCGGTCGGCGGTTATTTTCCAGCGCGGATTGATAAATCCCATAATTGCTTTGGCGAGCAAGCTCTTACCGGAACCTGACTCACCGACCAGTGTATGAATTTCGCCCTCAGCAAGCTGTAAACTCAATTTATCCAGAACTTTCACGGTGCCCGCACTGGTTTCGAGTTCAATGGTTAGATTGCGAATATCTAAAATATTGCTCATGTGCCACGTATCCGTTCTTGAATCGCTGCTCGTAAACTATCGCCGAGTACGTTAATGGAAAGCACGGTTAAGAATAATGCTACACCAGGAAGCACCATTGTCCATGGTAACAGGTAGACCTGATCAAGACTGCGTGCAAGCATCGTTCCCCATTCTGGGGCTGGAGCTTGAACGCCGAGACCGAGAAATCCAAGTGCTGCTATATCGAGAATTGCAGTTGATAATGCAAAAGTGACTTGCATAACCACAACGGAGGTAATATTCGGGAAAATAACCCGTGTAAGGATATACCAACGCGAGCACCCATTGAGTTTGGATGCGATGACATATTCTTTACCACGTTCCTCATAAAAGGCGTTATGGACGCTATGAATAAATTGCGGAATCAACACTAAAGTGATGGCAATCATCACGGTATGTAAAGCTGGCCCAAGAATCGCAATGATGATCAGGGCTAATAATAATGAAGGAATCGACAATACCACATCGAGTAAGTGGTTGAGAGTAGAGGATTGTACTCCTCGGCTCATACCAGCCCAGGCGCCGATAGCAATGCCGATGATTGCAGCTGTAGCGGTTGCAATAAGCGGGTATCCAAGACTATAGACAGCGCCGCTAATTACCCGCGAGAGCAAATCTCGACCTAAGTCGTCGGTACCAAATAGAAATCGAATTTGCCCGTCATCATGCCAAGCCGGTGGTTGAGAAATCGCATCACTAAACTGAGCATCTGGGCTGTATGGCGCAATAAGTGGTGATAACACCATAATCAACAGCAAAAAACTAAAAATATAGAATGCTGCGACGGCAAATGGATTGGTGTTCATGTGCAGCCACAACGCCCGCAATGGCGAGGGTTCGCGATATTGATAATAGATGCTGCGATTATTCGGCATCGATCTCTTTCCTCACTTGCGGATAACGCCAGGCATGTAATAAATCGACAAGAACATTCACGAGAAGAATTAACGAGGCTAGGATTAACAAGCCAGCCTGAATAACCGGGAAGTCTCGCTCGTAAATACTTTTTACCAACCAACTACCAAGCCCTGGCCAATTAAAGATAACTTCGGTAATTACGATATTAGTCATCAGTACGCTAAATTGCAGGCCGAGTTGCCGTACAACAGGCTGCAACGCGTTGGGCAGGGTATGGCGAAGCATAATCGTTGAATCACTCAAGCCCCGCGCGCGCGCTGCCTTGATATAGTTTTGTTGTAGGGTATCGAGTACAGCGTTGCGCATAATACGAATTAACATCGTTAATGGCATCATCGCCAATACAATGACGGGTACCCATAAGTGATTGAGGGCATCGTAGAATGCCGCTGATTTAAATGGCGAGTCACTGAGCCAAATATCGATCAGTATGGAACCAGTTTGCGTTTCAATCGCATAAAGCGGATTAATTTGACCCGAAATAGGGCTCCAACCGAGTTTGATTGCGAATAATAAAATGAAGAGCTGAGCCAGCCAAAACACTGGAATCGAATACGCGCTTAAGCTAATCCCCATAATAATGCGATCGATAGGGCCGCGTTGTTGCGCTGCAGCATAGACGCCCAGCGGGATACCTAATACCATTGCTAGCAACATTGCTAGCAAACCAAGCTCTATGGTCGCTCCTAACAATGGCTTTATCTCTGCAAACACCGGTTGTTGAGTGACCAGCGACAAACCCCAATCGCTACTCAATAAGTGCCGAATAAACTCGCCATATTGCGTCATCAAGCCGTCGTTAAAACCACGCGCAGCGTAGGCTTCTTGATACGCCAGAGAATGCGTGTCGGCAATACCCGTCATGTTGGTAAGCGTATCGCCTGGATACCAGTAGTTCAGTGAAAATATTAACAGCGATAGCAACCATAAGGTGACCAATAATAATACGATACGGCGCAAGCTATAACGGAGCATCACTTACCCTCCGCGCATAGCGAAAATTAATGCCGCCGTAAGGTGGTAGTTCAACGCCCTCGATATCGCCGCGGTGCGCTTGAAAACGCAGTGAGTTAGCAATGGGCACAAGAGGTGCTTGCTGCATCACGAAGTCTTCAATCGCTTGGTAAAGGTGCTTGCGTTGATCGAGGTCACTTTCAGTGATGGCATCAATCAGTAGCTGATCAAACAAAGGATTGCACCATTGTGCGCGGTTATTACCCGAGCGAGCGGCGGCACAACTTAAGGTTGGTCTAAAAAAGTTATCCGGGTCTGCATTATCAGCAACCCAGCCAATCAATACGCTGTCGTGTTGTCCTGCAACCAGCCGTTGGCGAAATGTATTCCATTCATAGCTGACAATATTCGCCTGAACACCAACTTGGGCCAAATCAGACTGGATTAATTCAGCCATGCGTTGCGCATTGGGGTTGTACGCGCGCTGCACCGGCATCGCCCAAATATCCATACTAAAACCATTTGGATAGCCGGCTTCAGCGAGCAACTCTCGTGCTTTGCCGGGGTTATAAGGATAGGTTTGCTGCACTGGGCTATATGCCCATGAGGTTTCCGGCAACATGCCAGTCGCTAAACGCGCATTACCGTTATAGATGGTTTGTATAATCGCTGGGCGATTAATAGCGAGAGCTAACGCCCGCCGTACCAACACGTTATCGAAGGGCGGATGCTGAGTATTGAACGCCCAGAATGATACGTTCGGACTGACTGAACTACCGACTTGAATTTCTGCGCCTTGATCAAGTTGTGATAATTCATCGACCAATGGATAAGGAATGACATCGCATTCGCCGGTCACTAGCTTGAGCATACGCTTATTAGCGTTTGGCGTAATGACATAAACTAAGGTTTTGATTTCAGGCTGTTCGCGCCAATAGCCTTCGTGAGCGCTGTAACGAATCACGAAATCTTTTCGAAATAGCTCAAATTCAAAAGGGCCTGTGCCAATTGGCAGACGGTCAATTTGCTCAGGCTTCCCCGTTTCAAGTAGCTGTTCGGCATACTCCTGCGATAATACAACGGCGAAGTCAGTGGCTAAATTGGCTAAAAATGAACTATCCGATTGAGTTAAATGAAAATCGACGGTGTAATCGTCTACTTTTTCAACTTTTTCAATGAGTTTGATCAAGCCGCTCGAGCGAAAAAACGGATAACGCCCGCCATTTATTTGATGATAAGGGTGTTGTTCATTGAGCCAACGTTGAAAACTAAACAGCACATCGTCAGCATTAAATGTGCGTGTTGGCGTGAACCACTCGGTAGTATGAAATTGGACATTTTCACGCAAGTTAAAGCGATAGCGTTGGCCTTGCTCAAATGCCTGCCAACCGCGTGCAAGCGCTGGCACAAATTGTTGTTGCTTGGCATCATAATCTAAGAGTCGATCATAAAGCTGCGCCGAAGTCGCATCAACGGTGGTACCCGAAGTCACTAATTGAGGGTTAAAGATTTCCGGATTACCTTCTGAGCAATAGACTAAGCCATCTTGATAAACTTCACTGTCTGTTTGCACTGGGCCGCATGCGGCCAGTACTAACGTACTTGACGCTATCATGAGCTGTTTAAGCATTAACCTTGTCCCTCAAGCAACGCGTACTTTTTTAAGTAGCCGCGCAATTGATGATAGGTGAGTCCCAGCAGGTCTGCTGTTTTCTTTTGGTTAAATTGCGCATGTTGCAGTGCACGTTGAATAACTTCGATTTCAAACTCAGCGGTAATTTCTTTGAAATCAATGCCGCCGTTATCAAAATCAACACAGACACCAACCGCTTCTGAGCCGTTATTCGCGATTGCCACAGGTGCAGGTACTCGCGTATCTGGTTCGGCTTTCGTAACCTTAGTTTCAGTTTGCGGGGTGGCATCACGATGCGGCGCAGCAGCTGGGCGGTAGGGGCTATGAAATGGATCAATAACAATATCATTTACTGGCACATGACCGTTACCGATTCGATAAACAGAGCGTTCGACAACGTTTTTTAATTCACGGACATTGCCTGGCCATGGATAATCGAGCAATGTTTTGCGCGCTTGTTCGGTAAAGCCACTAAACAGTTCGTAGTCAAGTTCACGCGCCATTTGTATGGCAAAGTGTTCAGCGAGTACCAAAATATCTTCACGACGCTCACGCAGTGGAGGTAAGGTAATCACATCAAAAGCTAAGCGATCAAGTAAATCGGCTCGAAACTTTCCCGAATCTGCCAAGCTTGGGAGATCCTCATTGGTTGCTGCAATTAAGCGCGTATCAACGCGGACTGTTTTAGTGCCGCCAACGCGCTCAAATTCACCGTACTCGATAACGCGCAAGATTTTTTCCTGCACCAACGCCGAGGTGTTGGCTAACTCGTCAAGAAATAAGCTACCGCCGTCGGCGCGCTCAAATCGACCCTCGTGGCGTTTCTGGGCGCCGGTAAAAGCTCCCGCCTCATGACCAAACAGTTCACTTTCGAGCAGACTCTCGCTCAGGGCAGCACAATTAAGCTTAATGTAGTTTTGCTCCCAACGCTTCGAAAGAAAGTGCAAGCGCGCGGCTATGAGTTCTTTACCGGTACCGCGTTCGCCAATAATGAGTACTGGTTTGTTTAAAGGAGCGATTTGAGAAACTTGCTCAAGAACGGCGAGAAAGCTGTTGGCTTGTCCGATTAAATTATCAGCTTCGCGGAAGCGGCTCATGGTTAGCACCACGCTGTTATTATCGTTATTGGTGAATTTGACTAATTATTAGTGTATTTCATAAGCAGGTTGCGTCAAATTATTTTTGCTCAAAACGGAAAAATCAATATATTTTAATAGGTTAGAGCATTTTTAAAAAGTTGGCACGGTATCTGCATAATATTCCAGCGAACAATAACTAAATTTCTATTGACGCTTTATGAGGACACAAACATGGGTATCTTTACACGTTTTACAGATATCGTAAATTCAAACCTGAATGCTTTATTGGATAAGGCAGAAGATCCAGAAAAAATGGTTCGTTTGATTATCCAAGAAATGGAAGACACATTGGTTGAAGTTCGTTCAACATCAGCGCGTCTTATTGCTGAGAAGAAAGACACTGAACGCCAACTCGCACGCTTTGAAAAAGAAGTTGCGGAATGGGAAGCGAAAGCTGAACTCGCCTTAAGTAAAGAACGTGAAGACCTAGCGCGCTTAGCGTTGGTTGAGAAGCAAAAAGCAACCGCAGATGCGGAAAGCTTGCAAGCTGATATCACTCGTATCGATGAGCACTTGAATCGTTTAAGTGAAGAAGTAGGGCAGTTGCAAGAAAAATTGGCCGACGCGAAAGCGCGCCAGAAAACCATTATCATGCGTCAACGCGCTGTTAGCAGCCGTTTGGAAGTTAAAAAACGCATTGATAGCGGAAAAATCGATGACGCGATGTTGCGCTTTGAGCGATTTGAATCAAAAATTGATGACTTAGAGTCGCAAGTTGAAGCTTACGATCTTGGCAAGAAGACATTGCGCGATGAGTTTGCGCAGTTAGAAACTGACGACAAGATTACCGATGAGCTAGAAGCATTAAAAGCTCGCGTTAAAAAAGATAAAACTGATAAGAACGCGTAATGAGTGGCACTAAGTGAGCGGGTGTCGAACCTGACACCCGAACCTTTTGAACGACGAGAGACGAGAAGCATATGGATATTATAGCCCCACTGATTGGCGCACCGATTATTTTGTTTATGATTTTTGTGGCGCCGATTTGGATCATCATGCATTACCGTAGCCAGCGTAAAATTGGTCAAGGCTTAAGCCAAGATGAATTGCTGCAGCTACAGGAGCTTGCTCATCAAGCTGAGCGCATGCGTGATCGGATAAAAACGCTAGAGTCAATTCTAGATGCGGAGTCACCAAAGTGGAGAGACCGCGTATGAACCAGGATAACTGTCAACGCAGAACATTAATGCGCGATAAAGCCAAAGGCAAAATTGCCGGGGTATGCGCAGGTATCGCTGAATATTTTAATATTGAGGTGTGGTTGGTTCGCATTATCGCGGTAACAGCACTCATTTTTAGTTCGAGCTTTGTTGCCGTCATTTATATTGCCATGTGGTTTATTCTTGACGAAAAAAAGCCGAATCCAGCCGCCCAGTCGTCGCATCATCTTGGCGTTAAAACGAAGGTCTGGCAGGCTGGTGAACCACCGCAACGCGCGTTTCGAGAGATAAACCAAGAGTTCAGTGAACTCGAGCAATCATTGCAGCGCATTGAACGCTACATTACCTCAAACGCCTATAAAATTGATCGTGAACTCGATCGATTGTAATCGTACCGAATAAGTTACGACACAGCGCACAAATACACCGTGAGTACCCCGTTGTTCGGATTTGCCGGCAACGGGGTTTTTTATGTCAGTGGCAAATTTCCGTTACAGCAAAACATGATCAACATCAAAGTTAGCTGTTGCGTTCACTTCAGCAGAAATGCAATCTGATGCGCAACTACAAGGAGATATTCTGCCAATGCGCACTAACAACAAAGATAAATCGCAATGGCAGCCAGCGACGGTGACGATTCACGGCGGTAAGCGCCGTGATGAACATGGCGCTTTGGTTGCACCACTTTATCAAACAGCGACGTTTTCGTTTGAGAATACGGCGCAAGGTTCAGCTCGTTTTGCGGGTGAAGAAGCCGGTTATATCTACAGCCGGTTAGGGAACCCGACCGTCACCGAGCTTGAAGAGCGCGTTGCTGCGTTGGAGGGCTTTCCAGCTGCAGCTGCGGCCGCCACCGGAATGGGGGCGGTATCAGCAACCATGCTGGCATTCGTTGAGCAAGGTGATCATGTGCTGGTATCTGATGCGATTTACGGCTGCAGTTTTGCGTTGTTCTCGCATTTGTTCACCAAGTTTGGCATCACAGTCGACTTTGTTGATATGGCAGATCTCGCGAAAACGCGGGCTGCGATACGCTCAAATACCAAGTTGGTATTTCTTGAATCGCCAGTAAATCCGCATTTGAAGGTGATTGATATTCAAGCCATTGCTGATATTGCACATGAAGTGAACGCGCGCCTAGTGGTCGATAATACGTTTATGACACCATTATTGCAGCAGCCACGCCAACAGGGCGCTGATTTGGTTTTGCATAGCGCAACCAAATATCTCAACGGACACGGTGATGTGGTGGCCGGTATTGTCTGTGGTAGCGAAGATGATATTGAGCTGATTAAACTCACTACGCTAAAAGATATGGGCGCGACCATGAGCCCGCACGACGCGTGGCTGATCTTGCGTGGTCTAAAAACCCTAGATGTTCGTATGGAACGTCATTGCGCGAATGCAGTCAAAGTAGCTGAGTATTTGCGTGCAAAAGACTTGGTTAAAACAATCTATTTTCCGGGTTTTGCTGATCATCCAGCGCAAGCATTGATGGGTACGCAAATGCACGGGGCTGGCGCGGTCATCGCATTTGAGCTGCATGGTGATATCAATACCGCGCGTCAATTGTTAGATAGTTTGCAATTGATCACGATAGCGGTGAGTTTAGGCGACGCTGAAACGTTAATTCAGCATCCGGCGTCAATGACACACTCTCCGTATACACCGGAAGCTCGAGCAGCTGCGGGTATTACGGATACACTGATACGAATTTCAGTTGGGCTTGAGGCGGTAGAAGATATTATTGCTGATTTGGAACAGGCATTTGCTGCCTGCAGTAACAGCCAAATGACAACAACAGGGGAACAAGTACGCTATGGGTAAACAAAGCAACTATGTTTCACGACAACCGGACGATAACGGTATTATTGCGTGGAGTGATGAAGAAAACGCGGTTTGGCATGACCTTGTGAAACGCCAACTTAAGCATATTCCGGGTAAAGCCTGTGACGAATATATGCATGGTCTCGATTTACTCAATCTGCCGCATGATCGTATTCCACAACTTCATGAAATTAATGAAGTGTTGCAAGCAACGACGGGTTGGCAAGTTGCTCAAGTGCCTGCGCTAATTCCGTTTGACGAATTCTTTCGTCTATTGGCGAATAAGCAATTTCCAGTTGCGACATTTATTCGTACGCGCGAAGAATTTGATTACTTGCAAGAACCGGATATTTTTCATGAGATTTTCGGTCACTGCCCGTTGTTAACGAATGCAGCGTTCGCTCATTTTACCCATCAATACGGTAAATTGGGATTAAACGCGACGCCAAAAGAGCGCGTATATCTGGCCAGATTATATTGGTTCACAGTTGAGTTCGGGTTGTTACAAACCGAAGATGGTTTGCGTATCTATGGTGGCGGAATTTTATCTTCACCAGGCGAGACGGAATACGCAATATACAGCGATAAACCAGAACGTAAACCGCTGGTGCCTTTGGATGCGCTAAGAACACCT
>AZIJ01019202.1_pt1 | contig 17271 bp, 13 predicted proteins | sample 359151 | NCBI WGS metagenome assembly AZIJ01 (sample SAMN02429718, study PRJNA222666) | marine sediment metagenome | biome: Sediment sample; isolation source: enrichment culture of sample MGS-ElMAX(UA) from oil contaminated site at the... | place: Egypt: El Max | collected 2013-01-23 | depth 9.22 m m | reverse complement strand
TCGGGCCGGCCGCCGCCGCCTTTGCCGCCCATCGCCACCGCCCCCGCCTTCACGAGATCGACCGCATTGAAGCGCGAGGTGAGGTCTTCGGTGACGCCGACCGCAATCGCGCCCTTGCCGTCCTCGGAGATTGCTACATAGACCACGACACCGGAGCCGATCGTCTTCTTGCCTTCGTCGATGAGGCCACGCAGATCCTTCGGGTTCACGCCTTCGAGCTTTCTCGCAAGAAGCTTCACGCCGCCCAGATCCTCGACCGGCGTTTCCGTGCTGCCGCCCGCATCGCCTCCCCCCATGGCGAGTTTCTTCTTCGCTTGCGCCAGCTCGCGCTCAAGACGCTTGCGCTCCTCCACCAGCGAGACGATGCGGGAGGGAAGATCCTCCGGCGCAATACGGAGCGCACCGGCGGCTTCCTTCAAGGTCCGCTCCTGCTCGACGAGATAGCGCCGTGCGCCCTCCCCCGTCAGCGCCTCGATGCGGCGAATACCGGACGCCACCGCGCTCTCGCTCACGATCTTGAAGATCGCGATGTCGCCCAGCCGGCGCACATGCGTACCGCCGCAAAGCTCGACCGAATAAGCGCCATTGGGTTTGGTATCGTCGATGCCCATCGCGAGTACGCGCACCTCGTCGCCATATTTCTCGCCAAAGAGCGCGAGCGCACCCGCCTCGATCGCCTCTTCCGGCGTCATGAGACGCGTGGAGACTTCGCCATTCTGACGGACGATCCGGTTCACGATGGCTTCGACCTCGGCGATTTCATCCGCGGTCATGGGCTTGGGATGGCTGAAGTCGAAGCGGAGACGCTCCGGGCCGACCATCGACCCCTTCTGCGTGACGTGATCACCGAGCACCCGGCGCAATGCCTCATGCAACAGATGCGTCGCCGAATGATTGGCGCGCGTCGCATCGCGCAATATCTTGTCGACCTTCATCTCCACGATGTCGCCAAGCGCCAGCTCACCGCGCGAGAGCTTGCCGAGATGCACATGCATATCGCCGAGCTTCTTTACCGTGTCGATGACGGGAAACTCCGCGCCCTCGGCCGAGAAGATGATGCCCGTATCGCCGGTCTGGCCGCCCGACTCGCCATAGAAGGGCGTCTGATTGGTAATGATGGCCGCATCCTCGCCCGGCTTGATCTTCTCGACCGGCTCGCCATCGACGAGAAGCGCCACAATCTTGCCTTCCGCAATCTCGGTCTCGTAGCCGAGAAACTCCGTCGCGCCGACCTTGTCGCGCAGCTCGAACCAGACCGCTTCGGTGGCTTTCTCGCCGGAGCCCGCCCAGGCCGCGCGCGCGTCCTGCCGCTGCTTCGCCATGGCTGCATCGAAACCTGTCTGATCGACGCTCAGGCCGCGTGAACGCAGTGCATCCTGCGTCAGGTCGAGCGGAAAACCGTAAGTGTCGTAGAGCTTGAAGGCGACCTCGCCCGGCAGCACGGTCTTGCTGCCCAGAGCCTCGACTTCCTCGTCGAGAAGCTTGAGGCCGCGCGTCAGCGTTTCGCGGAAACGTGTTTCCTCGAGCTTCAGCGTTTCGGTAACCAGCGCTTCCGCGCGCCGCAGCTCGGGATAGGCATCGCCCATCTGGCGCACGAGCGCAGGCACGAGCCGGTACATCAGCGGCTCGGCGACACCCACGAGCTGCGCATGGCGCATGGCGCGCCGCATGATCCGGCGCAGCACATAGCCGCGTCCCTCATTGGAAGGCATGACGCCATCCGCAATCAGGAAGGAGGACGAACGCAGATGATCAGCGATAACACGATGGCTGACCGCATGCGGGCCATCGGGGTCGCTTTTCGACCCTTCCGCCGAAGCCAGAATGAGCGCGCGCATGAGGTCCGTCGAATAATTGTCATGCGTGCCCTGAAGCACCGCCGCAATCCGCTCCAGCCCCATGCCCGTATCGATCGATGGCCGGGGAAGCGGTGTCCGCGAGCCGTCCTCATGCTGTTCATATTGCATGAAAACGAGATTCCATATCTCGATGAAGCGGTCACCATCCTCATCCGGACTGCCGGGCGGCCCGCCTGGAATCTTGTCCCCGTGATCGTAGAAGATCTCCGAGTTTGGTCCGCAAGGCCCGGTATCGCCCATCTGCCAGAAATTCGACTTCGCGCCGAGCCGAACGATCTTGCTGTCGGAAAGACCGGCGATCTTCTTCCAGAGCGTGTGCGCCTCGTCATCATCCTCATAGATCGTCACCATGAGGCGGCTCTCAGGCAGCGCAAACTCCTTCGTGATCAGATCCCAGGCGAACTTGATCGCATCTTCCTTGTAGTAGTCGCCGAAGGAGAAGTTGCCGAGCATCTCGAAGAAGGTGTGGTGGCGTGCCGTATAGCCGACATTGTCGAGGTCGTTATGCTTGCCGCCCGCGCGCACGCATTTCTGGGCGCTCGCCGCGCGCGTATAGGGCCGCGTCTCCTGGCCGGTAAAGACGTTCTTGAAGGGCACCATGCCGGCATTGGTGAAGAGGAGCGTCGGATCGTTATTTGGCACAAGCGGTCCCGACGGCACGGCTTCATGGCCCTGCGCCCGGAAGAACTCCAGAAACTTGCTTCGGATATCGTTGAGGCCGGCCATCTCGCTTGCGCTTCCGCTCTGTGTGGCAATGAAGAAAACACGCTGGCGGCAAGGGTCTCACCCCCTATCCGCCCGGTTCCATTCACAAATATAGGGTGCCAGCTTTTACCTGTCGCCCGCTCAACTGTCCAGAAAGGGCATGGAAAACAGGGCCTTTCGCCGCGCCTGCCAAAGGAAAACGGCGCCGGAGGGTACCCGGCGCCGTCCAATGCCCGGCCAAACGAACCGAGCTAGAGAAATTGTGGCGGAGCCGAAGCTCCCGGCGACACCCCTCAGGCGCTAGCCTCTATGTCGCCGTCATCATCGTCATCTTTGCCCGCATCGGGCATTTCCATGATTTTCTCGGCAATCAGGCCCGCATTCTCTCGAATTGCAGCCTCGATCTCGTTGGCCATATCGGGATTGTCACGGAGAAACTGCTTGGCATTCTCTCGGCCCTGACCGACGCGCTGGCTGTTATAGGAGAACCAGGAGCCGGATTTCTCGACGATCCCGGCCTTGACGCCGAGGTCGACGAGCTCGCCCATTTTCGAGATGCCCTCACCATACATGATGTCGAATTCGACCTGCTTGAAGGGCGGCGCAACCTTGTTCTTCACCACCTTCACGCGGGTCTGGTTGCCGACCACCTCATCGCGCTCCTTGATCGCGCCGATACGGCGGATGTCAAGACGAACCGAGGCGTAGAACTTCAGCGCATTGCCGCCCGTCGTCGTTTCGGGGCTGCCGAACATCACGCCGATCTTCATGCGGATCTGGTTGATGAAGATCACCATCGTGTTCGACTTCGAAATCGAACCCGTGAGCTTGCGGAGCGCCTGGCTCATGAGGCGGGCCTGAAGACCTGGCAGGCTGTCACCCATCTCGCCTTCGAGTTCGGCCTTCGGCGTCAAGGCCGCGACCGAGTCGATCACCAGAACGTCCACCGCGCCGGACCGCACCAGCGTATCGGCGATTTCGAGCGCCTGCTCGCCCGTATCGGGCTGGGAAATCAGAAGATCGTCGAGCTGCACACCGAGCTTGCGCGCATAAACGGGGTCGAGTGCATGTTCCGCGTCCACGAAGGCGCAGACACCGCCCCTCTTCTGGGCTTCCGCCACTGTCTGTAGCGACAGCGTCGTCTTGCCCGAGGATTCCGGCCCGTAGATCTCGATGACGCGCCCGCGGGGCAGGCCGCCAATGCCGAGCGCGATATCGAGCCCGAGCGATCCGGTGGAAATCGATTCAATCTCCACCACCTGCTCGTTCTTGCCGAGCCGCATGATGGAGCCCTTGCCGAACGAGCGCTCGATCTGGCTGAGCGCGGCGTCCAACGCCTTTTTCTTGTCCGTATCGTCTTTGGCCACGAGATTCACAACATTCTTGGACATGAGTGATTTCCCCTTATTTCATCGCCCGCCGAGTCGCGCAATGCATCCTTGAGCGATTAATGTACTTATTTTGTTCTCATTGGCAATTGAAATTTCAAGCCATTGATTACAAAGGGAAAATCAGAATTTGTTCTCTTGGCGTTCCGGTCGCGAACCTTCGGCGCTTGCCTTCCCGGCCATTGTGTCCGCCCCGCCCGTCCGCGCCATCCGCGCGCCCGGTGCAACGCCCGGCACAGGCGCATCGGTGCCACGGACAGGCTTTCTGTCCCAGGCATGTGTCCAGTCGTGGATCATCGCCCCCTCCGCCTCAAGAATCGGCCTCATTTCATGGAAGGCGGCGCCGATCCGGTAAAACGGGATGCGCGGGAAGAGGTGATGGATGAGGTGATAGGTCTGGTACATGTCGAGCACCGTCACGACGCGATGGATCGCGCGCGGCAGCAGGAAGACGCCGGAATCCGTATAGCGCTCCTGCGAGACATGCGGCCGGTGCGGCAGGTAATTGAAGACCAGCCCGATCAGCGCGACATTGAGAAAGGTCGGCACGATCCAGAGCATCAGCACCTCAAAGCCGAAGCCATAGACGAAGCCGACGGCGAGCGTCGTCCATGCAAACAGATGATGCGCGCCGGCAATGAAATATTGCTTCCGGTGCGCCTTGTCCTTCCACATTCCCATCCGCGTCATCATGTAGACGTAGTGAGGCGTCTGCGTGAAAAAGCGCAACACGAGCATGAGGGGGTTCCGCCCCGCGCACCATGTGTCGGGATCGCGCTCGAAATCGTTGGTATAGCGGTGATGCACGAGATGCATCACGTCATAGCCGCGATAGGGAATGAGCGTCACGATGCCGCCAATCCAGGCGAGCAGATCGTTGAGCCATTTGTAGCGCTTGTCGTCGCCCGATATCGCCTCGTGAATACCGTCATGCACCGCCATGAACTGCATCAGCATGAGATAGCCGTTGACCAGGGTTGCGACCCAGAACGGCCAGAAGCCGGTCAGCGCCGCCGCACTCGAAACGGCAATCCCCGCCAGCGAACCAAGCGACACGAAAACCGTCGGCCAGGCGACATGGCCTATATGGCGGCGCGCAATGGCGAGCGCGGCGCGGTGGCTTTCCGGGCTACGGGCAGGCCGCGAGCTGTCAGGCGTGAGGCTGGTCAGATGAGTATTGGACATGGCGTAACCGCGAGCGCCCTTCTGTTTCATACCGGGACAAAATACACCCACAGACGGGGTGAAACCAGTATTGCATGGCAGCTTTCGTGCCACAGGCGGCAAAGCCACCGGAAATCATGAGAGGCTCGGCAGTCCCGAACGAATTTCCGCGAGGCAATCGGCGGGTTTCCGCCCTGTTCCTCACTTGTTCGCGTCCATGACCTCCTTCACGGCGGCGGCAAGCTGCTTCAGGGAAAAGGGCTTGGGCAGGAAGTGAAAAGCCTGGTCGGGGTCGAGATTCTTTGCGAAGGCGTCTTCGGCATAGCCCGACACGAAGATGATCGGGATGCCCGGCAGAATATCCTTCAGCTCCTTCGCCATGGTCGGGCCGTCCATGTTGGGCATGACGACATCCGAAACGACGAGATCGATACGGCCTTCATGCGCCCGCACGACCTCAAGTGCGACCTCGCCGCTCTCCGCCTGCAGAACCTCATAGCCGCGCGTACCGAGTGCGCGTGCCGCGAAGGTACGCACCGCATCCTCGTCCTCGACAAGAAGAATGGTACCCTTGCCGGTGAGGTCCGCCGCCTCGAGAGGTACGGAAGCCGCCGCCTCCGCTTCGGCAGCCTTGTCCGCCGCCGTCTCGATATAGCGCGGCAGGTAGATGCGGAAGGTCGTGCCTTTCCCCATCGTGGAATAGGGGAAGATGAAACCGCCCGTCTGCTTGATGATGCCATAGACGGTGGAAAGGCCGAGACCTGTCCCCTTGGAGGGATCCTTCGTGGTGTAGAAGGGTTCGAAAATCTTGCCGAGATTTTCCTTCGGAATACCGGAGCCCGTATCGCCCACTTCGATCAGCACATATTCCCCGTGCGGCATCAGCGGATGATCGAGCGCGCGGCTGTCAGCTTCCGAAACATTCGCCGTCCGGATAGTCAGCCGTCCGCCATCGGGCATGGCATCGCGCGCGTTCACGGCGAGATTGATGATGACCTGTTCGAGCTGGTTCTGGTCGACCTTCACCAGGCCGAGTTCGCGCCCATGCACGATCTTGAGTTCGACCTTCTCGGTGAGAAGCCGGGCCAGCAGGTTTTGCAGTTCGGCGATCGCGTCCGTCAGCGAGAGAACCTTGGGCCTGAGCGTCTGCCGCCGCGAAAAGGCAAGAAGCTGCCGCGTCAGGTTCGCGGCACGGTTTGCATTCTGCTTGATCTGCACGACATCCGCGAAGGAGGGATCGCCCGCCTGATGCCGTGCCAGCAGCAGATCGCAAAAGCCGATAATCGCAGTGAGAAGATTGTTGAAGTCATGTGCGACGCCGCCCGCAAGCTGGCCGACCGCCTGCATCTTCTGCGACTGCGCGAATTGCAGTTCGAGCGATTTCTGTTCTGTCGCATCGATGAGATAGACGACGATGCCGGCGCCCTCGCCCATATCCACCCGCGCGGCATAAAGCTGGCCGACACGGTCGGGGCTTCGCGCCAGCCGCACGTCGATGGGCGCAACCGCGAAATTGCCAGCGCGCGCATTCGCGATCGTTTCATCGACCGCCGGGCGATCCTCTTCGACGAGAAGTTCATTTAGCAGCGAACCGCGCTCCACGCTCTCGCCCACATAGCCGACGAAGGAGCGGTTGGCATTGTCGATACGCCCGTGGGAATCGATGGTTGCAATGCCGATGGGCGCGTTGTTGAAGAAGCGGGCAAACCGCATCTCTGCATCGCGCGCCGTTTCCTCGGCCTTGTCGCCCGTAGTCCGGTTCAGCACCATGGCGAAGATACGGGGTGGCCGCTTCCCCGCCGCCACGACTTTCGTCCGCATGATGCGCACCGGAATCGCCTTGCCGTCCGCTCCCTTGAGGTCGACATCGAGCGGCGGCATCTCCTCATCCTCGCCGGGGGCGCCATCGGCCAGCGCCGGCACCTCGCCAAGCACCAGTTCGCCGAGCGTCACCTGCCGCTGGGTCAGCCGCTCCGGCACGACGCCAAGCCAGGAGGCAAGCCGCGCATTGATGAAAACGAGCGCACCCTCCTCGTCCGCGGTGAAAAACCCGAATGGCGCATGGTCGATATAGGAAAGAGAACGGCTATGCTTGAGCTCGGCGGAATCGATCCGTTCGCGCTCGTTCGTAATGTCACGAAGAAGCCAGACCGCTCCGCCCGGCGCGCCGCTGAGCGGACGAACCACGGCGCGATATATGCGCTCCGCATTGGGTGGCCCGATATACACGTCTTCCTGCGCGGCAAATCCCGTGCGCGCTGCCTGCGCCAGCCGGAAAGCCGCCTCAGCATCCTCGCCCCCGCCGGAGAGAAGCCGCTCGACAGGCACCGCCCTGTCACCGTCGAACCCGCCCGACAGCAGGCGATAGGCCTCATTCGCGAAAAGAACTGCGCCGCGCCTGTCTGTCACATAGCAAGGATCGGGAAGCGCGGTCAGCGCTTCCACTGCGACCAGGGGCGAGCGGCTCAGGGACCCGGAAGCACTGCCGGAAAGACCATAGAGAACGGCACCTGCAATGGCGACAAGGCCGAGCGCCGTAAGAGCACCGGGCAGGCCGAAGGCCTGCACGCCGAGCGTGTCCAGCAGCGTAAACACAAAGCCGAACGCGAGCGCAATGAGAACGACCCAGCGGCGCGCCGGCAGCGACCATTGCACATCATCCACCGCCGCGGCGGCTTCGGTGGCTTCGGCGGCTTCGACGCCTTCTACCCTGTTATCGACAAGATCGGCCGGCGTTTCGGCCATTCCCTACTCCTGTGCCTGCCCCGCGGCACATAAACGCGCCGGCGCACATAGCCTCACGCGGCCGAATCACCTCCGGCCGCCTCCTCCGGTGATCTTAGCCTTAAGACGCATCACATATCCAATCACCTCGGCCACGGCCTTGTAGTGTTCTGGCGTGATTTCCTCGTCGATCTGCACGGTGGCATGCAGCGCGCGGGCGAGCGGCGGGTTTTCGACGATGGGAATATCGTGTTCCTGGCCGATTTCGCGAATTTTGAAGGCCACGGCATCCACACCCTTGGCCACGACGAGCGGCGCTCCCATGCCCTGCTCGTATTTGAGCGCCACGGCGTAATGGGTCGGGTTGGTGATGATGACGGTCGCACTCGGCACGGCGGCCATCATGCGCTTTCGGCCACGCTCCGCGCGGATCTGGCGCAACTTCGCCTTCACCGTCGGGTCGCCTTCCATCTGCTTGTACTCGTCCTTCACTTCCTGAATGGACATGCGCTGCTTCTTCATCCATTGCGCGTGCTCGAACAGATAGTCGAGCGCGGCAACAACAGTCATGACGGCGATGACGCCCATGAACATCTTGAGCGCAAGGGACTGCACCACGGGCAGAAGCTGAGCGATTTCCCAGGTCATCATCAGCGCGAGCTGGTCGCGTTCGGGCCAGATGAGCAGGAAGGAAACGGTGCCCACCGCACACATCTTCACGATGCCCTTGGCGAGGTTCATCAGGCTTTTCGGCCCGAACAGGCGCTTCACCCCCTCCTTGGGGGAAATCTTGGAGAGTTTCGGCTTCATGTTCTCGGCCGTGAAGACCGGCGCATGCTGGATCAGATGCCCGGCCAGCGCCGCGCCGACGAGAACGGCGAGCGGCGCGATCACCGCGCCGAAGGCATCCTGGCCGACGCCCATCCAGATCCGGCGAAGATGCTCGCCATCCATCGGAATGGCGTCCGGATGTTCGAGGAAGACCTTGAGCGAGCCCGCAAGAGAGCCAGCCGTCATGGGCGCAAGAAGCGCGACGGCAACGGCGCCGCCCATCATGACGAACCAGGTGCTGATTTCCTGGCTCTTGACGACATCGCCCTTCTTCTGGGCTTCATCCAGTTTCTTTTGTGTCGGTTCTTCTGTCTTTTCTGAATCGTCATGTTCAGACACGGCGCGTCTCCCCGCTAACCGGCGAACATGGAGATCGACTGCTCAAAGGCCTGCAGGAACCACGTCATCATGGCGCCGACGAGAAAGAGCAGCAGGACGAGACCGAGCGAGATGTTCGCCGGCATCGCGATGAAGAAGATCTGGATCTGCGGCATCAGCCTCGAAAGAATGCCGATACCCACATAGAAGATGAGACCGAAAACAAGGAAAGGTGCGGCGAGTTGCAGGCCGATCCTGAAGGCATCGGACACGAACTTGACGGCCATTTCCGAAAAATCACCGACGGGAATGGGCTGTCCCGGCACGAAGAGTTCGTAGCTGTCTCGCATGGCGGCGATCAGCAGATGATCGAGATGCGTCGCAAAAATGAGCGTGACGGCGAGCAGCGAAAGGAAGTTCGCGAGCAGCACCCCCTGTTGTCCCTGCGTCGGGTCCACGCTCTGTGCGAAGGCAAGGCTCATCTGCATCGCAATGATGTTACCCGCCACATGCAGCGCGCTCATGATGAGCCGCGCTGCCGTGCCGATGAAAAGGCCGACCGCAATCTCGGTCATGACGATGAAGGCGAGCCCCGGCACCGTCGCCGGTATCGCGCCGTAGGAGGAGGCGACGAGCGGCATCATCACCATCGTGAGCAAAAGGGCCAGCACGAGCCGCACCTGCGTCGGAATGCTCGTTTCGCCAAGCGCCGGCATCAGCATGATCATCGCGGCCAGCCGCGAAAAAATCAGCATGAAGGTGAAAGCCGTTTGCGGCAGGATGTCGACGGTGATCATGGATTGCCGCGCCCGCCCTCAGCCCGCTACGATTTTCTGTGAAATGAGAATCATGAAGCCCTCAAGCGCCTGCGCCATGAAAGGCAGCGCGATGAGAACCGTGAGGAAGATCGCCACGATCTTCGGCACGAAGACAAGGGTCATTTCCTGAACCTGCGTCAGCGCCTGCAACAGCGCGATCGCGAGACCTACCACAAGGGCCACCACCATCATCGGAGCCGACACCTCCAGCATGACGTAGATCGCCTGCCTTGAGAGATCGAGAATTTCCGGTCCCGTCATTTTGTCACTCGCCCCCGCCCGCTGCCGTCAGATCGGCATGCGCATGATTTCCTGATAGGCCGTAATGACCTTGTCGCGCACGGTAACGACCGTCTGCAATGTCGTCTCGGCCTCGGCAACCGCCGTCACCACGTCGACAATATTGCCGCTCGTGCCGCCGGTAACGGCCGCCATCTTTGCTTCGCCCGCCTTCGAGGTCTCGACGCTTTCGTCGATGGCCTGCTTGAGCATGTCGCCAAAGCCGCCCGCCGCATCCTTGGCGCCGCCCGCCTGGGGTGTCTGATTGCCCGAGCCTATCCCCGCGGCGCGGGCATAGGCGTTGAGCGCTGTCGATGCCGGAATGGTTGTCATGTCGATCCTCTTGCCTCAGCCGTCACTTGCGCAGAATGTCGATGGTCTGCGAGATCATGCGGCGCGATGCCTGGATGAGATTGAGATTGGCTTCATAGCTACGCTGGGCTTCGCGCATGTCCATCGACTCGACCATGCCATTGACGTTCGGCATCTTGACGTAGCCATCCTCGTCGGCGCCCGGATGACCCGGCATGTATTTGAGCTTGAATTCGCTTTTGTCGAGAACCGGCCGCCCGAGCGTCACGGTGTGCGCACCGATCTCCCGGTTGAGCTTGTCCTCGAAGGTCACGACCTTTCGCTGATAGGGATCGCCGCCCGGCACGCGCGAAGTCGAATCCGCGTTTGCGATATTTTCTGCAATGATCCGCATGCGGCCGCTCTGGGCCTTCAGGCCCGAGGCTGCCACCATCATAGATTTGACAAGATCCATGGCGCTCATGTTGCGTCTCTTCCTTTCAACAAGGCTCAGCTACGGCCGAGCGCGATCCTGATGAGTCCGAGGCTCTTCGAATAGAGCCCTGTCACCGTCTGGTAATCCATCTGGTTCTGCGCGACCTTGATCATCTGATCTTCGAGCACGACCGAGTTTCCGGTAGGCGACGTTTCGAAGTCGGGTTTCTTTATGATCTCGCCGCCTGTCGCCTGCCCTGTGCGAATGCTGTGACCGCTGCCCGTCACGGGGCTGCCGATATGACCAGCCTGCGTCGCGACGGCGCGAAGCACGGGACCGCTGCGCTCCACCATCGTACCGAAGTCGAGAGGCTTGAGGTCGCGCGCCGTATAGCCCGGCGTATCGGCATTGGCGACATTCTGCGCAAGCACTTGCTGGCGCGCAGTCAGCCACTGCATACGCTGCTTCATCATTTCCACGATGGGAAGATCGCCGATTGCCATTGCCTGCGTGCCCCCGCGACCGGCTCACCGAACTCTCTTTCTGAGTGTCCAAACGGCCGTGTCTGAAGCCACGCATTCCTTGGCGGCGAAACTGAATTCACCATCGTGGAGTTAACATCGTCCTAACGCGGCAAAAGCTGCCGAGCGCGTTAGGAAACCGGTAACCAGATAAAGGCGCGGCTCGCCTCACCCTTTAACCCGCCATTAAGCCTGACGCGGCAAATTCTTCCCATTACGGACGGTCTTCGACCTTCCACTCTGGGGGTAAAATCCAAAATGGACTTCTCGGAAATCTTCCGGTTTGTTGCAGCGCTTGCATTCATTCTCGGGTTGATCGGCGTCTGCGCGATTCTCGCGCGCCGCTTCGGCTTTGCACCTGGCGCTTCTCCTGCTGGAGGCCAGCGCCGCCTTGGCATCGTCGAGGTGAAAGCAATCGACGCGAAGCATCGCCTGCTGTTGATCCGCCGCGACGGCAAGGAACATCTGATCCTGACCGGCGGCGAAACCCCGTTGCTGATCGAGGGCAGTATCGACGCGCCCGCGCCTGCCGAAGTCGAACAGCCCGTTCCCGCTCAATACGCGCTGCCGGGCCATGTGGTCCAGTTCCAGCGCATCGTGGATTTCATCAAGGAGCGCCGCGCGTGATTGCCCTCTTTCAGAAAACGCTCGCTTCGCTGAAAGCGGACCGCCTCTCGCGCCTCGCCGGCATTCTCGGCCTTGTGGCATTGAGCTTCGCCTTCGCGCATCCGGCATCCGCCGAGTCGATCCAGGTAGACCTGTCTGACGGCCTCGGCCTTACCGACCATGTCGTCCAGATCGTCGCGCTCGTCACCGTACTGAGTCTCGCGCCGTCGATCCTCATTATGGTGACATCCTTCGTTCGTATCATCGTGGTGCTGGGCCTGCTCCGCACCGCGCTTGGCATGCAGCAATCGCCGCCCAACGCCGTTCTGGTCAGCCTCGCGCTTTTCCTCACGGCCTTCGTCATGACGCCAACCTTTACCGCAGCCTATGATGATGGCATCGAACCGCTGATGAACCAGCAGATCGAAACGGGCGAGGCCTTTGACCGCGCCAGTGTTCCCTTCAAGACTTTCATGCTGAAGCAGGTTCGCAAGGAAGACCTGAAGCTCTTTATCGATCTTTCCGACACGCCCGAGCCCGAACAAGCCGAGGACATCGGCCTTCAGGTTCTTGTTCCCGCCTTCATGATCAGCGAATTGCGCCGCGCTTTCGAGATCGGCTTTCTCGTCTTCCTGCCCTTCATCGTGATCGACATGGTCGTCGCTTCCGTTCTCATGTCGATGGGCATGATGATGCTGCCGCCGATCATCATCTCGCTACCCTTCAAGCTGATCTTCTTCGTGCTTGTGGATGGCTGGTCCCTGATTGCGGGAAGTCTGGTGCAGAGCTTCGGCACCTGAGGGAAAGAGGATCGAAGGCGCTCAGTTGAGCGCCGTAACCTCATCGGGCTTCAACGAGGAGAGAAACCGGTCGAGCGTATCGATGGAAGCGATGCGGCTCGTCATCTCCCGAAAGGCGACGCCCTGCTCCACGATCGGTTCGGAGACCACCGCAAAGGCGCTTGCGTCGGGGCTCTTGCTCATGGCCTCTCCGAATTTCGCCCGGAGCCTTGAGAGCCCTTCTTCGTCGCCAGCCAGCGAGTAGGCGATGGCACCGCGCATGACGAGGAGCCTTGTTTCCTCGTTGAGCGTTCCATCCTGCTTCCAGCTTTGCCCGAGCAGGGCTTCCGTGGCGGCGCCCGCCTCCGGCCAGCGCCCTGCATCCCAAAGCACATCCGCCCGCAGCTTTGCCGAAAGTGCATCCTTGCGTTCCGACAACAGATCCAATGCGTTGTCATACTGCTTGCTGTCCGCAAGTGCACGAGCCTCGAGCATCAAGCGCCGGGTCGCAAGCTCCTCCGGCAGCAGGTTCTGCTTCGTCGCACGCAATGCGGCGAGCGCATTCTCGGGCTTCTGGTCGATCAGGTAGATCGCCGCAAGACGCGCCGCGACCTGGGCCTTGGCGACACCGCCATGAAGACGGTTCGCAACCTGATAGTCGAGCAGCTGCTCGGCTTGCGTCAGCAGGTCGACTTCCACAAGGCGCTCCGCGAGTTTGCGGATCATCTCGTCGCCCTTGCTCCCGATCGGCGTCAGTTCCTTGAAACGGTCGAAGAAGGCAAGCGCCTGCACCGGCTCCATCTTGTCCACGGCCTCGCCAAGGAAATAATCCGCGAAGATACTGGACATGCGCACGTTCATCCGATGCGCTTCCTCGCTGTCGGGATAATTGGTGCTTGCCGTGCGCATCTGTTTCAGCGCCTCGCCGATCTCGCCCCGGTCGAGGCGGAATTTCGCCAGCTCCGTCAGGATTTCGAGTTCGAGATTGTCCCCGCGCCATGCATAACGCAGGCTTTCGAGTTCCTTCGCGAAGGCTTCCTTGCTGATCTCGCCACGCTTGAGCAGCAGCTTCGCCTTGCCGAAGCGCGCACGGGCCGTGACCGGCGGATAATTCGTCGCGATGGCCACATCATAGCGTGCCAGCGCATCCTCGCCACCCTTCTGCGCATCGTTCATCATCGCGCGCACCAGCAAAATCTGGGCTTTCGCCTTCGCGCTGCCCGGAGCCGCAGGAAAACCGGCCGCATAAGTCTCGGCCGCGATGATATCGCCGCCCTTGAGCGCCGCCTCCGCCGCCTTGGCCCGGAACCTTGTGCGCAGATCATCGTCGAATGCATCGAGGATTGCGCCCGCCAGACCGAATTGTTCGCGCGCCACTTCCCAGTGGCCGAGTTCCGCCCGCGCAAGTCCGCGCCAGGCCGCCGCATGCGGCGCATTGTCGAGACCGTTCGCGGAAAGATCCGCTATCGCCTCCACATAACGCCCGCTCAACACCCCCGCCACGCCCTTGGCAGCGCGAAAGGCAGGATCGATGTGGAAACGCCGGTTCGCCTCAAGCGCACCGTCGAAAGCAGCAAGCGCCTCCGGCGCAAGCCCGTAACCGAGCAGGAAGCGGCCATAGGCAAAGCGCAACTCACCAAGCTCCCGCGTCCGCGCATTGGCCAGCCGCGCGAGATAATATTGCCGCCGTTCGGTGAAATTATCGCCCGGCGCCTCGCGCCACTCCGCAAAATGCATTTCCGCCGGTGCCTTCACCGCCGCCACCGAAACGCCTTTCGCCGCCGGCGCCTCGTAATCCGCGCCATGGGCCGACAGCGCGAGCCCGTCCCGCCGCGTCACGATCACATTATCCGGGGCCGCCGCAACGTTGAGGTCGTCCGCGACCGGCACGATGGCGACACCCTGCGCCGTCTGCAAAGCCTGGAACTCGACGAAATTGCGGGGCGTCTGCACGGACTGAACGGGGCCACGGGCCGTTGCCACGATAATCTCGTCGCCGACCAGCTTGTCCCTCATCTTCAATATCTTGCGCGTGCCCTTGAGGTCGAGGGCAACGCTGCCGCGCCCGTCTTCGCGCCAGCTTCGCGAGAGCGAAACGGGCCGTCCCGTCGTCGTCAGTGTCTCACCGGCTGAAATCCGCCACGACGCGCCCTCTTCCACCGCGCCGATCAGCGCCTTGTCGCGCAACGGCAGCACCAGCGCCGTCCCGTTCTCGAGGGACTGAACCTCGGGTACACCGAAAGGCCCGAGCTTTTCGGGCGTCACTTCCGCAATATCGAGCGGCAACACGGCGTCAAACACGATCCAGAGCCTGCCTGCCCTCTCGAAGACCGCAGCCCCCACAGGCTCCGGCCAATCGACGAGAATGTCGGTCCCGCTCCGGCCCGGCACGAGATGCACCACCGCCTTGCCTTCCGGCCTGGTCCCTTGCGGCAGCGGATTGGTCGCAATGTGCGGTTCCGCGGCCTCGGCCTTTGCATCGCCCGGCAGTTCGTCATGCCCGGCTTCCGCCGTCTGCACAGCGTCTGGCACAATATTCTTCGGCCCATGCTGCCCCTGCGTTCCCGGCGTCTCCCGCGTCTCCTGCACCTCCTCCGGCTCCGGCACCGCCGGAGTGTCTGTTTCCGCCGCTGCGGGCGGCACGCTGCCAGCCGTGGGCTTGAGGTCCAGAACGATGCTCAGATCTTCACGGAAATCGTTCACGGAGACGCCCGGCTTGAGCGTCAGCACGACCGCCAGCCGCCCGTCATGTTCGACCGCGCTGGCATGAGAAAGATAGGGCGGCGGATCGACACGCAGCGGCGAGAGGTCGACCTTCGCCGTCCGGTCGAAGGTAATCGTGGCCAGCCCCTGCCGCTCGACGAATGAATAAAGGACCGGCTGGTTCCAGTCGAACACGAGACGCGTCATGCCCGCACGCGAGGCCACCCGCACATCAAGCGTCGGCTTTTCTTCCTTCGGTTCCTGAATGCCTTGCGCCTTGGCGGCAAGCTCCGCTTCCTCCGCAGCCCGCCTCTTTTCCCTGGCCGCATTGATCCTCGCCAGCACCTCGGCGGGCAACGCCGGCGGCTTGCCCGTCCAGTCGGGCGGCAACAGGTCGACGTAAAGTGAATTTTCGGCCTGCTTCGTGTCGAGCCAGAAATCGGTCGTCAGCGCAAACCGGATCGTGCCCTTGTCCTCGTCCCGGCGCGCCATCGCGATGTAGCGCGGCATCTGGCGAACAAAGCCGTCTGTATCTGCGTTGACGGCTTTATCGAAGTCGAGAACAAGGATGCCCGCATTGATCGAGGCGCGGTAGCCGGGAACGCCATCGGGGAAGGTAAAGACCATCCGGCCATAGCCGTCCTGTTCGCTCAGCGACAGCTTCACGTTCTCCGCTGCGCGCGCCGCCGTCGCAAGCACGACAAGCAGGAACAGGCAGGCGAACATCCCGAATGCGTGAAAACGCAGGTCGGTCCCCTTCAATCGTGCGGAATTTCGGTGAGATCGGTACACGCCGCTGCGCCCCAAAAGCTTCTGCCCAAAACCAGCGGCTTCCTGCCGCATCCGCGCAGTTTAGGTGCCGCCGGTTAAGTGGGACTTAAGGGTCAAGGTGCCGAAGCGCCGTTTTTCCGGCTTTAGCTGGCTTTTTCGCTGGGGTGGAGCGTTGCAGGCGGTGTCTTCGCGCCATTTTTCGTCGAGCTGCCGCGAATGTCCGAAAGCCGGTCGCCGGTCGCCAGTTCGACGGTGAGATCCTGTGCCACGACAGGGTCCATCGCGGCCAGCACCGCCGCCATCTTTCGCGGCTGCATCCGGGTTACGACATCAAGCAGCACACCCATGTCGAGACGCTCGAAAATACGCGCGGCGTCCTTCGGCTTCATCGTCTCGTACATGGAGACGAGCCCGGCAATCCGCTCCTCATTCGCCTCGTCTTCCGCGCCGATCCGTTCATTGATCCGCGCTTCGATCTCCTTCAGCTCGGCCACCCGTTTCTCGACGCGCTTTTCGGCGGCGGCAAGCAGTTGCGCGCGTGTATCGAGTTCCTGTGTGCGCGCATCGAGTTCCTTGCGCCGTTCTGCAAGGCTCTGGAGCACGGTGCGCTCGGACTTGCTGAATTCGGGTTCCGCTTGCGCGGCAGGCATGACCGGGGCGGATGCCTCTATGCTTTCCTCGCTGGCCTCGGCGTCGTCATGCGTCGCCGCTTCCCCGCCGGCATGGTCTTCGTTTTTGCCACTTTCGGGCGCCGCCATCTGCTCCGCGCTCTCTTCTTTCGGGGCGCTTGCCTGCGCGACCGAAACCGCCGAGATCGTCGCGCTGCCCTCGCCGCCCGTTGCAATATCGGCGAGCTTCAGCACCAGCAGCAGCGAAGCGCAAAGAATGACGGTAGGAAGAAGGCGAAGACGGTCGAGCATGATGTGCCTGTAAGATGAAACTCAGCGCGCTTTCTTCAGCGCCTCGAGAAGCTGGTTCGCGGCGCGTGCCGCAACAGCCGCATCGCGGCCTGAAGGTTTCGGCACAATGCCGTTACGCGGACCGGCAGCCGGTTGCGGCGTCGGTGCGGGTCGCTCCG
>AZIJ01019132.1_pt1 | contig 17346 bp, 18 predicted proteins | sample 359151 | NCBI WGS metagenome assembly AZIJ01 (sample SAMN02429718, study PRJNA222666) | marine sediment metagenome | biome: Sediment sample; isolation source: enrichment culture of sample MGS-ElMAX(UA) from oil contaminated site at the... | place: Egypt: El Max | collected 2013-01-23 | depth 9.22 m m | reverse complement strand
TAATCCAGCCAAAGCTTGAGCAAGTTGAGCATAAGCCTGTTGTTTTAATTGGCGAGTTCCTAATAAGCGCAGAACAAAAATTGTCCATGTCGCAATCGACATTGCTAGAAGGATGAAATACAGCGTTTTACTTACTGCATCTGCGTGTTGCCAATAAACTGAAAAGTTCATATACGAACTCCTGATCTAATCTGTCTTAAGGACTCAAATTCAAGGATTAAACTCAAATGGTTGCTCTGTACGAATCGGATAAGCAATACCATCTTCCTTATAAGGTTTAAATTTTGCACCTTTTACGGCACGTAAAGCTTTTTCATCTAAAGTAGGTAAACCACTACTACGTGTAATACGTGCAATAGTTACCCGACCCTTTTCATCTGCCTCAATATAAACAGTGATTAAGCGTGTTTGATTTTCTAAATCTTTTGGCGTAAACGATAACTTTGGAGAACGACTCCATTGAATACCAGAACCACCAATAGAAACACGTTTAGGTGATGGATCTGCAGCAGGTTGTGGCTTTTGAACCACTGGTTCAGGCTGAGGTTTTTCAACAACTTTTTCAGTTACAACGGTCGTCGTTACCTTAGTTTCAATCTTTGGCTCAGTCTTTTGAACCACTTGCTTTGGTGTTTCAGTTTTAACTTGTTGCACCTTTTCAACTTTCTTTGGTGGCGGCAATGGCTTCTCAACCACCTTAACTTCTTTCACTTCCTTTTTAGGCTCAGGTTTAGGCTGTTCCTTTGGTTTTGGAGGTGCTTCTTTAGGCGGTTCTTTAATCTTGACGAATTTAACCTTTAACGGCTCTTTCTCGATTGGTTTTAGCTCAATCGGCTTCATGTGGCTAACAGCCCACAAAACTCCTACATGTCCAATCACAACCGCAACAAGGGCAGTGATGATTTTCTTTTTCATCGAGTGTGGTGTGTTGAATGTCGCAGGAGATTGACTCATAAGAATCTAAGTACCTATATAGATGGTGACGTTCCTATAAAGTAAAAAACGATTTCACTCATCGGATAGAACAATGAAAGTGCCGTAATAATAAATGAGAAGTGTTTTCATTTGCAACTATTTTTTGTGATGGTGACTAAATTTATTGCTCAAACCACACTCAGTACAAACAAATGTTATAACATAACAATAATAGCATAAAAAAAGCATGCTGATTTAGCATGCTTTTTACATCAAGTATTTACTCGTTAGAAAACAACTGTTTTATTACCATCAACAATAATACGGTCTTCTAAATGCCATTTCACAGCGCGCGCTAACACATTACGTTCAACATCTTCACCAAGCTCACGTAATTGCTCGACGTTATAATCATGGCTTACACGCTCAACGTCCTGCTCAATAATTGGACCTTGATCTAGATCAGCAGTGACATAATGCGCAGTTGCACCAATCAGCTTCACACCTTTTTCATAAGCTTGCTTATAAGGGTTTGCACCAACAAAAGCAGGCAAGAATGAATGGTGAATATTAATAATCTTCATTTCCCATTGCGAAACAAAATCTTCACTTAGAATTTGCATATAACGCGCAAGAATCAACAAATCATTACCTTGCATCATGTCATTGATTTGTGCATAAGCTTCGACTTTGTTGTCTTTATTCACAGGTACAACATGGAACGGAATACCAAAATTCTCAACAGCTTCACGTAAATCAGGATGGTTAGAAACAACCTGAGTAATCTCACATGGCAATGAACCACGCGCATGACGCCATAATAGCTCTAAAAGTGCATGATCGACTTTAGAAACCAAAATACCGACTTTTTTCAGTTCATTGACGAAAGTCAATTTCCATTGCATTTCATAACGTTCAGCAACATTTGCGGCAAATGTTTGCATCAACGCTTCTTTACGAGACTGCAAATGATCAAGTTCAAATTCAACACGCATGAAGTAACGTCCGCCTTGAGCTTCTGTCGCGTATTGATCAAGTGCGGTAATGTTTGCTCCCTGATGATACAAAAAGCTCGATACAGCTTGCACGATCCCCGGCTTGTCTTCACAAGTAATCAGTAATCGTGCTGTATTGGCAGTAGTCGTGTTCATGTGGTTAATATCACTTATTCAAATCAAATTAAAATCAAGCCGAGCATTCTAGCCCTTTTTTGCCTCAGACTAAATAGCTAAGGGCTACTCGTCGTCATTTTTAAGATTAGATAAGCTTGCAAATAACTCTGATGGGCCAAGCGACTTCAATAATTGTTCATAAGTTTGACGGCTTTCACCCATCAAATATGGACCCTCTAAGAACACCATTTGACGCAACGCCTGCCAAACCCACTTTTCCTCTAAGCGATTATTATCGCTAATATGACCTGACATATACAAAAAGTTGGTCCAGTTGGTTAAGACGATCCACAAATTGATGATCAATGCTTCGATTTCAGAATCTGTCATTTTCATCAAACCCGCATCAACGAAAGCACGATAAATCCGTTGACCTTGTTGCATCACTTGCCCAGCAAAACGCGGGTAAATTTTTCTAAAGTCTTCATTATTTTCAACCAGATGATAAACATCACGATGAATAAAGCGATAAGCCCATAATTGATTACTCAATACTTGGAAATAACTAATTTTATCGTTGGCATTTAATGGGCGATCAGTCGGCAAAGCCAGCATTTCCAATGTTTCAGCCTGATACTGCTGCGCCAACTCTTTAATAATTTCTTGCTTGTTACGAAAGTGATAATACAAATTGCCAGAGCTAATACCTAACTCAGCAGCAATATGATTTGTCGTGACTGAGCGTTCACCACGCTCATTAAACAACTGCAAACTGATCTGCAAAATTCTATCTTTTGTTTTGTTTGGCTTAGCTTGTGACATTGAATTAACCATCTATAACATTATCAATAGGTTATAAAACAAACCTATAAAGCGACTTGACACTTTAGAGTATTTACTCTAAAAATTAAAAAATAATAAGCTTTCTTTTGGTCCACTCCTATGAACAGTCAAACAAAAACAACCGCTATGACACCTCATGTTGATGTGAAACGGCTACATGATTTGCTTGAGCAGCAAAAAGCGGCTTACCAACGCCATCCTGTACCGAGCGCAAAAGAACGTATTGAACGCTTAGCTCGACTTAAAAATATCTTGGTAAAATATCAAGATCAATTTGCTAACGCAATTAGTCAAGATTATGGCAATCGTGCAGTGATGGAAACCAAAATTGGTGAAGTTCTTACTTGTTTAGAGCATATCAAATACTATAGCAAGAACTTAACCGAATGGATGAAACCATCTAAACGCCATATCAGCATGTTACACCAACCAGCAAAAGGCTGGGTAGAATATCAACCACTCGGTGTTGTTGGTGTGATTGCGCCTTGGAATTATCCATTGTTACTTTCTGTTGGCCCACTGATTTGTGCATTGGCTGCGGGTAACCATGCCATGATTAAAATCTCAAGCGCATCATCGAACTTTGGTTATGTACTTGAAAATGCACTTTCTGAAGCATTTCCGCAAGAACTGGTTGCAGTTGTAAATGGTGGTGGTGCAATTTCTGATGCATTCAGCCATCTTGCTTTTGATAAAATGATTTTCACTGGCTCTACCTCTGTTGGTAAAACAGTAATGGCAGCGGCAGCTCAAAATCTTGTTCCTGTCATTTTAGAATTAGGTGGAAAATCACCTGCTCTCGTTCATTCTGCAATGAACATTCGTGATGTTGCACAACGTATCGCTGTGGGTAAACTCTGGAATGCAGGTCAAACATGTGTTGCACCTGACTATATGTTCCTACCTAAAGGTCAAACTGCTGAGTTCACTAAGCACTATAATGACTTTGTGAATACGATGTACCCAACGCTACGTGACAATAAAGACTATACCTCTATTATTAATGACAAGCAGTACAATCGCTTACAAGGTTATTTAGAGGATGCTCAAGCTCAGGGTGCAAATATTGTTGAGCTAAATAACAAAAAAGAGTCATTAACTGAAGTTCGTAAGATTGCTCCAACCTTATTAACCGATGTAACGACTGACATGGAAATCATGAAGAATGAAATCTTCGGTCCTATTTTGCCAATTTTAGAATACGAACATATCGAAGATGCGATTCAATTCATTAATAGCCGTCCTCGTCCATTAGCTTTCTATTATTTTGATATCGACAGCGCGCGTGCTGAATATGTTGCAGGTCGCACTCATTCAGGTCACTTCGGTATTAACCAAACATTGACCCACGTTGCACAAGACGATCTTCCATTTGGCGGCATCGGCGCATCTGGAATGGGTAAATATCACGGTAAAGAAGGTTTCTTTAGCTTCTCACATGAACGCTCAATGATGTCGAATCCTGTAAGTCCTAAACTTTACAGCTTAAAATTCATCCTTCCGCCGTATAATAAAGCGATGCATAAAGTGCTTTTAAAAACACTATTCCGCTAAGCTGATCAAGGCATGATCTATCACGCTAGATCATGCCCTGTTTTTACCAAATTCGCTTGTCTTTTAATCGTATTTTTGGTATAAAACGCCCCTTGAATGATTTCATCCGTTTACTTGAATGGCTAGTTGCACAAATCAGTGCTATATGAACTAGCAATGGAGTTCACCATGTCTAAGGTTTGCCAAGTTACCGGCAAGCGTCCTATCGTTGGTAACAACGTATCGCACGCAAACAACAAAACCAAACGCCGGTTCGAGCCGAACCTGCACCACCACCGTTTTTGGTTAGAAAGCGAAAAGCGTTTTGTACGTCTTCGTCTAACTACTAAAGGTATGCGTATTATTGATAAATTGGGTATCGAGAAAGTTGTTGCTGATCTCCGTGCTCAAGGTCAAAAGATCTAAGGAGTCTGAACAATGCGTGATAAGATTCGCCTCGTTTCTACAGCTGGTACTGGTTACTTCTATACCACTACTAAGAACAAACGTACTATGCCGGAAAAAATGGAAATCAAAAAATTTGATCCAAAAATCCGTCAACACGTAATTTTCAAAGAAGCTAAAATTAAATAATTTTAGTTCTTTAAAAAAACGACTTCTTTTGAGGTCGTTTTTTTTGTCTATCGAAAACCTGAACTAAAAATAAAAGATTTACATAATTTTTTTTGATGATTAAAAAAAATATCATCAACAAATCCGATTTTAGTTGTTAAAATTTTAATCTATTCGCTTTGGCATTTTTTATGCTTATTTACTTTGACCTTAACCGCAACGATTAAGGAGCTTCAATGCCACATGATGTTAATTTAATTATATTACTTGCTGTTGGTTTTGGTATGGCCCTCATTTTTGGCTATATCGCAGCACGTCTACGTTTACCTCCTTTAATCGGCTATTTAATTGCGGGCATTATTATTAGCCCAAATACACCAGGGGTCGTCGGTGATATTCAACTTGCCAATCAGCTTGCTGAACTGGGTGTGATGTTTTTGATGTTTGGCGTAGGTATGCATTTCTCCCTGAGTGACCTACTCCAAGTCCGCCGTATTGCTTTACCGGGTGCGATTCTACAAATTGTTGTTGCGACATTATTGGGCATGGCCGTTTCAATGTTCTGGGGATGGAGTTTTGGTTCGGCCTTAATCTTTGGTTTAAGTTTGTCATGTGCTAGTACCGTCGTATTACTTAAAGCGCTCGGTGATCGCGGTTTACTTGACTCTGTGAATGGCAAAATTGCTGTCGGTTGGCTACTGGTTGAAGACCTTGTGATGGTCTTGGCGCTAGTTTTACTCCCTGCCACAGCCGTGTTGCTCGGTGGTCATGCCCTCCCCGGCACAGATACCTCACAAAGTATCTGGATGACTATTGGACTGACACTACTTAAAGTAACAGGCTTTATCGCCTTTATGCTCATTATTGGTAAACGACTTGTGCCAATGATCATGCAATTTGTCGCTCGTTTAGGTTCTCGTGAGCTTTTCACACTCACAGTCGTTGCTGCCGCCGTATCGATTGCCTATGGCTCATACGCTGTATTTGGCGTTTCTATGGCCCTTGGCGCGTTCTTTGCTGGAATGGTGGTAAAAGAGTCTGACTTTAGCCATCGTGCCGAAGAGGAGACCCTACCGTTACGTGAAATCTTTGCAATCTTATTCTTCGTTTCAGTCGGTATGCTGTTTGATCCTAGAATATTGGTCGAAGAACCACTCCATATCTTAGCAGTCGTGGCAATTATCATGGTTGGTAAAACCTTAGCAGCTATGGCATTAGTTTTATTCTTCCGCTATCCAATCAATACAGCCTTGACTGTTGGTGCGAGTTTAGCTCAAATCGGAGAGTTCTCTTTCATTTTAGCGACACTGGGTTTAGCTCTCGGATTACTCACACCTGAGGCGCAAAATCTGATTCTCGCAGGCGCATTATTTTCTATTACGCTTAACTCTTTTATTTTCTCAGCGATCGAACCCGTTCAACGTTGGATTCGCGAACGCTCACATTTGGCACGCTTATTGGAACGTAGTGGTGACCCACTTGCCATGCTTCCAGATGAGGTTGATCAAGAATATCTACGCGATCAAGTGGTCATTATTGGTTACGGAGGTGTTGGTCGACGAATTAGCGAGAACCTCATGGAACAAAATATCAAAGTGGTTATTGCTGAGGAAAACCGTGAGATTGTTGAAAAATTACGTACGCAAGGCATTGCTGCGGTCAGCGGTGAAGCAACTGAACCGAATGTTTTGATTCAGGCTCATATTCAGCATGCTCGCTTACTAGTGATCTCACCTATGGATATTTTGGATATTCATCGTATTGTCGATATTTCTAAACAGTTAAATCCAGAAATCCAAGTGCTGATTTGCGCTGAAAGTAAGGAAGAGGCGGCTGTTATCAGAGAAGAAAATATCGGTGAAGTGTTCTATGCAAAAGAAGAAATGGCGAAGAATATGAGTCATCATATTTTGAATCAGATCGAACTTGCGCACCAATCGCCAGTACATTAAACAATTTCAGAATAATAAAAAGGCGTACCTTATGTACGCTTTTTTATGCAATTAACTTAAGTGAGCTGGCTGCTCATCCAACACTTCTGCTTGCCATTGATTCATTTGTTTTTCCAACAAACCAAATAAAGCAGCCTGAATCATATGCTGAGCAACTGATGGAGTTTGATCTCCTAAGATCTCTTTAACTTCATCGCTAAACTGAATTTTCACCAATGGCTCTTTTTCAGAGTCAGCATTACGCAAAGCAAGCTCGCCACCTTCGAGTTGAACAAGCTCCAAAACGGCTTCTTGATTACCAAATAATTCTTTTAACTGTTGCATTGACATATATTCTCTCCATGTTTCAACATGGTGGCAAAGCACGTTTGTACTTTGCGATCTCACGTCTTATTTATATGTGTGCTGCTTGCTTAAATTTCAAGTCGTTGAATTGTTCAACTTAGAACTCGACCATTTCATTACGGAAACCATCAATCAGATGGCTCAATTCACGATGCCATTCACGTAGAATTTTGGCATCTGGCAACCACGCTTGTGGACTCTGAGTGACCTTAATAATGAGGTTTGAAGACGTCTCACTTTCTGGTTCAGGTGCAGTCGGCTCAGGTGCATATTGACACATACGATAAGCACGTTTCAACTCTGCCACAAAACCATCTTTCGCTAACTGCTGTAAAACAACGATTTCAGGCGAAACCTGTCCTTTATCTGCCATATGCTCTTCAACTGACTTAAAGGTCGGTTGTAAGTCATTTAAGCGGTAATAACGAACTAACTCCTGCAAGAACGCTAAGATTGCACCATGCAAATGAAATACAGCTGCTTCACGGTGTGCTTGAGCCTGTTGAATATGCTCAGTCTGCTCGGCTTGTTGACATGCGAGTCGAGCAAAATAGAGTTTTTGATTGGTACGATCGGCATGGTAGCGAGCAACACGAGACATAACAAATCCCTTTTTTCATTTCATTTAAATCATGATTGATTGTAAAGCGAATTAGCGATGAAACAAATAGTACTTAGAGATTCAATTCAAGACGATAAAGTTTTCTTTTCGCTATGGTTTCGATTGGCTGCGCAAATGGCCGTACATTGCTGATCACCCAAGCAAAATATCCCTCTGCCCAAGATGAAGCACATGCCGCACTCACTTCATCTTCTGTCCAAAGGTGTACGGACTCAATATCCACTAAAGCAACAGCTCGACCAAATTCTTCCTCACCATCTGCGAATAAGAAACTCTGATTTTCTACAATTACAAGATTTTTAAGCGGCAGATATTCAGGTTGCCATGAGCGAATTTCAAGCGTCTTTAAACCTTGTGCAATTCGCCCACCATTTGGTGCAACAATTGATAAAGCTTGATATTGCGTTAGCATCAAAAATCAGGCTTTATCTTCCGCTATTTTCACACGGATACCAGCACCTTTTACTTTCAAGGTATTCAAACCTTTTACCGCCTTGACTGCCTCACGCGGATTCGACATTTCGACAAAGCCAAAACCTTTAGACTTACCCGTGTCAGCATCTTTTACGACAACGCAAGAATCAACTTTCCCATAGGTCTTAAATAAGTCGAGCACTTCTGCTTCGGTCACGCTACGATCTAAATTACGAACTAAAATTTTCATACTAAAACCTAAAAAGGATTCACGAACTCGTCTGTGAATCAACAACGATTGAATTGAACTAGTTTAATCGAAATCTATCCCAAAACCTAAATTGATTGTCTTCGAACGAGAACGATTGGCTTGTCCATAAGCACGAGGAATATCTCGATGAATCTGAACATCAACCAAATGCTGAGGCAAATCATTTAAAAAATAACTTTCTATTTTTCGCCCTAACTCATCATATTGATCCTGTGACCATAAATTCAGATTCTGTTTGGTCAAAATTAATTCATTTTCAGCACGCGTTAATGCAACATAAAGGACGCGACGCTCCTCTTCTACATCATCAAAATCACCTTGCGCTCTGGCATGCGGGTACTGATTTGGAGAGACATGAGGGACATAGCAAACTTTCTGCTCCGCACCTTTGGCTGAATGAATGGTAATCAGTGTAACAAGGTCTTGATCAGGTGTTTTATCAATTTCTGAAATAGAAATTGGATCAAGTACATACTCTTCTAAAAACTCACCTAAAGCACTATGTTTACGCGCCAATTGTTTGACCAAGTCAAAGTCTTTAACACGACGAGACCAATCTTTGGTTTTATAATTATTTTCCAATTGCTCAGCCAATGCATCCAAGGCCAAGCCAATACAAGCTTCGACATGCTGTTGTAACACATCCAATTGCATCAAGATCAAAATGGCTTCTTGTGGTACTTTGCCATGTCGTTCTAAACGCTGACAACGCGCCTCTATATCAGGTAGCTGAATCAGTTCTTGTGCTAACTTACTTGCACCGACATCCCCCACCCCATCCCAAAGTGTGAGAAAACGCATCCAAGCCAAATCATCCTGTGGATTAACACTAACGCGTAATAAACTCAAAACATCTTTAACATGCGCCGACTCAAGTAGTTTCACACCACCAATGAAGCGATAGGGAATATTTGCTGCAATCAGCGCACCTTCCAAATATCGCCCACTAAAGCCCGAACGCAATAACACCATGTGTTCAGCCCAAGCTCCCCCTTGTAGATGACGACGATTTAAATCTTGAATAATCCAATTTGCCTCTTCAAACTCATTACTCAAGATATGCAGTTGAGGTTTTAAGCCTTTGCCACGATAGGCTTGTAAATGTTTGTCATAACCAATTTGGCTTTGATCAAGCAGCCAATTAGATAAGTCTAAAATACCTTGAGTTGAACGATAGTTCATTTCCAATGTAAGTACTTCAGCATCAGGAACACGCGCTTTGAAATGATGAATATTTTCAAAATCAGCACCACGAAACCCATAGATTGACTGCGCATCATCACCTACACAAAACAATTTCACCTTCCCAACTAAAGGCTGTAATAACGCCCATTGCAACGGATTGGTATCCTGCATTTCATCGACTAAAAGTGCTGAACAGAAACCAGCGACCCATTTCACTAACTCAGGTGAATTTTGTAGGTGTACGGCAACGATCGCTAAGATATCATCATAATCTAGAAAATTACGCTCTTGCTTACGCTGCTCATAAGCTTTCATCAGTTCAGTAATTTGCGCTTTATACTCTACAGCCTGTGGTAGTTGTTCAACTAAAGCATCCGAGAGTTTGGTTTTAGTATTACGTGCATACGAATACAAATCACATAGCTCTGCTGCTTTAGGCAGTACATTACCTTTATCTTTGCCGCGTAATAATCGGAACATCAGCAATTGATCATCACGATCAATGATACTAAATTGCGTAAGACCAAAAGCGCGTGGGTTACGGCGTAGCAGGTACATGCAAAAAGTATGAAAAGTGGATGCACGTAAGCCCTTAGCCTGCTCACCCATATGTTGCTCAACACGTGTAATGATTTCACTCGCTGCCCGACGGGTAAAGGTCAGAATTTGAATCTGTTGCGCAGGTAGTCCCTGATCAATTAAATACGCTGCTCTTGCCACAATCGTTTTGGTTTTACCACAACCTGCTCCTGCTAAGACCAAGCAGTTTTGCACAGTGGTTGTTGCAGCCTGTTTCTGTTGTGGATTCAGTTCATCAATTAGCTTGGCAAGCGTCATAAAATCGATCAGTTATAAACGAAACGTTATTTTAACAGACTCAGACACTCGATATGTTTCGGAGTACCTAAAAACAAAAAGAGCATGTAAACACATGCTCTGAGGCGATCTGAATATTTAAAATATTTAAATAGTAGTAGAACTATGAGGAAGCTGCTTAATGGCACTAGCAAAGGTCAAATAATTAATCCCTTGGAATAAAATATCAATCGCAAGAAACATACCCAATACCCAGAAAGGTGAATCTGGCGATGACAGAATTAAAATACCTGTTAGTAGCGTCAAGATACCTGAAAATAACACCCAACCCCATCCAGAAATCGGTCTGAGAATAAAAGCATTCACCGTACGAATGATACCCGCGATAATCAAAGCAACGGCCAAAAAGCTGGTAAGTACGACTGCGGTAATCACAGGCGTAGTAAAAGCAAAATAACCCGCCACGATGTATAAAACACCAAACAAGGCCCATAACCAACGTGTACCGCCTTTAAACACCATAAATGCAGCGACAAAATGTAAAATACCACCCAACATCATCAGTACACCGAATAAAAGTACGGCAGATAATGTTGCAAATGGCAGCGCCGCTAAAAGAACCAAACCAAAAACGACCAATAAGACACCTAATAACAGATACCACTTACGATCAGCATGTAGCTGATTACGAATGAGGTCATTACCCACAGTTTTCATCATTATTTACTCTTTTATCATCAATGTTATATTTATATATTGAGCGCCTTTTACGGTGAATTCTGTATAAGGCATGTTGAGAATTAATGACGGAATGTCAGAAAAATCTGTGTTTTATTTCAGTTTTTTTATTTTGTAGCAATCATTTTAAATAATATGGATAAGTCCAGATTTATCCACAGTTCATTTAATCCAGCCTACTTCTTGTGCAGTTATTACGCTGATCACGGTCTGCTCTAAGTTCTGCGGCATTTTGCTTTTTTGCGCTGATAATGGGATACGTCCACCCATGATTTCAGCTTCAGTCTGCGGATACAAAGGCTGTTTATCCGCTTGAGCATAGCCAATTGGAAAAATAGGTTCACCCGTATTTAAATTATATTTATCCGTTGCGCCAAAACCATGGAGCAGCTCATGTACCAAAACGACATTGTTCTGCTCGACTTGTTTTTGTGATGCGAATAAATTGACTGATCCAATTCGTCCTCTTTCTAATGCCGTAGAGTGTTTTAATTCTCTTGTTTGCTTCGGATCATAATAATTGAGATATAAGGTTAAACTCGGCGATCCATCAATAGATTGATGTTGCTTCCAAGCATAATAGCGAAACTTGAGACTCCATAAGATATTTTTCAAAATGCTTGGTTGTTCGGACATTCGTGGGGGCACTGTGTGTAGCTCTCGCCCAATTTGAATCATGAAATAACTACTTTGCCCACGATACTGTCGACTATTTTCTTCTAAATACTGTTTTACATCAGCAAAATCAGCTGACTGTAATTGTTGAATATATTGTTGTGTTGAAGCCAAACCATCTGCATTGATCGGGTGTAAAAGAATATTAATGGGTTGATTCCAGTTTTGATTTTGATTGCGATATGCATTTACTGCAACGATCAAAAGCACGACCAATAGACATGCTACTCGGATATTTTTCCACATTTTTTAATTCCCCACCCAACACTTTATTTTTTAATTTGTTCTATAAAAAATGCTAGCAACTTGCTAGCATTTTTTGAATATTTCTACTTTAGGCTTCTACCCATTTTCCATCTTGGAAAACTAAGCTCCACTTAGTTTGCTTACCTTCTGCTGTCTCAGAGCCCACATATTGCGCTTGGTTCTTACGACTAAATTTCACTACAGTTGCATTTCCTTCTGGGTCAACATCAGGTGCTTGCAATAAGAACTGATATTTAGGATCAAGCTGATCTGCAACACTTCGCAGCTCCGCAACTTTTGGTGCGCGTGTCTCACGAATTTTCGGGAATTTACTTGCCGCCAAGAATAGACCCGCTGCGCCATCACGTAATACGAAGAAATCATCATGCTTGGTTGAGCGTAGGTGTTCCATTTTGATTGGATCAACACGTGGCGGCGCAGGCTGACCATTTTTTAATACTTTACGTGTGTTATCACAGCTAGAACAAGCGAAGTATGGACCAAAACGACCTGTTTTCAACTGCATCTCACCATCACATTTATCACATGGAATGGTTGGGCCATCATAACCCTTGATTTTGAATTCGCCTTCTTCAAGCTCGTAGCCATCACAATCAGGGTTATTACCACAGACATGAAGTTTACGACCACCATCAACCACATAGCTATCCATTGCCGTCCCACACTTAGGACAACGATGTTTAGACATTAAGTCTGCAGTTTCTGCACCATCATCATCTGATAATGCCGCTAAAGATTCTACAGGGGTTAAATTGAGCGTACCTTTACAACGTTCTTTTGGTGGTAAGTTATAACCAGAGCATCCTAAAAACACCCCTGTCGTTCCTGTACGGACTTGCATTGGACGCGAACATTCAGGACATGGCACATCTGCAACTTCAACAGGCTGATTGCGGCGCATGCCATTTTCACCCTGTGCATTGGTCAAACGCTTTTTAAAATCACCGTAGAATGTATCGAGTAACTCTTTCCAATTACGTTCACCTGTCGCAACGCGGTCTAACTGTCCTTCTAAATCTGCTGTAAAAGCATAATTCATCAGGTTGTTAAAACTTTCATCCAAACGATCAGTAACGATCTCACCCATCTTTTCTGCAAACAGACGACGGTTTTCAAGCTTTACATAACCCCGCTCTTGAATCGTCGAGATAATCGCAGCGTAAGTCGATGGACGACCAATGCCTTTTTTCTCTAATTCTTTTACCAAAGATGCTTCAGTAAAGCGTGCAGGTGGTTTAGTAAAATGTTGACTCGGATCAAGCTTCTCTAGCTTAAGCACTTCACCCACTTTTACCGCAGGCAATAAAATATCATCATCAGACTTATTCGCCCCACGAACGCGGGTGAAGCCATCAAACACCAAAGTACGACCTTTGGCTTTCAACTCAACATTTGCCGCTTCAACCGTTAAAGTTGATGATAAATATTCAGCTGGTGTCATCTGACACGCAACGAATTGACGCCAAATTAAATCATATAAACGCTGAGCATCACGTTCTACGCCTGCAAGCTTGTCACCCGTCAAAACTACATCTGATGGACGTATTGCTTCGTGGGCTTCTTGTGCGCCTGCTTTATTGCCATAACGATTTGGTTTCGCTGGTAGGTATTTGTCACCAAAGCTTTGTTGAATATGGTTACGCACCATATTCACAGCGTCATCACTCAAAAAGGTTGAGTCGGTACGCATATAAGTAATAAAACCGCCTTCATACAAGCGTTGCGCAAGCATCATGGTTTTCTTTACAGAGAAACCTAAGCGTGTACTGGCTGCTTGTTGTAAGGTTGAAGTGATATAAGGTGCGCTTGGGTTTACTTTAGTCGGCTTATCTTCGCGTAACGCAACTTTATATTCTGCATCTTTTAATACATTGAGTAATGCATCAGTTTCAGCTTTATTTTTAAGCTTAAGCGTTTTACCTGCTTGTCGAACGGCTTCTAAACGAATGTCATCTTTCTTAGACAAGGTGTCTGCAAAGACTTGCCAATATTCTTCTGGAATAAATGCACGAATTTCACGTTCACGCTCAACAACCAGTTTCACCGCAACAGACTGAACACGTCCTGCTGAAAGTCCACGCGCAATTTTTTCCCACAATAGTGGTGACACCATGAAACCAACAACACGGTCAAGGAATCGACGTGCTTGTTGTGCATTTACACGGTTTAAATCAAGACGCGTTGGCTGTTTAAACGCTTCTTGAATCGCATTTTTGGTAATTTCGTTAAATACAACACGATGGTAACGACTGTCATCACCGCCAATCACTTCCCGCAAATGCCAAGCGATTGCTTCCCCTTCTCTATCCAAATCCGTTGCGAGATAGATGGCATCGGCATCTTTAGCGAGCTTTTTTAATTCAGCAACAACATTTTCTTTACCTGGAAGCACTTCATAATGTGCAATCCAATCATGTTCAGGATCAACACCCATACGGTTGATCAATGCACTTTGAGCTTTTTCAGCTTTTTGTTCTTCTGTGAGCTTGGTTCGTGTAGCTGGCTTCTTTTCTGTTGATTTTGCACCGCCACCTGTAGGTAAATCACGTACGTGACCGACCGATGACTTCACAACAAATTGTGAGCCTAAATATTTATTAATGGTTTTCGCTTTTGCAGGCGACTCCACAATCACTAAGGCACGTTTATTTGCAGCAGATGTTGAAGCTGCTGTGCTTTTTGAAGCAGAGCGTGGGGTATTCGCCATAATTAAAAAAAATTCCTATGATCAATCAAAGAATTAGCGCTTCGCTAATTCATGTAAATAAGCTTTCATATCTTCAAGCTGTGTCGCTCTCAGGTCTGTTTCTTCATCCCAATAAAGCCCGACACAGTTAGCCTGCATATCAATAGCATAAACTCCTGTTAATGCAATGGGTAAATCATTAAATTTCTGATCACCTTGCACCACTTCTAGCTTGCCATCAACTACTCTTGCTCGCATCAGCGCTAAGCGTGCATCTGGAATAAGCACACTATAATAAGCCACCATGCTGGCACGTTTTTCTGAAGCCATTGGAACTTTTGTCCATTCTGGAGCAACAATTAAACGTGGATGTAGTCCCATTTTTCGTGCTTGATCACGCATTAATCCAAGTGCTTTTTCTCTCGGACTTACTCGCAAGCCAAAAATCGAACCCAGTACAAAAAGTACAATCGCAACCGTTATCCAAATTCCAATATTACTCATAATGTCGCCCAAAACATCCTTTTATTAGCGTTACATAAGTTGAATAAAAAAGGCAAGTTGAGTTTTTACATCTTTTCCAAATAACAATTATTTAATGTTTTCATCACAATCGATTTCTGTATTTTTATTTCATTCAACACATAAATAATATTTTGGATCAATTCTTCTTTAGATTCTTTTTGGCTAAGCTCAAAGCAAGATATCGCTATATGAGGCTGCTGTGATAATAATTCCAAATTTGACCATATTCTAATATTTTTATCTATATAAATGATTTTCCGATTATCTAAGCTCTTCACAATGCCATAACGTAGAAGAAGCTTATATCTATTCTTAACTAAACTATCACTTTCCAACTTTAAAACTGATTTAATTGAATTATTTAAGCTAGATAAACTTGATGGCTTTCCTTGTTGCTTCATTAAATAATCACAATATTCTTTAATTTGCCGTAGATGAAATTTTTCTGAAATATCATGAATTTCAGGAATTTCTTCAATTATCACGGACTCATTTGGACTTTTATTGTGTGCTATTTCAGATTTATTTAAAAAGGTTTTTAAATTCTCTCGATTAAGCGTAACTCCTTGTGCGCTAAACTTAATCATCTTGAAATTCATCAGTGTCTTGATTAATTTTTCAGCCTCTTTAGTCGTGACATTTGCCCATGATTTAACACCATTTAATAATGCTTTTTCATTACTTGGCATGTTTTTTAGTTTTGAGAGAATACTAATGAGATGCTTTAATTTTAATGTAAAGTCAGAATCACTTAAGCTATTTTGAGTTAAGACTAGCGGTGGTTGCTCTTTTATTTTTTCAACCTCTTTCACCTCCGTAACCATTTTAATTTGCGATGCTTGAAAACCCATTATTCTCAGTAAATCAACAATATATTCTAAAGCTCCATCATTAGACATGACATCAAAACAAGTCTGATTTTTATCCATTTGAATTGAAAGTTGCCCTGCTAAAAATGCCAGACCGAAATCAGCAGCGTCTTTACCAATTTTAGGCATTTTAATGACAACCAGCTTTTTATCCATGACAAAAGGAGAAAATTTAATTAATGCATCTAAACTTAAAGTCACAGGAGACTTTGCATAGACTAAATACACGCAAGTATAAGTTTTCAATAGTTGTAATAGCTCTTTTTCAGTTTTATGAATATTTTCAATATCCAAGAGCAAGACCTTCTTCATTTTTATCTCTAAATGTAAAATCCCATAATTTCATCACTTTAGCTTTTAAGATTTATTTTATCAATAATGCGGTGGTTTATTACTCATCGGATCAAAAGGTGCAATTCCTTCAGATAAATCGGATGCTTCAACACGTTGATACAAAATTTGCATTTGTTTTTTTAAATCAGCGATTTCTTTGGTCTGAATTGCCAATTGTTGATTTAACTGTTCAACTAAATCATCTAAAAATGCAATTCGGACTTGCAAATCTTCAATGGGTGCGGAAAATGACGCGTGATCATCAAAATTATGTTGTTTAGTCATTTCAGACCTCATCTGAACTTTTAGGAAACATTATGGCCTATATTACTTTAAGGGATGTCCATCTCGCATTTGGCGGACCTGCCCTACTCGACGGCGCGCACTTTAATCTAGAACGTGGCGAGCGAGTCTGTTTGATTGGCCGTAATGGTGAAGGTAAGTCTACTTTATTAAAACTGATTGAGGGAAGTTTATTGCCCGATACGGGTGAAGTTTCGATTCAAAATGGCTTAACTGTTTCAATGTTAGCCCAAGATGTGCCAATGGATTCAGGCAAAGTAGCTGATATTGTTGCTGACGGCGCAGGCGAAGCTGCAACAGTACTCAAAGAATACCATGAAGCAAGTGATGCCTGCGTACTTGGCGATATGGAAGCCTGCGATCGTATGG
>AZIJ01006088.1_pt1 | contig 17350 bp, 11 predicted proteins | sample 359151 | NCBI WGS metagenome assembly AZIJ01 (sample SAMN02429718, study PRJNA222666) | marine sediment metagenome | biome: Sediment sample; isolation source: enrichment culture of sample MGS-ElMAX(UA) from oil contaminated site at the... | place: Egypt: El Max | collected 2013-01-23 | depth 9.22 m m | reverse complement strand
CTTTTGCGTTGAATGCCATATATGAAGGAGAGCACAACAACGCATATAGCCTGTTACAAAGTGCTTTAACGCGGCTGGAACAACAACTCGATACCGATCCAAATTTGGCAGAAACCGTGCGTATGTTAAGTGAGGCAAGTCTTCAAGTCGAAGAAGCTGCGCGTGAGTTGCGTCATTACCAAGACAATATTGAGCTTGATGACGAACAATTAATTCTTGCCGAACGACGCGTTACACAAGCGATTCAGTTGGCACGTAAGCATCAACTAGAACCAACACAACTTTATCAACATCATCAAGAGTTGTTGCAAGAGTTACAGCAACTTGAAACCAGTCAAGCTGAATCAGCAGACATTGATGAGCGGGTGGAGCAAGCAGCGCACTCGTATCGCAGCATGGCCGCCAAGTTGTCCGCGAGTCGAGTGCAAGCAGCGCAGGAACTCAGTGAACGAATCGCTAAGAGCATGCACCAATTAAACATGCCGCATGGGCGCTTTGTCATCGAAGTCAATCACCAAGCGCAAGCACCAGCGACACGCTTGGGTACCGACGAAGTGTGCTTTACCGTGACAACCAATCCAGGCCAACCATTGCAGGCACTCGCAAAAATCGCATCGGGTGGTGAGTTATCGCGTATTAGTTTGGCGATTCAAGTCATCACGGCAAGTCAATTAACGACGCCAACCTTAATGTTTGATGAGGTTGATGTCGGCGTGAGCGGTGCCACTGCGGCAACAGTCGGAAAATTATTACGACAACTTGGGGAATCAAATCAGGTTATTTGTGTCACACACTTACCGCAAGTTGCTGCGAAAGCACATCAGCAACTTCTTGTCGATAAAGTCACAGATGGCGCAAGTACCGAAACAACAATGGTTCGACTCGACCCAGATGCCCGCGTAATTGAACTTGCTCGGCTTCTTGGCGGCGACGAAATTACTGCAGCAACCAAAGCAAATGCTGCTGAATTACTTGCGGTCGGTTAGGTGCATTGTTTATCATCACCAACAGAATCACAAATTAACAGCAGGTGTTATGAAAGCTCTCGTAATTGCAGGTAGTGTATTAATTCTTAGCGGATGTTCCGTTTTTGACAGTTGGGTGTACCGGATCGATATTCCGCAAGGGAACTATCTTGAGCAACGCGACGTTGACCAATTGCGCGTCGGTATGTCGAAAGAACAGGTTGCTTATGTGATTGGTGAGCCAGTCGCTGAAAATGTTTTTGATCAAGATGTTTGGTATTACGTATTTAAATTAAACTCTGGTCGTAGTCGCAGCGAAGATTACCAACACAAAGTCACGTTGACCTTTGAGAATAATCAATTGATCGCCTACGACGGCACCTTTGACCGACCAGAAAACTTCGATACACCGCTGGAACAATAGCCCCGCGCACAGCGCGCCAGCGAATAATCGCTGGCGTGCCGATATTCGGCCTCTGCGGACGACTCAGGTTTAGGGAGCACGATGACGACTGAAAACTCAGGAGTCAACATGTCGGCTCGGGTAATACTTGATGATCAAGAGATTACCAAAAGCCCGACCGATCAACGTCACTATCGCATCGTCGAACTCGACAATGGTATGCGCTGTGTACTGGTGCATGAAGTACAGGCACGTCAAGCAAGTGCAGCGCTGGCTGTCGCAGCAGGTCATTTCCACGACCCTCACAACGCTCAAGGTTTAGCTCACTTCTTAGAGCACATGCTATTTTTGGGCACTGAAAAATATCCAGACGCCAATAGTTACCAAAGCTTTATTAGTGCTCACGGTGGTAATCACAACGCATGGACTGGCACTGAATTTAGTAATTATTATTTTACCGTAGATGCCAGTTATCTCGACCAAGCACTTGATAGATTTATGCGGTTTTTCCATCAACCATTGTTTTCTGAACAATGGATAGAAAAAGAGCTTCAATCGATTGAATCGGAATTTCAACTCAAACGACAAGACGAACTCCGACGTCTCTACCAGGTGCATAAGGCGACGTCGAACCCGAAGCATCCGTTCAGCAAGTTTTCTGTTGGTAATCTTAGTACCTTAAAGAATCAGTCAGATAACTCGTTGCAGCAACAGCTTCGTGACTTTTTCCAACGTTGGTATTGCGCTCGGCGTATGACACTCGTGTTGTTGGGGCCTCAATCTCTTGATGAGTTGACAGAACTTGCCAGTTTGCACGCGCAAGCGGTAAAAAGCGGTTGTGCGGATATTTGGGATATCGACGAACCACTTTACCTTGCCGAGCAGCTAGGCGTTGAGTTGCACGTTAATCCATTAAAAGATGCACGGCGACTTATCGTTACCTTCGCACTGCCGGGGATTAATGACGATTACGCCAACAAAACCACCAGTTATATTGCACATCTTTTAGGTTATGAAGGTCCCGGCAGCCTGTTTGGTTATTTGCGGGATAAACATTGGATTAATACGCTTGCAGCTGGTGGCGGCATTAGTGGAAGCAACTTTAAAGATTTCAATATTAATATGCAGTTGACCGAACAAGGCATGGCGCATCGTGACGATATTATTGCCGCTTTGTTCAGTTACATTCAGCTGATTCGACAACAGGGTTTAAATGCATGGCGTTACGACGAACGTCGCGTCAGTGTCATGAATGCATTTAATTTTCAAGAACAACCACGGGCAAGTGATCTAGCGCCGCAATTAGCGATAAATCTACAACATTACCTAGCTGAAGATATAATTTTTGGCGATTATCGAATGGATGGATTATTTCAGCCAAAAGCACTTCATTTTTTGGACTGCATGCGCGTCGATAACATGCGCGTTACCGTCATCCATAAAGATTTACCGACCGATCAGGTCGAATCAATATACGGCAGTCACTACACAGTGCGTCCGTTTTCGACAGAGCAAATTACGAAATTTAATAACGCGAAAGCGATCGATGTTGCGCTTCCCGAACCGAATCCGTACTTAAGCGAACCTTGGCAATTGCAGTCAATTGCGGCAGGTGAACCAACCGGTTTACCCCGCGTCAAACAGACCGCACCAGCGCTAACAAGCTGGCATTTACATGACATTGATTTTCGGCAGCCCAAAGCTCATTTATACCTTGGTTTTCAGCTTCCCAATGTCGTCGCAACCTCAGCCAATTTCGCCCAAGCACGGTTATGGTGTGAAATGATGCTCGATATTTTAAATGAGCAGTGCTACGACGCTGAAATTGCTGGATTGCATTTCAACCTGTACCCACAACAACAAGGCATGACATTGCATGTCACTGGGCCTGCGCATTATGTACCACAGTTGAGTAGCACGTTAATCGAAGCTATGCGCGCACCAACCTTTTGTCAGCAACGCTGGTTGGACTTACGGCAAAGGTTGATGACGAACTGGCGCCAGGCATTGTTGCATAAGCCACTAAACTTTCTATTTTCGCATTTGAATGTTCAGTTACAGCCGCATACTTATTCGGTCATCGATTTAGCTGGCGAACTTGAACAGTTTGAATTCGATAGCTTTTGCGAAACCAGTCCGCACTTATTTGCTCAAGCCCAAGTGCAACTGTTCGCACACGGTGACGTTAAAGGACATCAATTAAAGCCTGTTGAGGATGCCCTCACCGATTGGTTACAACTCGAACAACCATTAGCTCCAATCGACCTGACCCCGGCAGCACTGACAACATTGCCGAGTACTATTTCCATCACGACGCAACATCCTGATCACGCCGTCATAGCAGTGCTCCAATCAATGGAAAATAGCGTTGCACAGCAAGGTGTATTTATGTTGCTTAACCACATGCTACAACCGCGCTTTTTTGCTCAACTTCGTACCGAACAACAGCTGGGCTATTTGGTCGGCACCACGTACTTACCGATGCAGCAATACCCTCACCTACTATTTTATGTGCAGTCATCACGCGTCGATAACGACCATATTGCCAGTGCTATATCTGACTTCTTTGCGCAAATGCCGACGATATTGGCGGATATTACTGAGGAAGAGTTCGACAAAGCACGACAGAGCTTAACGCAACAGCTGACTGAAAAAGACACAAGTTTACGCTCACGTAGCCAGCGCTTGTGGAGCGCAATTACCCAACAAGATCATGATTTCTCAAGACTATCTCGAATTGCACTGTGCATAGAAGCACTCAGTTTGGAACAATTCAAACTTGTAACGCAACAACTATTCAACAACACTTCAGGACAAATGTTTCTGTCCGCAAGCCCCGCGAACTTTGACAGATCTCGCTAAATTGTTTAATTTGATGAGCAACATAACAAATAGAAGAGCTGTACAAAAAACAGTCACTTTTGGGGAAAAGCGTGCAACGCCTGCAACAGCTTTATTACAGTTTAGGTCTCAGAACACTGACAATTGTTATTGTCTCGGTGTTTTCGTTGTCTTTCCCGTTACACGCCCAAGATTGGCAGGTCGAGCTGATTAACCTGCGGCTCGCCAATCAACCGGTTAGTGCGCAACAACTCGATCAGCGTAACCGCCCACAGCTATACAACACTGAAATACTTTACGTTCCCGATATCCAAGACCCATTCAGCATCGAATTTGGTGCACCCTATGCCCCAAATGCGCGATTACTCTATTATCGGTACCAACTTGAAGGCTTTGATAGAGATTGGGTCTATACAGACAACGAATATCGACGCGCGACCTATACCAATTTAAGTTACGGGCAATATACCTTTAAAGTTGAAGCATCCTACGACGGTGTGGTTTGGAATGGCCGCCGTCAGATCTTACTCGATGTCGCGCCGCCAAGCTGGTTATCACCATGGGCAATAAGTGCATATGCACTTATTTTGCTAGGCATTCTAGCAGCCGTTTTTTTTGTTGTGCGCGCGCGTCATCTTGCCATTAAACAACTCAGAAGTAGCGAAGAGCGCTTAAAGTTGAGTCTTTGGGGAAGCGGCGATCAACTATGGGATTGGCATGTTCCCGAAGGAACCATTCATCGACATAATAGTTGGCGCAACCTAAATGAATTTCCAATAGACCATATCCGTTCAGGTACGCGTGGTAGCCCGAGTAATATTCATCCGCTTGATCTGCCTAAGTTACAGCAACAACTACGCAAGCATTTAGACGGTGCGACCAATTATTTTGAAATGACCTACCGTGTGAAAACCGATAACGGTTGGATTTCGGTACTTGACCGCGGCAAAGTGGTCGAACGCGATGACAAGCAACAGCCCTTGCGCATGACCGGAACCTTAAAAGACATTACCCCACTTGTCGCTGCCGAAGAACGTTTGAAGATGTTAGCGACATCCATTACCAATATTTCCGATGGTGTGTGTATTTACAATGCCAGCTTTAAAGTTATCGAAACCAATGCATCGGTGGCAAAAATAACCGGCTATTCACGTGATGATATGCTCGGAAGACCGTTGCAGTTGCAACTTTATAGTCCTGAATATATTGAACAAATTAAGCGCTTATTAAAGCAACATGGTAGCTGGCGCGGTGAAGTGGAAGACCTGCGAAAAGATGGTAGTTTGTACCAAATGGAGCTAACGCTTGATGCGATTCGTGACGATAGCGACCGAATCTCTCATTATGTCGCAACATTTGCTGATATCACTGAGCGGAAATCGACAGAACGCGAGTTACGTCGCCTATCCAATACCGATACACTCACCGGTCTGCCTAACCGTTCTTATTTCCAAGTGAGCCATGCCAATTTAGTACGAAAGCGCATTCAACACGCGCTACTACTGTTTGACTTGGATGATTTTAAGAAAATTAATGACTCGCTTGGGCATGATGTTGGCGATCAACTATTACTCCAAGTTGCTGAACGTGTTGCTGAAGTAGGACGACCACAAGACACTTTCTTCCGCCTCGGCGGTGATGAGTTCGTGTTAATGCTCGAAGACACCAGCGACCTTAGTGTTATCACCGATGTTGCGACAAAAATACTCAAACAGATTGGCGAAGCTTTCCATGTCAATCAACAAGATATCGTGATTGGCAGTTCCATAGGCATTGTGGTTTATCCTAATGATGGCACCTCGTCACAAGAGCTTCTGCAAAACGCTGACACGGCTATGTATCATGCCAAAAATCGTGGCGGTCACAATTATCAGTTCTTTAATGAATCGATGAATAAAAACGCAGTGCGACGTTTGCAAGTTGAGAACCAATTACGCCAAGCGCTTCGCAACAACCATATTCAGGTCATGTACCAACCCAAAGTTTCCTTGCGAAATTATGAGTTTGTCGGCTTAGAAGCCTTGGTTCGACTGAATATTCCAGGTATCGGCTTAGTGAGCCCAAATGAATTTATACCGCTTGCTGAAGAGACCGGTCTGATTATTGAAATGGGTGAACAGGTATTGCGTCAAACCTGTCGAGATATGCGTGAATGGGTTAAGCAAGGTACCGTTCAAGGTCGTGTTGCCGTGAACTTATCGGCGAAGCAGTTTGTGCAGCCTGATTTGACCAAGCGCATTATAAGCATCCTCAAAGAAGAACAGCTGGCACCTGAACACCTTGAGCTCGAAATAACTGAGGGCGTGGTCATGGAAGATCCTGAGCGTGCAATTGCGATTATGACCGAACTACACAATTGCGGTATTCATTTAGCTTTGGATGATTTCGGTACAGGGTATTCATCGCTTGCCTACCTCAAGCGTTTCCCGATTCAAACCTTGAAAATAGATAAAGCGTTTGTGGATGATATTAACGGTGCTGAGCGCGACCGTAATATGGTTGCGTCAATTGTCGCAATGGCGCACAACATGGGCCTAGACGTCGTCGCCGAAGGGGTGGTTAATACAGCTCAAGCGGCAACACTAAGCCGCTTAAGCTGCGAATTTGCGCAAGGTTACTTGTTCGCGGAACCGCTAACCAGCGATGCGTTTTTGGCACATATCAGCGTACCAGCATCGATACATTAGTCCGACCTTGGGCTTTTAACATCGTCATCCGTTTATGGGTAAAAAACATCGGCATGACGAATGGCCCCAATAACAGTCCCAACACGCCCCAACGTTTTGCACCCATTGCATGGGTTAATGCTTGAATGTATAACGTCAGCGCAGACAACAAACAACACAGCGCAATAAACATCTTAACTCCAATTTTTACAACTGATACAACTCAAAGCATCGAGCGCTTAATAAAAGCGCTCGTTATTTTCTGCCATTTTCAGCAACAATGGTGCTGGCGTATAACGCTCACCATGTTGCTTTTGATAGCTCTGTAATCGACGTACGATTTCAGCAACGCCTATGGCATCCATATAACGGAATGGACCACCACGGAACGGTGGGAAGCCAATCCCGAAAATCGCACCGATATCACCATCTCGCGCACTACGAATAATGCCTTCATCAAGACAGTATGCCGCTTCGTTTAGCATCAACAGCACAGTGCGTTGAGCAATTTCTTCGCCGCCTAACTTCGCTGACGGGCTGATGCCAAGCAAGGTATAGACAGACTCATCAACCGCCTTTCCTGGTTTCTTACCTGAATAGGCATAAAAGCCTTTTTTGTTCTTTTTGCCTTTGCGTTCGTCATCCAATAACTTACCAAACGCATCCGGCGCGCGGAATCGATCGCCCAACTCATCAGCCATGATTGGCGCCACTTTGGCAGCCACATCAATACCGACTTCGTCCATCAACTTCATCGGTCCAACCGGGAAACCAAATTTAACCAACGCACTGTCGACCACTTCGATCGGTTCGCCTTCAAGCACTAAACGCGCCGATTCATTCATGTATGGCGCCAGGATGCGATTCACATAGAAGCCCGCGCCATCTTTCACCACAATCGGAGTTTTCCCTTGTTTCTTCGCCAGTGCGACAGTGGTCGCGATGGTTTCATCCGAAGTCCCCGCATGGGTGATAATTTCAGCCAATGGCATTTTATCAACCGGTGAGAAATAATGTAATCCGATCACATTTTCCGGACGCTGCGCTTGCGCGGCAATTTTGGTAATCGGTAAGCTCGAAGTATTTGTTGCGAAAATCGTGTTTTCGCTCGCTACAGCCTCAATATCGGCAACCATTTGCTGCTTCAAGTTGAGATCTTCAAACACCGCTTCAATCACTACATCAACTCGGTCAAAACCACTGTAATCAAGGCTTCCACTCAAACGTAACATCGTCGCTTCAAGCTCAGCGCGCGGCATATGCTTACGTTTAACCTTCTTGTTCAGTAAGTCGTAGCTATATTTCAGTGCGTGCACAATACCTTGCTCTGAAATGTCTTTGATGCGTGCAGGTAACCCAGCTTTCGCAGCGGATACGTAGGCAATTCCGCCACCCATCAAGCCACCACCAAGTACACCAACGCGCTCAACCTGACGAGGTTTCGTATCGCCAGCTCCGGTTTCTTTCTTCATTGCTGTGGTCGCAAAAAAGATATTGCGTAGTTGCTTCGACTCAGGTGTCATCGCTAATTCACCGAACGAACGAGCTTCATACTCAAGTCCTGCCTGAAAACCTTTATCAGAACCATACGCAATCGTATCGATAATTTTATCCAATGCCGGATAATTACCCTTGGCCTTCGCTTGGGCTTGCTCGCGTGCTTTCGAGAAAATAATGCCACGACCAACACCGGTTCCTTCAAGCAATTTATTTAACAGTGAATGACGTACGCGCTTCACTTTTGCTTTGCTTGATAATGCCAACTTCACCGCCGCATCTAATAGAATACTTGGTGGCACCACATCATCGACAATACCCAGCTTTTTCGCTTGCTTTGCGCGCAATTGCTTACCCGTTAAAATAAGAGGTAATGCTTTTTGAATACCGATTAAACGCGGCAGACGCTGCGTTCCGCCTGAGCCAGGTAACAAACCGAGTTGAACCTCTGGCAAACCAATAATGGTTTTATTGCTATCCGTTGCTACGCGGTAATGACAAGCGAGCGCCAACTCCAAACCGCCGCCCAAACAGGCGCCATCAATGGCAGCTACCACTGGTACTTGCAAGGCTTCAATACGGTCGAACATCGCCTGCCCTTGGCGTGCAAGGCTCTCGGTATCAGCTGCGTTCTCACAAGCGTCAATCATGCTAATATCAGCGCCCGCGACGAATGAGCCTGACTTATCACTGATGACCACAACGCCCTTCAGGTCGCGTTGTTGCTCTAATTGATTCAGCACGTCGGCAACTTCTTCAGCAAAGGATGCTTTCAAGGTGTTCATCGATTCGCCTGGAACATCAATGTGGATGACCGCTACCTGATCATCGCGTAACTCTAGCGTAAAGGCTTTTTGTTCGCTCATTATTCAGTCTCCACAATCATAGCTGCACCTAATCCACCGGCCGCGCATGCGGTCGTTAAACCAACGCCACCACCACGACGTTTCAATTCATTGAGGGTTTGCGTAATTAACCGCGTTCCTGTTGCTGCAAATGGATGCCCATATGCTAACGAGCCACCCATCACGTTGAATTTATCCATATCGATTTCGCCGATTGCTTCACTCCGGCCAAGTTTCTCTTCAGCAAATTTCTTGCTGGCAAACATTTTCATATTGGCCAGAGTTTGCGCGGCGAAAGCTTCATGCATTTCAATGAGGGTTAAATCACTTAACTTCATACCCGCACGATCCAGTGCGATCGGTGTGGCATAAGACGGCCCCATGAGCATGTCTTCCCACACATCAATAGCACTGAATGCATAACTACGAATATAACCTAAAACCTCATAGCCAAGCGCTTTGGCTTTGCTTTCAGTCATCAATAAAACCGCACTGGCGCCATCGGTTAACGCGGTACTATTGGCAGCTGTCACCGTACCGTGTTTACGATCAAACACTGGACGCAGCTTCGCATAACCATCCAACTTAGAGTCACTGCGTACTGTATTGTCGCGTTTTAAGAAATCTTTGTATGGTTCTGCATAGGCCGTCATCACTTCGCTATCAAGCTTGCCGGCTTCCCATGCTTCATGCGCTAGGCTATGTGAGCGGTGTGCCAAGGCATCTTGATCGGCACGACTAATATTGTGTGTCTTTGCCATTTGTTCAGCTGTATCGCCCATCGTCAAACCTGTGCTGTATTCGGCAATGGCTGGCGGTACCGGCATTAAATCTTTAAACCGCAAACGCTTTAATATATTTAAGCGTTGGCCTAGAGTTTTTGCTTTATTCAAATCAACCAGTGCATGTGCCAGTGCTCGTGACACACCAATTGGCAAAACTGAAGACGAATCAGCGCCGCCAGCAATACCCACAGAGATATTTCCAACCAACATACTTTCTAGTACGTTGACCGTAGTTTGAAAACTCGTCGCACAAGCACGTGATACACTGTACGCGTCAGTAGACACCGGCAAACTTGTGCCCAAAACGATTTCACGAGCAATGTTCGGAGCCTTCGGCATCTGCACAACTTGCCCATACACTAACTGCTCTACTTCATTTGGGTCCAAGCTGTAACGATTAAGTAGCTCTTGCACCACCATTTTGCCCATGTCCAATGCAGGAACGCCATGGAAATAGGTCGCCTGCTTCGCAAACGGGGTACGCAAGCCGGCGACAATCGCAATGCGGTCGCCTGAAGCAGTGGTCAGATTCTGACGTGCGGCCATAGATTTGTCCTCTGTTGTTTTGTTATGGTCATTCCTTAATCTGGTCTGACCTCATAGATAGTTACAAATTTTAACGGGTCTTTGGCGAGAATTAAACCGTTGTTTTCGGTAAAGTGCGAACATAAAGTATAGCGAAAGTATAGAAGTAATATACACAAAGCAGAGGAATCTGATGGCAGCTGAACAGTTTCAAGCATTACGCAACTACCTCGACAGTCAAGTTTTGGGGCAACCTGATTTCACCGAAAGCTTGCTCGTTGCCTTACTAGCCGATGGTCATCTGTTAGTTGAAGGCCCTCCTGGATTAGCCAAAACACGAGCCGTTAATGCACTAGCTAAAGGTGTCGAAGGCAGCTTCCACCGCGTGCAGTTTACCCCAGACCTATTACCCGCCGATTTAACTGGTACCGATATTTATCGTCCAGAAACCGGTGAGTTTGTGTTCCAACAAGGCCCGCTGTTTCACAACATTATTTTGGCGGACGAAATTAACCGGGCACCAGCGAAAGTTCAGTCTGCGTTACTAGAAGCTATGGCTGAACGCCAAATTACAGTTGGACAAAAAACCTATCCGTTGCCGGCGCTGTTTATGGTACTTGCCACTCAGAACCCGCTCGAGCAAGAAGGCACTTATCCGCTACCTGAAGCACAGCTCGATCGTTTTCTGATGCATCTTAATTTGGATTACCCGAACGCCGATACCGAGCGCGACATTTTGCGTCTAACCCGTGGCGAAGAGTTGCAAGGTCAGGCCGACATGCCGCAACCGTTAAAGCAACAAGATATTTTCAACGCCCGCAAAGAAGTACTGGGTATCTACATGGACGAAGCGGTTGAAAACTACCTCGTTCAACTCGTCATCGCGACTCGTGAACCTAGTTTTTATAGTAGCGACTTAGCACGCTGGTTAAATTACGGCGCCAGCCCTCGTGCAACGATTGCACTTGACCGCTGTGCGCGCGCACGCGCTTGGTTGCAACAGCGCGATTTTGTCACGCCAGATGATATTCATGCGGTTTATGCCAAGGTTTTGCGTCACCGAATTATTCTGAGTTATCAAGCAGAAGCTGATGGTATCGACGCCGACCAAGTGTTAGCGCAAATCATTCAATTAGTTCCAGCACCTTAAATGAGCGCACGTCGTACCCCATTAACACCAGAATTCATCACGCAATGGCTGAACACATGGCGTAGCGACGGTGTTCATGTGAGCAGTCACGAACTGATGTACTACCGTAGCAAAGTCAACGCATTTCAACGGTTTCGCCGGTTGCACCCGCCGCCGGGGCCGTCCGGCGCGTTGCTCAGCAAGTTTAAAGGCCGCGGCATGGAGTTTGATGAATTTCGTCATTATCAAGCTGGTGATGATATTCGTGCAATTGACTGGCGCGTTACAGCGCGCACGGGTACGCCGCATACCAAGCTATTTCGTGAAGAACGTGAACGACCAGTATTTGTGGTCGTCGATTTAAGTGACAGCATGCAGTTTGGAAGCCAGTTGCTATTTAAATCAGTACAAGCTTGCCATCTAGCTGCCTCGTTAGCTTGGTTAGCGGTAGCTCGCGGTGATCGCATTGGCGCGGTGATTACGAGCCAATATGGGCATGTCGAGATTAAGCCGCAAGCGCGGCATCATGGCGTTACGCAAGTGATTCATCATCTTGTTGAACAGCAACAACTCGCGCTGTCCGGTTGGCAGCAACAGCACCGTCATCAGAATGTTTTTGCACAAGCACTGGAGCGACTGCAGCAGATTGCACGCCCAGGCAGTATCATTTATTTAATTAGCGACTGGATGAGCGACGACCCTGCGTTATGGCGACATTGTCTTGCCCTACAACGGCATTGTCAGTTGGTACCGTTTACCATCTCCGATCCACTCGAGCTAGCGTTACCCAAAGTTAATGTGAACAGTCCGTTAGCCATGACGGATGGTGAACAACAGGTTGTCTTCGATACGAATAATAAGCACCAACGTCATGCTTATGCACATTCACAGCAACAACGACTCCATGCGACCCTCAAGCAGTGGCAGCAACTGGGATGTTCGTTGCGTTTGTTCTCCACAGCCGACGCGCTCGAAAATCAATGGCCGGGAGAATTATTATGATGTTGCTCGATCAGCCCATTGAAATAAATGACATTGTCGCAGCACCAGCAGCAACCTGGTGGCCGCTGGCAATCGGCTGGTACATTGTCGCCATAGTCGTTGTTGTGACCATAGTTGGTACTATTGTTTGGAGTATTCGCGCCTATCGCAAACGTCGTCCGCGGCGACTCGCCCTGCGCCAGCTTCGCCAACACCCTCCGCAAACATTGAGCGACGTCACCTTATTGCTCAAGCAAGCGACATTAGCGTACCTGCCGCACGAACGCACATTATCGTGGTGGGAGTTTTTAAGCGCCCAACTTAGTGCTCGCCAACAACGTCGCTATCAACCACTGCTCAGTGCACTAAGCGAAGTCAGTTACCAACCCATTGCCGACCAGCAACCATGGTTGGAGCCCTATCGCGAGTTCGCGGAGGTCTGGTTAAAACGAGCGTTACCGCCTGCGAAAAAGCAACAACAGACGCAGCCCAAGGAGCAAAGCGATGATTGATTTCGCATGGCTTTGGGTTGGCTTAGTCTGGCCTATTCCTCTTATTTATCGTTGGTTCAGGCGGGCTTTTACGCAACAATCGCAACCGTTGACGGTAACCCACTTGCCAGCCGTCGCTTCAACAGCGATACAACCGACCAGCCGCACATGGTTAAATCTGATAGGGCTATTAGTATGGACGCTTGTTGTTGTTGCCTTCATGCGACCACAGTGGCTGGGAGAACCCATTCCAGCGCAAAATGACGCCCGTGAAATGATGATTGCGGTTGATTTGTCGGGCAGCATGGAAATCGCTGATATGACGATCAATGGCGAGCAAGTCGACCGCTTGACCATGCTCAAATATGTCATGCATGACTTTATCGAACGGCGTGTAGGTGATCGTCTCGGCTTAATCTTGTTTGCCGACACGGCCTACGTGCAAGCGCCAATGACCTTTGACCGCGCAACGGTACAAAAGATGTTGGATGAAACCGTATTGCGCCTAATCGGTGAACGCACCGCCATTGGCGATGCTATTGCTCTTACCGCTAAGCGCTTTGCCGACCGGCCGCAAACCAATAAAATATTAATTCTAGTTACCGACGGTCAAAATACTGCTGGTAATGTGTCACCTGCGCAAGCACTTGAGCTGGCGAAATATTATGGTGTTAAAATTTATACCATCGGGGTTGGTGCAGAAGAAATTATTGTTGATGGCTTTTTTGGGCAACGACGCGTTAACCCAAGCCGCGACCTCGACGAAAACATGTTACGTCAATTAGCCGATGAAACCGGTGGCGAGTACTTTCGCGCACGCAGTACAGAAGAGCTTGAAAATATTTATACCGAACTTGATGCCTATGAGCCGGTGCAAGGTGATAATCAACTGCGGCGACCACAAACCGCCTTATACCACTGGCCGCTGGGGTTAGCTTGGTTCATACTGGCGCTGATGTTACTCCACACAATTCGCGGTTCTTGGAGGCAACATGGCTGATTTCCACTTTTTGAGGCCGTGGTGGCTAATCACACTAGTTCCCGTACTCATTGTTACATGGTGGGCTTGGCGGCATGCGCATCAACAACAAGGCTGGGCGCAAATAATACCTGCCCACTTGCGCACTATCTTATTACCGCAACAAGGGCAACAAAGTACCCACTTCTCATTGATGCTATTGGCGGGAGCGTTAAGCATTGGGGCTGTTGCGTTGGCAGGCCCCGCCTGGCAAAAGTTACCTCAGCCGGTTTACCAATTAAAAGCAGGCTCGGTGGTGGTGTTAGACATGTCACTGTCGGTTTACAGCACCGACTTAGCCCCCAACCGCTTAAGTCAAATGCGTTTTAAAGCAACCGACTTAGTTACGCAGCATATTGATGGTGATATCGGCCTTATCGCCTATGCCGGTGATGCCTTTACGATCAGTCCGTTGACCGCCGACGGTGGTAACTTAACTAACCTTATTCGTGCCTTAAGCCCCGATATCATGCCAACGCCGGGGAGTTATCCAGTGCGCGCATTGGAACTTGCCGATCAATTGTTACGGGAAGCCGGTTACCCAACCGGTGATATTTACTGGTTAACCGATGGCATCGATAGCCGCGATCAAACCGATATCAGTGATTTTATCAACCGCACGAAGCATCGCCTCAACATCTTGGCAGTAGGTACCGAAGCTGGAGCACCAATTGAATTGCCTGATGGCCGTTTGCTGCGTGATAGCAGTGATAATGTGGCGATTCCTAAGCTAGCGGTCAATGGACTACCAGCGCTAGCGGAGCGTAGTAATGGGCGCTTCATTCAAATTCGCGCCGACCAACAAGATATCATTTATCTTACGTCACAGGCCCCGACCGTTCGTGAAGGTGACGAGAGCAATATGCAGGCCGGTGACCAATGGGCTGACCAAGGTCCTTGGTTGATTCCTCTTATTTTATTGTTATTGTTACCACTGGCTCGTCGCGGGCGCTTACTCAGCTTAGCCCCGTTTATGCTCCTTGTGTTGATGACATCGCCGCTGCAGGCTGCTCAGCAAGAGCCTCTGGCATGGCATGAAAAATTGTGGCAAACGCCTTATCAACAAGCTGATCAGGCATTAAAAAATGGTAATTACGAGCGCGCCGCCACCATCACCGATGATGCGTGGCAACGTGGCACGGCCAATTATCGTGCCGGCAACTATGATCAAGCATTAGTCGATTTTTCTCAATTAGATAGTGCTGAGGGATTCTATAACCAAGGCAATAGCCTCATGCAAATGGAGCGTTATGATGAGGCAAAGAATGCCTACGCCGCAGCGCTTGAGCGACGTCCTGATTGGCCTGCCGCACAACAAAATCTAGATTTAGCTGAGCAGTTGGCCGAACAGCAACAACAGCAACAGCAAAATCAACAAGGCCAAAACCAGCAAGGTCAGCAAAACCAATCTCAGCAGCAAGGCCAATCACAACAATCAGGTGAGCAACAGAACGCTGAGCAAGAGGGCGAGCAGGAGCAGTCTGATACCGAACAGGATCAGCAAAGCCAGCAGCAGTCGGAACAAGACGCTGAAAAACCCTCTGAGCAAGAACAAGCTGAGGCACAACAAAATCAGGCTCAACCAGAGGGGGAGCAAAAGCCCTTACAAGGCCAGTTGGGTGACTCCTCTGAAGAAGAATTACAACAGCAAATGCAGCAATGGCTGAATCGCATTGAGGATGATCCCGCTGTATTATTACGTAATAAAATGCAGTTCGAGGCACAGCAACGACGCCGCCAAGGCCCGCCTCCAGGAGTTCAGAAATCGTGGTAAATTACGTCTTAAAGTTTGCTCTATTAACAATGGCTATTATTTTTAGTGCAGTCGGTGTTGCGCAAGAAGCCGAGGTGATTGCAAGCGTTGATAAAAATCCCATCATTCAAAGCGAGCCTTTTACCCTCACGGTCACCATTAATGATGACGTCAGTGAATCGGTATGGGACGCAGAACAGCAGTTAAAAGATTTTCGCATTTTGAATGTTCGCTCGTCGCGCCGAACAAGCGTGATTAATGGTGTCACCACACGCACCACCTCTTTCATAGTTAATTTACAAGCCCCAGCCACTCCTGGAATTGTCCGAATCCCGCCAATTCAAATTGGTGCCGCAAAAAGTAATGCCATAGAGCTCACTATTCTTGATGCGGCAACATCAGTCGACGAGTTAGAGCAGCGACCAGCATTTATTCGAACATCGTTAGAGTCAAAACGTGTGTATGTGCAGCAGCAATTCAAACTGGTGTCGCGTTTATACTTGAGTGCGAACCTACACAGCGGCAACCTCATTGCACCAAACCTCGCTGAAGCGGAAGTTGTTCAGTTCGGCAAAGACGAAGAATCGTACGAAATTATTAATGGCAAACGCTACCAAGTCTTTCAACGTACCTATTTAATCACGCCACAACGCTCGGGCGATTTAACGCTTGAAGGACCTGTTTTCGAAGGTCAAATTACCCGCGATACCAATCGTTCGGTTTTTTCTGCAATAGCAACTACACAACCGGTGAGCGCGGTTGCCGTGCCGACGTCCATTACCGTGTTGCCTCGTCCCGCTGACTGGCAGGGCCATTGGCTTCCCTCTGAGCTAGTGAGTGTAAGTGTAGAACGAGCGAATCCAGAACAACCCGTAGAAGTCGGTCAACCGATTACCCTAACCTATCGGGTCACGGCAATTGGGGTGAATACCGAGCAATTACCGGCCTTGTCATTTGAGAATATCGAGAACGCGTCGGTATATCCTGAATCACCAGAGTTTGCGAGTACCACACGCAACGGCCGTGTCATCGCACAGCGGGCCCAAACGGTCGCGGTGATTCCGCGTCAAGCCGGTGCATTTGAAATTCCTGCGGTTCAGGTTGAATGGTTTAATACGCGTCTCGGTCAAGCTCAAATCGCAGCATCAGAGCCAATTACCTTAGAGATAAGCCCCAGTTCACAGCCTGCCACGCCGAATCCAGCTAAGGCTGAACCAGCGGCAACTGAACCAGCTCAAGCCTCAAGCACCGAACAACCAGAACCAGCAGCGAGCGCAGCGGAACCAGCTCTTTATTATTATTTAGCAATCATCTTCGCTGTGTTGTGGCTGCTGACGCTCATTATTTGGGCTTGGTGGTGGCTACGTCGCCCATCAGCGACTAAAAAGGCTGTAGGTCATAGCGAGCAAGATGGTAGTAGCGCTTCATGGCGCCATGTGCAAAAGGTCGCG
>AZIJ01018329.1_pt1 | contig 17447 bp, 18 predicted proteins | sample 359151 | NCBI WGS metagenome assembly AZIJ01 (sample SAMN02429718, study PRJNA222666) | marine sediment metagenome | biome: Sediment sample; isolation source: enrichment culture of sample MGS-ElMAX(UA) from oil contaminated site at the... | place: Egypt: El Max | collected 2013-01-23 | depth 9.22 m m | reverse complement strand
AGCCCCCACTACAGCGCGAAGCGTTTAGTGGTGGGTAGTTGACACATCTTGATCATGACAGCCTGGCCAGGATCAATGGTTGCGATATGCTCGATATGCCTCGTCAATTGAGACAGGTCGCCTTGCTTGATTGCCGCCAGTAATTGAGGAAAGACATCAGCTTGCCTGGATATGTCCTCACAAACATCAGTCAGGTATCCAAACACGAAAACCTTTGCAGAATCCTTAGGCGGCATGACGCTGACATTGTTCTTCAGCTTTGTGACGCTGAATTTGTGATTCCTGCCAAGCATGTACTTGCTACTCTTTTTGGCCTCGCGAGCAAAGAAGTCTGCATCTTTATCTTCCACGTCAGCAGCAAAGAAAAGGGCTGGCAGGTACATCAGCTGCGATGAAACATACAGAACAGCGCCGTCACCAGTATGGTGATAGGACGATACGGTGATGCCATCGAGCAGGTTTGCGCCAGGGCGACGTGCTTTATCGCCAACGTGCCCCTGGAAAAAGCGTGGCTCAGCGGGGTAATAATTCACCGAGTTCGAGAGGCTATCCCAATCCAAACCCGCAAGTGCATCAAGGTAGTCTTCACGGACAGCGAACGTTACCATATTTCCCATATGTCTTTCTCCGGGTGCAGTTAAGTCAAATGGTCGATCAATTCAGAGGCGGTTTCCAGATCTTTAAAATGCTTTCTATGAGTTTCCTGCGAAAACAGGTTACCCAGTTTATTCATCAAGTCGGCCATCTGCCCGTTGTTGGTGATGATGATATCGGCATCATCTGCGGTCAGGTTCATGCTGCTTGAGTCTTCGGGTGGCAACCGCTTATTGGCGTCGATCCAGATCGAGAGATTAACCAGGCGATTTGCCTTCAGGCTGTAGAACTCTTCCCGATCACGGATGCCGCAGTAGATGTCATTCTGCTCAAAGATCTCACGACCAAGACGGCACCGATCTGCCTTGTTGTACTCACGGATAGCGTTGTACCAGTAAGCCCGGTGATTGTCCCGGTCGTTAAAGCAATCATCCACGGTACGATAGCCGTAGGCATCTTTCATGTGGTCAAAAATGAACTTCTGACAGGCGAAGTAAGATGATGAGACGAATGTCATGCCGTACATGTTGTACAGCATCTCACAGGCACTGTCTTTGCCGTGGCGTTTGTGGCCCATTACGATGATATTGCTCACTGCTTTTCCTTATCTGTCGGAAGTGGCGAAAGGCGTTAACGCGGCTCTACTGTAAGCACGATGGTGTAGTCACATGGCAGCTTCTGTTCAGGACGATCTACGCAGCTACCCAGCTTTATCTGACTCTCACCCTGAGAAACCTCTATCAGCCTTGAAAAGCGCGAGAGCACCGCTGCTGGCATGGCCAACTTGGCGGTCTCATTGATGGGGTAGAGGTCTTGCTGTTGTTTTTCCAGCAACTTGACGACAACCAACGGAGCATCTTCAGTGCTTACGATGGGCGTTAGCTCCAGGCGAATGATTTCAGCCTGAGGATTAACCGCATGTCCTGCCAGGTTAGGTTGCTCGATAACCAGAGGCGTCTTGTTCAGTGTTGAGCTGGAAAACGTCATCACGATGTCGCCATTTCGATTTTTAACCTCGCCAGTGATGCTGAATGCAGGGGAGGTTGAGGCGATGGCTGAGGTTGTCGCTGTGGCAAGGAAAACCACGGAGACGAGCTTTTTAAAAAAAGGTAGGGGTTTCATCACTTGATCCAGTTTGAACACAAAAAGGTGAGGCCGCATTAGCGGCCTCTGGTAATGCAATCAGCGCTTACAGATGGCTTTCTGCGTACTCGGCCAGGGCAGAGCGGGGAACACCCTGTAGCGTCACCTGAGCGCCTTTATCGAAGCCCTTGAAGCGCTCAGTCAGGTAAGTAAGGCCTGAGCTTGGCGCGGACAGGTAAGGCGTATCGATCTGAGCGAGGTTACCCAGGCAGATAACCTTGGAACCATTGCCAGCTCGGGTGATGATGGTCTTCATTTGGTGTGGAGTCAGGTTCTGAGCTTCATCAATCAAGATGAAGCTGTGCTGGAAACTGCGGCCACGGATGTAGTTCAGAGACTTGAACTGCAAGGGGATGCGCTCAAAGATGTAGTCAATGCTCCCTTGAGTGCTCTCATCATCAGCGTGAAGTGCTTCCAGGTTGTCGGTAATGGCGCCGAGCCAAGGCTCCATCTTTTCTTTCTCGGTGCCGGGCAGGAAGCCAATATCTTCATCAACGCCTTGAATCGAGCGAGTGACGATGATCTTGTTGTAGCTCTTGGTGACCATCGTCTGCTCAATGGCCGCAGCCAGTGCTAGGATCGTTTTTCCCGAGCCCGCCGAACCATTAAGAGTGACCAGATGAATCTCAGGATCAAGTAGGGAGTGCAACGCAATCGCTTGGTAGATATCACGCGGCTTAAGGCCCCATGCTTCCAGATTCATCATCGTGGCTGTGCCAATTTCTTCGAAGGTTACCTTGTCGCCTTCGATTTGGCGTACAACACCGACAAAATCGCCCGTATGAATCAGATAGTCATTGACCTGGAGGTTTACCGGGTTGTTGAAAACGCAGGTATGGCGCTGATGTTCAGGGTGGCGGCGTGATTCGGTGCTGACATCTGAAACCAAATTCCAGAGGTTGTCCTCAAATTCGTGATAGCCCTTCGGAAGCAGGTCGACGTCATCGATCAGTTGGTCGGAATGGTAGTCTTCCGCCTCAATGCCCTGAGCGCGGGCTTTGAGGCGCATGTTGATGTCTTTGCTGACCAGTACAACATGGTTGCCGGGGCTGTTATTTGTCGGGGACTTTTTCAGGCTTTGGGTAAGATTGATGATCCGGTTATCGTTAGCACGACTAGACAGGTTCAGCTCTGATTCATCGTAGGTGCCGATGTTTTCTTTGATAGAGAGATGACCTTTGAAGACGCCTTCACGGTTGATTGGAACACCTGTCTGGATCTGAGCCGGTGTCGCATCACCCAGCATCTTATCGATGAGGCGAATCGCTTGGCGGCATTCAGCCGATACGCTGGTTTTTCCGGACTTCAGGTTATCCAGCTCTTCGAGTGCAGTCATCGGGATTACGACAGTATGCTCATCGAAATTCAAAATGGCATTTGGGTCGTGGATCAGAATGTTGGTATCCAGCACATAGATGGTGTCTGACTGGGCAGCGTCAAGCTCGACTTCTTTTTTCGACTTATTGTCGGAGGGTAGGAAAATAGGGAGGCCGTTTTTGCGCATTTTGTCCAAATGAGAAAGGATCAGCGTATCGCCTCTGTTTCCGAAATGAGCCTTCACCGCCTGGAAGGTGGGCTCTACCCCTTTCTCGATCATGTTTTCTACAGCCTTCACGACGTCATCGTAGGTTGCGTAGTTAGGATTCTGCATGCTTGGCACCTTATGTACAGAAAAGCGGCGTGGCAATAACCACCGGAAAGGGTCTGTGATCGCAGTTTGCACCGAAAATCCAGGTGGCGCAACATTATTGATATATTGACAGGGGCCGGTTTCGTCTTGCTACTGTCCGCACGAAGTCATGCTTTAATTTTCCTGTCGTTGTGCGTCATACTGGTGCAAATGAGGTATTAATTTTGAAATCAAATCAGACGGTTACGCTGTTTTTGCACCATTTCGAGGAGACGTGGGAAGAAGGCTTGCGCCAGCACGGCCTTACTCCTTTGGAGTATTCAGATCAGATCATCGACTTTCTGTCGACTGACATTGGTCAGACGATCAACAACGTCATCCTGACCAAATGGGAGTCTTGTGATTCCGAGGCTATTCATTCTCGTCTGTTTGCTTTCCTGAGCAAGCGTAAGTGCGATTTCCAGGTACAGATCCTCCCGTATTGGATTGAAGCAGAATGTTTTTCTGATCAAGACCGTGATGCTGTCATTCACTACGAGAAAAATGGCTGGGATTATGGCCTTTTGATTGAACCCTGGCAGCAGGAGCTTAAAGACCACAAGCAAGTCTACCTGGCGGGTGCTTTTGAGGATGAGTGCATCGTGGAGGCGACGCTGGTACTCGATACAGTGCGCGGACAAGGGCAGTGGCAGCGCCTTGAAGGGCTGATAGTTGGTTCTGGTCACGAATATGAATACAACCTCACATCAGAGATGTGTGATTCGCTGATGAATAAAGGTTACGGTGGCAATAGGGCATATGATCCCGATGAAGATGATGCACCTGAGTTTCCGGTCTCAGCAGCCAAGAGTGCTATCGACAAGCAGATTATGATGCAGGCGTTTGCCCGAAATGATTTTTATGATGAGCTGCTTGATACCTGGAGCTGGGATCTGCTTCACCATTTCATGGAAGTGAGTGAGCGTTATGTGGAGAGCCTAGAGCGTAACCGTCATTGCGATTTTGAGATCTAAAGATGGAGAATAAAAAAGCCGCTTTAAAGCGGCTTTTAACGAGCAAGGATCAGAAGCACAACTCTGTTTCGCCTTGTCGATTATTCTTCTCAAGGCTAGATTTTGCCTCAAACCTGACATCCGCTTCCCGATTCAGTGCATCGATGACCGCAGGACAGCCGGTGATATCGATCCCATGGATTGCTCGCGTTACCGCAACGTAAAGCAGACGTCCGTCTTCCGGGTTGTAGCGAGCCGGATCTTCGTCATTGGGATAATGGAAGTCACTTGCCAGACGCACAGTGGGGAACTCCCGTCCTTTTGCCTTGTGTGCTGTTGAGAACACGATGTCGGCGCTTTCTTCGCTCATATAACGCATGCGATTGAGCTTGTTGATCAGGTACGCAGGCTTCCATTGATCAAGGATTGCGACCAAAGCTCGATATTCTCCACCCATTTCGGTTTCGGAATACTCAACGACTTCCATCCAATTGTTGAACATGGCAAAGGAGCGGTGCTTTGTGCGCTCATTGCGCATGAGACAAGCTGCTGCCTCAATTTCCTGGCACAGTTCATCAACCCCGCCGACGATGAAGATGGTTTTGTTATCATTGATGCACTTGATGGCCTCACCGATCAGCGCCTTGTTGGTTCTCGCAATGAACGCAGATGGTTTCGGAAAGCTTCCGATCACAGAGGTTTTGTTGGGATTTCCTTTGACCTCAAAATCATGCTCGCCAAGATGATTTCTCAGGATGGCATTAGCCAGTTCAGCAACTGGCTGACCGTAGCGGAAAGAGGTGGCCAAGGAGGCCTCTACTGGGGTGTTAATCTTTTCCATCGCGTTCACTGCATGGCGCCAGGAGAAGATTTGTTGGTGGCGGTCGCCTACCCAAATCTGCTGTGCTTTCTGCTCAGCAACAATTCTAATCATCACACCCGAGGCGTCCTGACACTCATCAAACATGATGAAATCGTAATCCAGAACGGGCTTACTCAGCGCCCAAAGCTTCAGGTAGACATCAGGTGTAATCGACATGGGGTCTTTAAGATCTTTCATCTTCTCCCAAAGGGATCGAACCGCAGGCAGGAGCAGCTCAGCCAATTTGGCTGAAGCTTCTTTGGCCTTTTCCCGGTCGCCTTCCTTGGTCAGCAGTGCCAGGTTATACATAGGAGCAGTACGAATATCGAGAGTGTCCTGTGCGCTGTTGCAGAACCTGGAAATCCATGCCAGTAGAGCATGAGCGATCAGGTCAGGATCAACGTCTTTATAACGGGGTAGTTGTATTGCCTGACGGATTTCATAGGCTTTTGGATTGCCTTTAATCTTTTTGGCGTCTGAGTAGTGCTTACCAACAGCGCCAAACGCCATTCCATGAACCGTTGATACCTTCACGTTGCGCGGCAGTATCTGCTCAGCGTCCTTTTTGTTTTCCTTCGTGAAGGAAAGGTACAGTCCGCGCTGATGGTTCTTCTGCTTGTCGATACTGATCATCGCTAGGTCAGAGGTTTTCCCGGTACCGGCACCTGCGTTGATCTTCATGTGCTTGCCCTGGCGGCTCAGGACGATGCTTTCCTGCTGCTCTTCAGAGGCATGGTAGCCTTTGAACATGATGTTGGCTTCATTGCTGACGAGCGGGGGCGCTTTGCTGTCATTAAACTCCTTTGCGAGCTTTACCCAGGCAGGGCTGTTCAGTGTGGGCTCGATTGCCTTAGAGCTAACATCGTCAGGTTGACCAGCTTTTCCCTCGTCTCCGAGCACAGCCGCTCTGACTGCATCAGATGCCAAGCCTTCTAGAACGCTTTCCAGTTTCTCTGTTGATGACAGTCTCTGAAATAGCGTTGCGACAGCGGTGGTGTTCTCCGGCGTTGGGTTTTTGCTCATTTCGAGCAAGATATACGTCCTCAGAGCGTCAGTTTCCTTGCGCAATGCTGCATTTTCCTTTCGCAGTAGCGCGTTTTCTTGCTCGACCGTCATGCTCACTAAATTGCCTCGTGTCAATATATCCTATATTCTGCGCATACAGCCCATCCCGCGACAAGGCAAAATCCTCGATTAGGCATCGTTTTCTGCTGATTTCAAGCAAATTATCTTCGTCCGGACGGGCACATCCTGGAGATTTGCAGTGAAAATCAAGATCCTTAGCGACCTACACCTTGAGTTCAACGATTACCCTCATTCCCTGGAAGGTGCCGACGTTCTGGTGCTTGCAGGTGATATCGGCGTCAAGAATCAGGCTGTCACATGGCTTTTGGGCTTGAATTTGAAATGTCCTGTGGTGTACGTCTTTGGGAACCACGAATTTTACAAAGGCAGCTACTACAGGACGTACCGCAAGGCCAGAGAAATGGTGCAGGGTAGCAATATCCATATTTTGGAAAAGCAATTTTTGGATATTGATGGTGTGAGATTCCATGGCACAACGCTATGGACAGACTTTGATCTCTACGGCACTGCTCACCTTTCAAAAATGCTTGCCATAGAAATGAATGACTACAAAAAAGCCATTCGGATAGAGCCGAAGTACCGAAAGCTAAACCCGAATGATACGTTGTCGATGTTCTTGGAAAATAAGCGCTGGCTGGCACAAAGCTTGTCGGAGTCAGATGCCAAGACCAATGTCGTTGTCACTCATCACGCGCCAAGTGAACTTTCAGTAGAAGAGGCGTATAAAGGAAGCATGTTGTCTCCAGCGTACGCATCACGCTTAGAGAATTTCATTCTTGAACACTCGCCGAATTTATGGGCTCATGGGCACACACACTCGTTTGCCGACTATATGATTGGGGATACGCGTGTCGTTGCTAATCCGCGTGGTTACAGCGATAGAGAAGTGGATGAATTTGATCCAGGGCTGATCATCGAAATTTGAGAGACGCTAATGATTAACGCGGCAAAAATCGTGTGTTTTGATCTTGAAATGTGCTGCTGGGATGACGGCAGAATGCCCCGCACCGGAGAGATCATTGAAATCGGTGTTTGCAAGATTGACATCGTTACGGGAGAGGTCGAAAAACGTCAGGGCTACTTTGTCCAGCCTGAGCACGATGAGATCTCTGAGTTTTGCACGTCACTCACCGGCATTACGCCGCAGATTCTCAAAAAACAGGGCATGCCACTAGCCGAGGCTCTGCGCCGACTGGAGAGCGACTTCGGCGTAAACGGGGTCTTTGCAAGCTGGGGTGCAGATCATCACGTGCTGCGAAAGGAGTGCGAGGCTAAGGGCCTTTCTTACCCGATCAGAGCCCATATCGACGTATCACTGCTCTATCGCATCAAGAAGCGTATGGGTAAGAAGAAGCACGGGATGAAAGGCGCGCTGGGAAGGGAAGGGATGGAGCTAGAAGGGCAACACCATAGTGGCGTTCAGGATGCCTATAACCTGGCCAGGTTCGTGCTTAAGGTGCTGTAACCGCTCCTATGGGAGCGGTTTTCGACATACGCTGTAGCCACGCTTAGTGCCAGCGGAGGTGGTGTAGCTGAATTTAGGGGTTGATTCATAGATGTAATAGATAAAGCCATCTATTTCATACTCTGTCCCAACTGCCATTGAAACCATTTTCTTCAGCCCCGAGTTCGCTAAGTACCCACCTGGGCCAGTTCGACTGCCTATGGTTTTGTTATCAAATACCAGAAACCAGTCAGTGAAGGAACTTGAGTTTCCTTTTGTCGCATCGTAAATATAAAAAGTGTATGGAGGAGAGATGCTATATCCGCACACTATTGAAGTGGTGCTCGGATTATTCAAAATTGTGACGCCACCACCTCCGCCAGAGGAAGCTCCAATAGCAGGTTTCCATGTTGCTGACTGAGCATGAAGCGGAAAGCATGGGGTCAAGATCAGTAAAAATAAGGCTATTGTTCGTAACTTCATATCAACCTCATATCTTGCAAATGCTGAAGTAGGTAGCTGACATCATGAACCACTCCCAACTCCAGGTTACGTAGGCAAGCTCACCCACCCGAAAGCGTTCGCCATTGTCTTCGAACTCCATCCCTGTAAGGTTCACATACATCATTTTATAGTTCGTACCGTTGGCAAATCGGGCATGCTCTTGGACGGAATGAACGTAAGGGTTGTCGTAATCGCTTTGGTTCCCAGGAATACTGTCCGGAACAAGCTCCAGAGGGTATCCGGAAAAACTAATCGCTGTAGAGGGGTAGGAGACTGACGTTCGTTGCGCTCCTCCAGGGTAGAAGTAATAAAAATTTCCTGACGTAGGCGCTGTAGCTGTTGCTGTGTTTTGGGTCAGGACAAGGTTTCCGGTAAACCTGATAAACTGCTGAGTCGGCTCTGGAATTTGCTGAGAATATGGATAAATATTGCTGTCCAGCATGTTGAATCCACAGGAAGACGATTTTATCCCACACTTACGCCAGCCAGTACCTGCTTCGCAGGCCATGGTGCTCCATGCTTGAGCCTCAGCTTGGCGCGTTGGCGTGATAGTGGAGATGACGCTCACGCTTGCGATTAGCGCAATGGGGTAAATAATCCTCATGGAGGCCAGTCCTTTTTTTCTTGTCGCCTTGTCAATTTATTGCTATATACTACATGCTATGCTTACCGCCACGCTAAAACAACCTCAATTAATGACAATATCCTCAATCAATGCATGAAAATAGGCATCATGGATAATGGTTAAAAATCTCGGGCCCTTTAAAATCACCAAAGAGCTACGAAGGCATTTGTCTGAGTTAGACTCCTGCCACAGATTACTCCGCAAAAATGGCGATCTTGACGTCGACGATTGGGTGCAAATTCTCCTCGACACGAAGGACTATGTGGGTACGCATTCAGAATTGAAGGATCTTTACCGCCCAGAATACAATCATGTGTTCCGAACCCGTCTGAATGACATGTTTTATCGCGGTGCGCCTAAGATGAACTCAATGGCTTTGGTGTCGGCAAAGATTCACACTGACGATTTTAACGATGAGATCTCAACGATCCTTGTCTACGTCCATACGGCATCGTCTCGCCACTCCCTCTACCAGGAAGGGCAAAAACCGGTACCGCTGAAGGCCGGGAACATCTACTCGTTAAACCAGAAACAACCCCATGCATTGTTATACGATGGCGAGGATCAAGCGTATGACAGACGTGCGAAAGCCTGCATTATGTTGACGATCTCCTTTGAGAGATGATGCCAAGTTGAGATAGCAAAAAAAACCGCTCAGAAGAGCGGTTTCTTTATGATTCTTGGGTAGGAGCCAAGGATCAAAACATCACACTGGATGCAGTCACGTATCTCATCTTAATTTAGGCCAAAACGGGCGTCAAGCCTGTAAAACACGTGTGCGTGACTGTTATGCTGGAAGAAAAAAGGAGCGCACGATGTATCTTTATCACGCCACAGCCCAACGGAAGGTCGAGTCCATCGCGGAAAACGGCCTTCACGCCCAATCGTATTTCACGCCTTGGGAGGACATGGCAGACTACTACGCAGACACTGTCGAAGACGAAGGTGATGAAGCGGTTATTCTCGCTGTCGCTATCGATGATTTGGACAAGACCTTGATGAGTCCAGACCTGAACGCGGTGTACGAGCCGATTATGAGCGCTATCAGGGATTGCGCTGATCATAATCTCATGAGCGAAGAAGACATCATTGAGGCTTGGGAGCAGCTCTCGGAGGAAGGCCGAACTGCGGAGGCATCAATGAACATGGTAGGTGCCATGAAATACGACGGTGTTATTGAGCCGAAGCACATCCTGATTCTGGATTACGACGAGCTAAAGTTGCTTGTCCAGCCTGAAGAACCTAAGCATTCTAAAGAAAGTGATTCAGCGGTCTCGTTCGAAATGTAGTCTTAAGCGCGATGAAAAGGAGCCCAATGAAGGGCTCTTTTTTTCACTAATTGTCACGCTGATTGCTCAATGCTATATTTGCTGAACTCCTGAGGCGTTCCAATGTTGCTAAAAGCAGTAGATGCGTTTGTCCCCAATAAGGCGCAGATCTTACTATCTGGCCAGCTGGGCGAAGCAAGGTACATGGCTAGTAAATATTCGACCTGTTCGCCGGAGGCGCTACAGAGCTTTCTGCTGCTAAACTCGCCCCAGTCTCCTCGGCAGCGTGATGCCGTGGGAGCTTTTTGCCGATATCTGATTGATCGACGTGACAATGCTGGTATTGGGTTCTCTGCGTACGATCTGAAGGCTATTTTGTCATATCAGGATCTTTTTAAGATCAGTAGGGAAGAGCGAGCACCGTATGCTCGTGTCCTTGCAGTTTATTTGTCAAAGCTTCCTGGGTATGACCCAGCGAACCCAAATGCTTTTGTTAGCGCACAGCACAGCTTTGTAATCGGTGCCTACCAGAACTTTGCCCAGCGTTTGCATATGGTGTGTAAGCGTACTGATCGAGAGATTCAGAAAATTCTTAGCCGAATGAGCGAGGAGGAAAAACAAGAACTCTCTTTTCAGAATCAGCTTTTAAAATTAAGCGAGAAGACTCTTGAACGCGTTTCTTGGATTGCAGGTGAAGATCCTGTCGGTAGTTTAATACAACCCTGTCGAATCAGCGATGCAATTGAGAAATGAAGGTTCACATATAACGCAGTCGTTGATTGATGAATTTATATATGATCTTGGTAATTTGATGTTTACAAATAGATTTTAGATCAATCCATTGTGGATATTATCCAAAGTACGACAAAGTACAAAATGATGATTATCGAGCGCGACTTTGCGTTGTAACAATCGCCAGATTGCAATGCCGCTCTTTTTCAAATCTCAAAATCAAAATCGATTTTTTCTCTTTTATATCTCTTTGACTTTAGCACCAATTTTTCCAGATTGGTGTTAAGAAGTGAAATCGACGATGGAGCATAATTATCATACAGAGCGGCGAATGTTTTAGCAGCTTTGCTGTTAACCTTATGCCCACCAATCTGGCCTGATAGTCTAATGAAATTAACCCAATTAGTTTCAGAGGACAATTCTTTAGGGCTTATAAAATCAGAAACATCCTCTCGAAAAGCTGAAAAGAGCAAAAGATAGTCCGGATTAAGGCTGTCCTCACGTGATCTTGGAAGTTTTGAGTCCAACATAAATTTTATATCCTCCCTGGAAAGAGGAATACCATCTTCAACTGCGTTCTCAATAACTGAGTTTAAATTGTTTCTGGGACGAATATGTAGCGCTTCTAAATATTCCTTATGCATTCCATTTATGGCGAAGTCATCAAACATTGATTCGTGATGCACGTTAAAGCCAGATCTGTCCGCATCAAGATTTCTTTTGTAAAAAGAGAGTATTTCATCTGAGAAATGCCTCAAAAAAGATGACCCGCTGCAATCCTCGTTTTCGAATATATCAAGATCGCCTTTAAAATAAATCTCGCCTGGATCACAATTGGGATAAATTGAATGAATTACTTTTGCTGCAAGATCATCTCGATTTAGATTGCTGCTAATGATTTCAGCCGCACTTAGGACACGATCAGAAATGTCTCTTGAATCCGAAAATCGGGACATTGAGGAAAAAGATAGGTCGATGTTGTCTACGGCGATTTCGAAAAGATTTAGGATATCTTTTGATTTGTACTTTGCCGCAGCATTAGCTGCTAAGTATAAATAATAATCAGTTATTGGAAGCTTCTTTTGATACTCTTCCATGAATTGCAATACCACACTGCTAGATTGAGGAAGGTACTCCCGGTCAGCGTGTTTTACTACTTCAGCGGCAAGTGTATATAGATGTGACGCCTGTTTTAGTGTGTAAAGGTTGAAAACAGGAATCAGCTTAATTAGATTTATTGCTTCTATAAAAGGCAGCTTTCTTTTAGTGGAATCCAGAGGCCTGGGGCTAATCTCATCAAGGTAATCATAAGCCGCATTGAAATGTAAAAGCTCTCCATCAAATATACGCTTCATGATAACCTCAAATGGTAAATTCTTTGTTCATTTTGTCTTTCTTGTACTTCGCAGATTTGGCAAAAATTTTGTCTGACAGATGATTCTTGTCACCAGCGTTTATTTTTCCTGCGTCGTACATTCTGCTAAGCAACTCAACGCCAGCGTCACGTAGAGGAGGGCACTTGGTTTTGTTTTGAATGAGTTTATTCATATGTTTCAAGGCTTTCTCTTCTATACCAAGAAACCCACGCTTCTTTGACTCGATTACGGCTGTATTGGCTGGAGAAAGATCTCCGTGAAAAAGCGCATAGATTAAGACAGAGGATATCTTGTTTTCATGAGCCTTGGCTCTCCTCCCAAAGGAAGTAATCGAAGCATTCAAGGCCGCGTTCCGGGGGATTTCACGCGCTTCAAGCGCAGTGATAAGGTGCTCGAAATCAACAAGATTCGCATTTTGTAGTAGGTAAACAAATGCCTCACTATCACCCAATTTGGCAGCGTCTTTAATCAAGCTAAACGGACTCCATCCGTTCTCTTCGTGTTCAGCGAGTAGTTCTTTATATTTCAGGCGGAGGATGACTTCAGCCGCTGTATCGTTGTCATGCCCGCCGTTACAGGACAGCTCGAAAAGGGCGGTATAGCTACCCAAATCTTCTGCATCCTTTACCGCATCAATCAGGATTAGAGCTTCAGCATCTGTCCTGGCTGAGGAAATAGCATAGTTGTCTTGCTGATACTCATAGAACGGTACGCTTTGCAAGCCAGCAGCGAGATTCGCAAAATGGATATCTACACGCTTGCTGGCGTTTGAAATCAGCTTGATAAGCTTAGCCCGGAGCTTCTCATCGTTAAAGTCGACATCAGAGGCGAGCCCCAGCATCGATTCAATCAGAATGTCAGAGATGGGAAGGTCTTTCGCGCACCGATCCATAATGGTAACAATCTGCTTGTGACTAAACTCATGATAGGAATGATAAGTAAGCCCATGAATATCCTTGAGAACAGGGAGAATCGCATATGGACTAAGACTGCCCCCGAGGTACTCCTCTTTCGCGGTACGAACAAGCAGCAGCATTTTTTTGTAGACAAAGTCAGGGTCTTTGTCATCGTATTCGTTCTCAATGTTATGGAGAATCTCGTTTGTATTCATTGATTTATGTCCTTAAATTTCAAAGTCGCCTGAAATTCGATGTTTCTTGTATGCAGAAGATCTGGAGAACAGCCTGCTTATTTTTTCGTCATTCTTATTGTCAATTAAAGACAGATCCAAATCAGATGCGTCAAGGATTTTTGATGCGAGATCAATGGCATAAACGGGAACATTATTGGGTATATCCAATCCGATCCTAGATATCCAATCAGAGGTGGTTTTTTTTGAAGAACGAATAGCCAGCTCCTCAAATTCGGTGGGAAGCCTTCCAACGTTCACACTGTAGCTTATAGCAAATCTTATAAACGACGGCTCGCTAAATTCTCTAATTTTTTCAACAGAAAGAAGGTTATCTGGTATCGGAGAGCCGACTGACCTGGCAATATTTTCGTACGTATCGACAGTTATTTTTTCAGCCATGTCGAGAAGAATAAACGCTTGATCTTTCAACCTGTTCTCGCATGCTGCATCAAGCAGCAGTAGAATAATCGTCGCCCTAGTTTGCTTTCGAATATTTTTAAGATTGCCGAGAATCTCGTCAAACCTATACTCCAAAAAATATGGCCCAATTGACTTCAAGCTAAACTGATGACGTGTCAGCGCAGCCGATACTAATCCGAGAGCAGTTTTGTCGGCAAAAGGAAGACATTCCAATGCTTTAGTGCAGATGTCCGCTTCTTTTTGATTGTTTGCTTGAACATAGTCCAAAATATGCCCAGCAAAATCATTTTCGTTATTCATAAAATATGCTTGAGATATTTCGGAAAAACAAATATCAATTCCGTTATCAATAACTTCCTCAGCTAATGCAAAGCACCTTTCCCTCAAGTCTTCACACTTCATCATCGAAAAAATAGACCACAACAAAAGATCTGAGCTTGGCAGTGATCTTGCAACGTACTCGATACCCTTAAATCGAAGCTCGCCAGACTTATTTGAGCTATTAAAACCAGCTAAATTATGTACATGCTGGAGAGCAGGGGCCATAGATATCGTAGGGATTCCATTGACATAATGAACCTCTTTAATCGCGTTTACTGTGTCAGACAATGCGGCCAGAAAGACCTCATGATCATCCGATCCCCATTTATTATTAAGGTCTTTTAGTAATTCATTAAGCATCATTTTATTCATTTCTAAATCTCGAAGTCGCTGGACATTTTTTTACCCTTTCCTTGTGGGCCTACCTTGTTTGTAAGCCTTTTTGGAAGCAATCCTTGTGCAAACAACTCATCTATCGAGTGCTGATTCAGTACGTTACTATCAAATATTTTCTCTCTTGAATTGGCTGAATCATAATGCCTCATAAGAAAGTAGTACGGATTGGAAATATCTTCTGGAATGCCGCCATCATGAACATAAAAATCAAAGTGATCTTTATAAAATTCACGCATTAAACGAATTTTGTATGAAAGCATTTTAAGGGAGATTACATCAAGATCTTCCATGGAACTAAGGTATTCTAGAGGAAAATAAGATACTTCTTGGAAAATAGAGCTAAGATCGATCCTGGCTCGTTCTGCCAATATACTTACTGCCTTATCCCTAAACCCTAGCAAGGTTGAAATCACATCAGAGCCAAGGATGTCTTTTGCTAGATTCTGGTGTTGTTCAGGTTGATTTTGATACCAGTATAAAGCTGAAATAATCGAAGATGGATGAAATTCTGCAATCTCATCGGTATGGCCATTTCTTGCTAACGAAAGAAGGCTTCCGATGTTCAATCCGTCACGAGAGCTGTATAAAAACTGATTTCTGATATCCTCGGATGAGAGGATCTTCTGCATTAGATCAAGATGCAATCTAAGATGATGAAGTTTTCTCTCTTTTCCGAATCTTGACGCATCATCATCAATCACATCAACGGGGAAGTCATAAGACCTTTTACGATTAATAGGATAGAATAACGACAGCTTTTTGTTGTCTATAGAGCCTGCTACTATCATCCATTCTTCCGTTATTTCAAAGCCAGATGATAATATCTTAGATATATCCGATTGGAATGCGCTTGGAATCGGAAGACCGCAAACTATATCTTTTAGTTTATCTGCAAAATAAATCATGCTGACGCAATAACGAGGGTCAGCAGTGTTGTTTACCCATCTTGATATTCCAGAATCTTTAATAGAGAACATGTCAGCCATGAGCCTAAGGATACTTATACTTACTTCCTCGGTTCCGGCCTCAAGTGCCAATTCAATAATTGACTCTAACTTTCTCTCATTGTGTGCTTCGTTATGAAACACCGGAAGATGTTTGAAGATAAATTTAATTAGATAATTTACAGATTTCGTATCCAACAAGGCGTTGCCAGATTTGACATGCTTATCCATTAAACCAATTGCCGCTAAATAAGGAGGCAAATTATAACTAGGGTTGCCAATATCGAGGTAGCGTGTTATCGCCGCCCTAAGTTCGCTCTGAGAATACTGCCTATAGCTTTTAACCGTGCTTACGAACTTTTGAGATTTTTCTTCTTGTTTCATACTGAGACATCCGTGTTAAATTTCAAAATCAGTTGTCATCCTCTTGGCTTTTACGCCAGGGCTGACAAGGTTATGAAGCGGTCTTGGCGCCAGGCCTTTCAGGAAGACACTGTCGATCACTTCCGCCTTAAGCGCAATTTTATGCACCCCGGAGATAAGCGCGTCATCGTCTGCGAAAATTCTCATGGCGTTTGCGTATGCGTGAGACATATCCGAACCTATCTGAGTTCTTCGATTTATTTGCCAAGAGGAACCCTGATCATCAGAGTGGTAGATTAGTTTTCTGACGGCTATTAATTCTAATGGCGTCAAAGAAGAAACATCCTCTTCGGTGGCTTCGCTTATCTCTTGAATATGTTCAATAAGATCCCGCCTGCATAAATCAGCAAGCACCTCAAATGCCTTGTAGTGAAGCGTTTCAAAGAATCCAATACTGTCTTTAGAAAGCACCTTTTTTGCTAGGTACTTTCCCTTCTCGCTGAGCGACTGGTACCACGAAAAGGTCTGAAACAGACCCATCCCCAGCGTTTTATGATAGTCCTCCAGGGTAGCATGAGGAGCCAAAGCAGCAATGATTCCAGGAGAGTGGATCTTGTTGTTGCCGTTCAGCACCTGGCTACGGTATGCATGCTCTGAGAAAAGCTTCATGGAAATGTCCATGTGATGCTGTATTGCGAGTAGTTGCAGGCGCGTAGGGTTACTTGTATCTTCGCGACAAAATTGACCAACCCACCTGTTTAAATCATGCAGACGGTTTAAAGGATACACTCTCTTTAGCCCATCCAGGTCAAGCCTGTTTGCTGCTAGCCCCCATTCTGGAGACATGGCGAGCCTCGTGCGCGTAATGATAGCCAGGCTTTCTTCAATGAGAGCAGTATCCGAAATGGAGTTGACGATCTTGAAGACGTGAGAAGAGAGTAGTGCTTTGTCTACTTCGTCTACCTGATCCAGGTACTCCTCATCATCCCAATTATTACCCTCATCCTTTGGATCAAAAATACGGACGATACATTGAAATACAAGCCCATCAACGTTGGCGTTTTCAATAGACAAAGCGAGCTTAAAAAGCTCGTCAAGATGAATTCGCCGATCCCTATGACGGAAATATCCTGTATTGCGGAAAACAGCATTTAGCACATGACGGACGCTCTGTTCATCCATAAGCTGACTGCCCGATGAAACATGCTTTTGAATGAGTTCTATTGCCCCCCAAAAGGTGCTTTCACGAAGCGCCCCGTAAGAAAGCTCCATGAAGCAAGGGATAGTCTCAGTAATCTCTTGTGAGCTTAGGCTTTCAGCCTTCGCGACAAATTCTTTGAAATTGATTTCCCTTACAACTTCATCAGACAGCAAGTGCTTGTAATCCATTTTTCGGGCTCTTAGGTAATCATTACTATCTCTGATTTTCGCATAGGAGACTCATCTCTAACCACATCGTATTGATGATGAGCATGCTGTTATGCAATATTGAACAAAAATGAAACCGCATTCCCCGTTTGAATCTTTGGTTCATGCGGGGTCAAGGTTTCGGGCGCGAAGCGCCCAGATCTATTGACAGATGATCAACATCTGTATATACATACAGTATGTTAAA
>AZIJ01008675.1_pt1 | contig 17533 bp, 12 predicted proteins | sample 359151 | NCBI WGS metagenome assembly AZIJ01 (sample SAMN02429718, study PRJNA222666) | marine sediment metagenome | biome: Sediment sample; isolation source: enrichment culture of sample MGS-ElMAX(UA) from oil contaminated site at the... | place: Egypt: El Max | collected 2013-01-23 | depth 9.22 m m | reverse complement strand
CAGAATTGGCGTCACGCGACCATGTCCGCAAAACGCTTCCGCTTATTCAAAAAGCACTCACTGACGCAAATTTAACAGCTGATGATATTGATGGTGTTGCTTATACCGCAGGTCCAGGGCTTGTCGGTGCTTTGTTAGTCGGCTCATGTATTGGCCGTAGTCTGGCATTCGGTTGGAATATTCCAGCAATCGCGGTTCACCACATGGAAGGACATTTGCTCGCACCGATGTTAGAGGATAACCCGCCGGCATTTCCGTTTGTCGCTTTGTTAGTCTCGGGTGGACATACACAACTCGTGCAGGTTGATGGCATCGGTAAATACACCTTGCTGGGCGAGTCTGTTGATGATGCCGCTGGCGAAGCTTTCGATAAAACTGCGAAATTGATGGGACTTGATTACCCAGGCGGACCGCGACTTGCTAAAATGGCCGAGCAAGGTTTGCCAAACAAGTACAAGTTCCCGCGTCCAATGACCGACCGCCCTGGGTTAGATTTTTCTTTCAGCGGTTTAAAAACTTTTGCAGCAAATACGATTGCCGCTACCGACGGTTCACCGCAACAACTTGCCGATGTGGCGCGCGCATTTCAGGATGCTGTTGTTGATACTTTAGTGATTAAATGTCGTCGTGCTTTGGAACAGACTGGCTTAAAAAGGTTGGTGGTTGCTGGAGGGGTGAGTGCGAATAAACATTTACGCGAGCAGCTAGCTGAATTTGCCGATCGTATTGGCGGCCAAGTATTCTTTCCACGCCCAGAATTTTGTACTGATAATGGCGCCATGATCGCATTTGCTGGCGCGCAACGCTTATTAGCTGGCGAGCGAACTGATATTGCTGTGAAAACATTCCCTCGCTGGCCACTGGCAGAACTCTCGGAACCGAGTGGCTCGTAATCGATTAATCGTTTCGGCGAGTTCGTTGTTCTTGGCCGCTGCGTAAACGAACAATATTCGATTGGTGACGCCACATGATTAACACCGAAATCATGATGACTGGAACTGTATACTGAGGTTTTATCCAAAACGCATAAAACGGTGCCAAACTTACCGTTACTAGTGCCGCCATTGATGACACTCGACTGATTCTAAATACCACCAGCCAAGTCGCAATCAACAGCAATGCCATTTCCCATGCAACTGGAAACATTGCGCCCAGCGCTGTTGCTACTGCTTTACCGCCGCGAAAATGGAAGTAAAGTGGAAAAATATGCCCAAGACAGGCTGCAACAGCGATGATTCCGAGGTAGAAGGGCTCTATTCCAAGAAAATATGAGCCCCATACCGGAATCATACCTTTTAGAACATCAAACCATAATGTTAACGCTGCTGGAAGTTTCCCACCTAAGCGATAAACATTGGTAGCACCGGGATTGTTGGAACCAGACGTGCGGGGATCGGGTAAACCGAATAAGCGACAAATCAGAACAGCACTGCTAATAGAGCCGAACAAATAGGCTGAAATAATCGCTAATATTATCAGGGCACCCATAGCTGACTCACTTAAGTTGACGACAGAGTTTTGCCGTTTGCTTCTGGTTCGCTTTCCGTTACTATGCAAACCCATAGCATAAGTGCTTTAGCGTTGAATTTCTATTGATACGGACTCTTCCATGGATAAAGTTTTTATTGAGGGCTTAGTCGTCGATGCATTTATTGGCGTCTACGATTGGGAACACGAGCAAACACAACCATTAATATTAGATTTGGAAATGGATTGGGACAATCGTAAAGCAGCTTTGTCAGAGCAACTTCAAGATGCATTAGATTATGATGCCTTGAGCCAAGCCATTATTCAGCTAATTCAGGCGCGTCCGCGTGCTCTTATCGAAACCGTCGCCGAAGAAATAGCGACCTTGGTGCTTGAAAAGTTTCATGCGCCACGTGTTCGAGTAAAAGTGAGCAAACCCCAGGCAGTTGCCGCCGCTCGTCAAACAGCTGTTGAAATTATCAGGCTAGCGCAGTGAGTTGGGTTTGGTTTGGTATCGGCAGTAATCGTGACCGCGAGCATTTTATTAAAGCGGGCATTTGTGCGTTGCATGACACTTTTGCAAGTGAGCAGCGGCCGCTGTTCGTATCACGGGTATTTGAAAGCGATTCTGTAGGTTTTACAGGTAGTCGTTTTTATAATCTGGTTGCCTGTGTAGAGACCGACCTTTCGATTAATGAAATTCAGACAATCTGTAAGACCATAGAGAAAGCTCATGGCCATGATGGTAGTGCAACCCGATTTAGTCCCCGCACCCTCGATATTGACATGCTGATGTACGATACTGTGGTTAGCGCTGCACCAGTGCAATTGCCACGCGCCGAAATTTTAACCAACGCGTTTGTGTTATGGCCGCTAGCTGAATTGAGCCCGGACGTGCGTCATCCGATTACCAATAAAACATTTACCGAACATTGGTCAAATTATTCTGGTGAACAAAAACTAGAGCCGATATCCTTAGCGTTTGAACCGCTACCTTACCTTATTATTGACCATTCACATTAGAAGGACGTTTGTACTGTGAGCATTTGGGAAGCTATCATTCTTGCTTTAATTCAAGGGTTTACCGAGTTTCTACCGATATCTAGCTCGGCACATCTTATTTTGCCTTCGCAGTTATTTGGTTGGGAAGATCAAGGGTTAGCTTTTGATGTTGCAGTGCACGTAGGTACCTTATTAGCGGTCATGTTGTATTTCCGTCAAGAAGTAGGGCAGCTATTGGTCAACTGGTTTGGGAGTTTGCGTGGACAACATAATGCGCATAGTCGTCTCGCTTGGTTGATTATCTGGGGAACTATCCCCGCCGGACTAGCCGGCTTGCTGGGCAATGATTTAATCGAAAATTTTGCGCGGTCGGCGTTGGTTATTGCAACCAGCACTGTCGCATTTGGGTTATTGCTTTGGTACGCCGATGTGCGTGCGTCACAGCAGCAAACTATTGAACAATTGTCGTTAAAACAAGTATTGATTATTGGCGCCGCGCAAGCACTCGCGCTGATTCCAGGTACCTCGCGTTCAGGCATCACCATGACTGCAGGCATGATGCTCGGTTTGACAAAAACCGACGCAGCGCGGTTTAGTTTCCTGCTGTCCATTCCGATTATTATTATGGCCGGTGGCTATCAAGGCATGAAATTAGTGCAACAATCAGAAGCGGTTGCATGGTCAGCAATTATCCTTGGTGTTGTCGCATCTTTTATTGCAGCTTATGTTTGTATTCACGTGTTTTTGCAGGTGATTAGCCGCATGGGCATGCTGCCGTTCGTCATCTATCGGTTAGCACTTGGCGCCGTGTTATTCGCTTTCTTTATTTAGTTTGCGACCAGCAATGGCGCATTGCGGTTAACCGTGCTGCGCTTACTGCCTCGCCAATGGCGGGGCCTTTGAGTTCAATACCATTTTGTTGAGCAGTAGCAATCACATCACCAGCCTTAACCTGCTGCGCTTGTGCGAATGCTCGTTGCACTCGCTCAATATCAGCCTGCACCATACCGAGCGCTTGCCATATAAAAAGCAACTCATGGACAATGTTTGGGCGTCGCCAGCCGTCAACCTTACTAATGGCATGAAATGCCCATGACGCGTCGACTTTTTCTGTTTGTTTCCAGTTCAGTTTTCGAGCCGCCATCGCAATATCGGCATAGTTATTGGGAACTTTTAGTCGTTCGTGGAGCTTGGCAAGTTCAGTAACTGACAATGAGTAACAACTGAGTGCCCAAGCTGAAGAAGGATTAGGTGCCGTTTCTAGCTGGGCTATGTAACATTTGAGCTGGTTAATATTAATGTTGGATTGTAATTCGTGATACCACGGCTCAAATGCCTCACTTTGTTGTAATACCTGCCAAAAAACGTGCGGCGACGTGGTCGCCATAGCTTTTTCAGTTTCCCGCCAAACGCGTTCCGCCGCGAGTGTTTTGAGCTCACCACTATGACTGATTTTGCGCATCAGTTGTAATGTATCAGAAGCAACGGTAAAGCCATCGCTTGCAAAGCGAGCAGCGAAGCGGGCGACACGTAATATTCTTAGCGGATCTTCCGCAAAAGCTGAAGACACATGGCGTAGTGTTTTAGCTTTGAGATCATTAACGCCACCATAGGGGTCAATGAGCTTGCCATCTGCAGATTGTGCAATAGCATTAATAGTTAAATCGCGACGGATTAAATCATCCTCTAAGGTAACGTCGGGGGCGGCATAAATTGTAAAGCCAGTGTAGCCTGCTCCAGATTTACGTTCGGTGCGGGCAAGAGCATATTCTTCGCCAGTTTGCGGGTGCAAAAATACCGGAAAGTCTTTGCCGACTTGGCGGAAACCTTGCGCAAGCATATCTTCTGGGCGCGCGCCTACTACCACGTAGTCGCGTTCATGAACGAACTTACCTAAGAGTTGATCACGCACTGCGCCACCGACGAGATAAACTTCCACATTTGCTCCTTTTGCTTTTTAATGATCATCGCGAATCACTAGCTCTGATGCAAGCGAGTCGTTACACTGTTTCATACTATAACTATTAATGCAGCGAAGTTGCCATGTATCTCAATTATTTTGGATTGCACACCGAGCCATTCTCAATTGCACCCGATCCACAATTCTTATATCTCAGTGAGCGCCATCAAGAAGCGCTCGCACATCTCAGTTATGGTTTGCAAGGTAGCGGCGGTTTTATCTTACTGACCGGCGAAGTCGGCACCGGGAAAACGACCGTTTCGCGTGCACTATTAGAACAACTTCCGGAGCAAACCCGTACCGCATTCATCTTAAACCCAATGTTGAACTCAGATGAATTGCTGGCAACGCTTTGCGATGAGTTTGGTATTGAGTACAACAAAAGCCAGGTAACAGCGAAGCAACTAACCGATAAACTCAGCCAATTTTTACTCGAGGCTCATGCGCAAAATCAACAGTGTGTGGTGTTAATTGATGAAGCGCAGCATTTGCAACCACAGGTACTTGAGCAACTAAGGCTACTGACGAATTTAGAAACGAATCAGCACAAATTGCTGCGGGTTATACTAATTGGTCAACCGGAATTACAAGATTTATTGCGCCGGCGCGAATTACGTCAGCTAGCGCAGCGTATAACGGCTCGTTATCACCTGTTACCGCTGCAATTGGCTGATTCTGAACGCTACATTAATTATCGGTTACAGGTAGCCGGCGCGCAGCGCGGATTATTTGACAAGAAAGCTATTAAAAAAGTCCATCAGGCAAGTGAAGGCATTCCGCGTCGATTAAACTTACTTTGTGACCGCGCTTTGCTTGCGGCTTATAACGAGCAACTGCCGGTAGTATCGGTGCGTCATATTCAAATTGCCACGAACGAATTAGACGGTCCAGTACCGCAGCATAGAGCTCGTGGTCAGTTCGGTTGGCTACAGTTATTAGCGGCTTGTGTTGTGATTGCGGGATTAACTGGATTAGGAAACTGGTATTGGCGCCAGGTTGAAACGCCACAATCAATGGCTGTGTCGACGCCGACGAATAAATCGGGAATTGAGTTGTTGGCACAGGCTTGGAGACTTCCGAATCCACCGCAGCAACAAGCTTTTTGTGAATGGATCCAGTCGTTTGAATTACTTTGCCTAGGCGGGAGTGCGCGTCTCGATCAAATTCTTATCCCGGAAATCCCAGCGCTGTTGACGTTACAAGATGGCGCGTATCAGTTGGTAAACGATAAAGCCGCTACACCAAATAGTGATTGGACAGGTGAGTTCGTGATTGTGATTGCGCAGCCGCCAGGCTATTTCGACGGTGATGCTGAAGAGGAACAGTCCGTGTATCAACAATGGCTGGCGCAGCAGTTACTCAAGCATGGTGCTGATCGACGCGAGGAAGTCACCGCGCAAATTCGACATGTGCAGCAGCAAGCTGGTGTGAAAGTCACGGGTCAACTGGATGCACTAACATTGGCATGGTTGAGTGCTAATGACACGACATCAGGTCCGCGCTTAGCTGATACTCAAATTTTGGAGGGGCGTTAATGTCTTCCGTACTTAAAGCGTTGCGCAATCAACAGTCGCCGCTGTTGCAGCAACCGGGGTCGATCGCTCTGCAGTCTGCGCAACAAGGCACCGGTATTCTGATAAAATTATTTATTGCGGTGGCGGTCATTTTCATCGCTGGCGTTTCGGGGTGGTTAATTAGTCAGCAATTGATGAATAACGCTTCCGGCACGCATTCGGCAGTATCACAAGATGAACAACCAGTAACGGCGCCAGCGCAATATCAGCTCGGCTCTGTGGTCGCTATTATTCAGCCCAATTGGCGTATTGAGACAGAAGTAGAGCCTGAAGTGACAGAGCAATCTGGCGAAGAATTAATCAGTGCAGCAGAACAGCAAGCCGACAGCTCGGTCGTGAACGATAATCAAGCGATTGACCTCAATCAAATTTCTCCCGAAATGCTCAGTGCGTTCGAAAGCGCATTAGGGGAACAGGGAGAAAATTTAAGTGTGGTGCCAACGCTGGCGCAATTAAACCCTAGCTTTCAGCGTTCAATTCCAAGCTTTAGCTACGATGGGCACCAATATTCCTCCCGTCCTAACTCGCGTTGGATTGAGTTTAGTGGCATCCGCTTATTTGAAGGCGAAAGTTATCAAGGTTTGACAATCTTAGCTATCGCACCTGCACACGTGGTGCTGTCAAAAAATGATCAAGCTTTTCAGCAACCCGCCTTAGAAGACTGGACAAAGCCATAACGAATCTGTTATTAAAACACCTGTTTAAATCTACTGTTTGATTTCACCGTGAAATCATCGTCAGCAAAGAGGTGTTGTTATGGCGGATTATCGTGTTCCACGTGAAGATATGCAGTTTGTACTGCAGGACGTTTTCCAAGTTGATAAAGATTGGGCGCAGTTCGGCGAGCTTGCTGAATTGGATATTGATACCGCTGTAGCGATTATCGATGAAGGCGCTAAGTTAGCAGAAACGCTCATTGCTCCAAATGCTCGCGCCGCAGATGAAGAAGGCGTGTCTTTTGACAATGGCGTTGTGACTACGCCAAAAGGCTACAAAGAAAACTTTAAACAACTAGCCGAAGGCGGTTGGGTTGGTGTTACCGCTAACCCTGAGTTCGGTGGCATGGGATTGCCGAAAAGTGTATCCGCCCAGTACGAAGAAATGCTATGCGCAGCTGATATCTCGTTCTCACTTTATCCTGGCTTAACTGCTGGCGCGATTATGACGATCGATCAGCACGCTGATGAAAGTCTAAAAGCGACCTATCTCGAGAAAATGATCACAGGGCAATGGACCGGATCCATGTGCCTCACTGAACCGCATGCGGGCACTGACTTAGGTATCATCCGTTCAAAAGCGGTACCTAATGACGATGGTAGTTTCTCCATTTCAGGGACTAAGATTTTTATCACTGGTGGTGAACATGATCTTGCTGACAATATCATTCATTTAGTGCTGGCCAAGTTACCTGACGCACCAGCCGGCAGCAAAGGTATCAGCCTTTTCTTGGTACCAAAGTTTCTGGTTAATGTTGATGGTGATATTGGCGAGCGTAATGGCGTTCACTGCGGCTCTATTGAGCACAAGATGGGGATTCATGCCTCAGCAACATGCGTGCTGAACTTTGATGGGGCGAAAGGGTGGTTAGTCGGTCAGCCACATCAAGGATTACCAGCCATGTTTACCATGATGAACTACGAACGTCTTGGGGTGGGTATTCAAGGGTTAGGCGCAGCCGCGCGCTCTTATCAAAATGCTTTGGAATACGCGCAAGATCGTATTCAGGGTCGCGGCGCAAAAGCAACGCGTGAACTGGATAAAGAAGCGGATCCGTTAATTGTGCATGGCGACGTGCGTCGTATGTTATTGACGATGAAGGCGTTCGTTGAAGGTGGTCGTGCCTTTTCAACTTACGTTGGCCAGCAGTTAGACATTGCAAAATATGCACAAGATCCACAGCAAAAAGCTCGTGCCGAAGCGTTAGTTCAATTACTCACGCCGGTGGCAAAAGCCTTCTTAACTGACACCGGATTTGAAACTACTGTGATTGGTCAGCAAGTATTTGGCGGACACGGGTTTATTCGTGAGTGGGGTCAAGAGCAACTAGTTCGCGATGCCCGTATTGCTCAGATTTATGAAGGCACCAATGGTATTCAAGCACTTGATTTATTGGGGCGGAAAGTCGCTGGTTCACGAGGCGAACTACTTAAGCCTTTATTGGAAGATATTCAGGCTCTTTTAGCAGAACCACAAGCTGGTTTAGAAAAAGAATATCAGCAATTGGCGGAGGCAACTCAGTTAGTTGGCAAGGTCACGAAACATGTACTTGAGCGTGTTACACAGGATGAAAATATCATCAACAGTGTTGCTGTCGAGTATCTGAACTTGGTCGGTTATGTCGCATTTGCATATATGTGGTTGCGCATGGCAAAAGTTGCTCAACCGTTAGTTGACGAGCGCCCGTATCTGGCAAGCAAAGTGAAAACTGCGAAGTTCTATATGGCTCGTATTTTACCGCGTATCCACGGTTTGGTTGGAGCGATTGAGGACGGCAGTGAGAGCCTTTATAAACACGAAGTGGGCGAGTTTTAGTCGCCCACCTTATTTGAATTTCAACGTAATAACTTGTTGTCGCTAGTCACCTAGTGACAACAAGGTTGCATTACCACCAACCGCAGTAATGTTGTTGGTGCGAGTTTTTTCCGTCACAAAACGGGTGAGGTAGTGCGGGCCACCAGCTTTCGGACCAGTGCCTGACATTCCGCGACCACCAAACGGTTGCACGCCAACCACCGCACCAATCTGGTTACGGTTGATGTATACGTTACCCACATCGATACGACGAGCGATATCAGCAGCAAAGGTTTCGTTACGGCTATGAATGCCGAAGGTTAAACCGAAACCGGTACCGTTAATACTTTCGATCACTTGGTCAAGCTCGCTGGTTTTATAACGAATAACGTGCAAGATTGGGCCGAAGTTTTCTTTGACTAACTGGTTAATGCTATCAATCTCAATCGCAGTTGGAGCAACGAAAGTGCCGCCATTGGTGTATTCAGGCATTGGCGCTCGAGCAATCAAGCGACCAGCTTGTGATATATCATTAATATGTTGCTCAAGGTTGCTTTTCGCAACGCCATCGATCACTGGGCCAACATCGGTTTCATGCAACATCGGGTCACCAACTTTTAACTCTGCCATCGCACCTTTGAGCAAATCAATCACGCGATCCGCAATATCGTCTTGTACAAACAATACGCGTAATGCTGAACAACGTTGGCCTGCACTCTTGAAGGCGCTAGCAACAATGTCGGTAACCGCTTGCTCTGGTAAGGCGGTTGAGTCGATGAGCATGGCGTTCTGACCACCAGTTTCAGCAACTAATGGTACGATTGCGCCGGTACGGGCTGCCAAAGCACGGTTAATTGACTGCGCAGTGTAGGTTGAACCAGTAAAGCACACGCCGCCGATATCTTCTTGCGAAACCAAGAAGCTACCTACTTCAGCACCACTGCCTGGCATATAATGCAGTACGTCACCAGGAATGCCAGCCTCTAATGCCAATTGAATTGCACGGAAGGCGATTAAACCGGTTTGTTCAGCAGGTTTCGCAATGACACAGTTTCCAGTTACTAGAGCAGCAGCGATTTGGCCCATAAAGATAGCTAATGGGAAGTTCCACGGGCTGATGCAGATAAATGTACCGCGACCTTGTAGGAACAATTCGTTCGTTTCGCCAGTCGGTCCTGGCAATGTCGTACCATCGCCCATCAATTCACGTGCTTGCTGCGCATAATAGCGACAGAAGTCAACGGCTTCCCGAACTTCATCAATACCGTCTTGTAAGCTCTTACCAGCTTCCATGGTACACAGCGCAATAAGTTCATTGCGGTTTGCTTCCATTAAGTCAGCTAGCTTCTCTAGCGCAGAGGCGCGAACGTTAACATCAGTATCACGCCAGCGACGATAAGCCGCGTTTGCGCTTTGTAATGCTTGCTCAGCGAGCGCTTTGTCACCCCAACAAATTGTTCCAATCTGTTGACTAGTATTCTGTGGGCTATGAATAGCGACGCGATGGTGTGCATCAACCACATCACCATTTACAATCGGACCACCTTGCCATTGCTTATCACGATATTGATGAACGGCGTTGATAAAATCATCAGCTTGCGAGTGAATGTTCATATTCAATCCTAACGAGTTTTTCCGATCGCTGAAAATCTGCGTCGGTAATGGAATCTTATGGTTTGCGAAGTGCTCATGCTTCAGCATGGTACGCAGTGGATGCTCGGTGAGCTCTGCAACAGGCGTTTCTGGGTCCACTAGTTTGTGTACAAACGAGGTGTTCGCACCATTCTCAAGTAATCGACGCACTAAATACGGCAATAAGTCTTTGTGAGCCCCCACTGGTGCATAAATACGCACGGTTACCTTCGGGTCTTGCTCAAGCAAAGTGTCATAAAGGTCATCACCCATGCCATGCAAACGTTGAAACTCAATACGACGTTCGTATTTCTTATTGAGTTCACGAATCGCGACAACCGTTTGTGCATTATGCGTTGCAAACTGCGGATAAATGGCGCCATCGGTAGCCGGACTCATTAGATAGTGAGCACAGGCGAGATAAGATACGTCAGTGTTGGCTTTGCGCGTATACACTGGGTAGCCTTGTAAACCGTTTACTTGGCATAGTTTGATTTCGGTATCCCAGTACGCACCTTTTACCAAGCGCACAGGAATTTCATCGCCGCACTCACGCGCTAACGCAGTCACCCAACAAAGTACCGGTAATGCTCGCTTCGAATAGGCTTGCACAACCAGGCCAAAGCGCGGCCAGCCTTTGCATACGCCACTGCGGTACACCTTCTCGAAAAGCTCGAGTGAGAGTTCAAGACGGTCCATCTCTTCAGCATCAATGCTCACACCAACGTCAGCTTCTTTCGCTAGTTTTACCAGTTCGGTGAGGCTTGCTGCGAGTTCAGTAAGAACACGTTCATGATTCGCGACTTCATAGCGCGGATGCAAAGCCGATAACTTGATCGAAATTGTCGGTCGCGGCGCATTTGGGTTGTTGAAGTTTTCTTTGCCAACAACTTTAATCGAGTTGACATAATCAGCGTGATAGCGACGTGCATCAGCCATCGTCAATGCTGCTTCACCCAACATATCGTATGAGTGGGTATAACCTTTATCGCGGTTATTTCGGCTATTTTTTAAGGCTTCTTGAATTGTGCGACCAAGAACAAACTGGGTCCCCATAATTCGCATGGCAGCATAGGTTGCCTTGCGCACCACCGGCGAACTCAGGCGACGTACCATGCGACGGAACACACCGCGTGGCGTTTCCATCGGTTGCCCCGTCGGGTTAATCATGCTGTTAGTTAAAGCAAGACCCCACGTTCCGCTATTAACTAGCCACGAAGCGCTCTGTCCCATATGACGTTGCCAATCACCGCCGGACAAGCGATCTTGGATAAGAGCATCTGCTGTCGTCGCGTCGGGAATACGCAGTAGAGCTTCCGCAAGACACATCAAAATGATGCCTTCTTTGGTATCAAGACTGTACTCTTGCAAGAAAGCGTCGACGCCACCGCCATCAGCACGGTCGCGAACTTTATTCACTAAATCGGTTGCTGCCTGAGTTACCGTATCAAGAGTTGATTCTTCTTGAGGGACTAAAGGCAATAGCTCACGCAAATAAGCATCTTCATCTACCAAGTAGTTGGCAGTTATCGCTTTTTGGAGTCGACCAAGGTCGGCGCCGGTATACTGAGCCGCAAGTACTTCACTCGCTTTGAACATAGCATCTCCTGTTGGACTCAGCCCAAGGCTGGCGGTGACATATTTCGGGCGCCAGTATATGACTTTTTTGGCGCGCGTAAAGCCTAGTCTGATCAGATTTTTTTTAATCTGTAAAACGCGCCCACGGTGCATTTTTTAAACACCGCTGTCAAGCCCAATTAAGTTGACCCGCACAATGAGTACGAGTAACGTATGAAGCAAGCAAAATCAACGTGTAAGAGACCACTTGTGAGTCAAGAAATAGAACTTAAGTTACTGGTAGAACCAGCCAAGCGCGAGGCCGTTTTGGCGTTGTGTCAGCAACTGGCAAAAGAAGCGCAACCAAGCCAACTTGAATTGAGCAATGCATATTTCGATACGCCAGACCTGCAACTGCGTCAGCACGATATCGGATTACGTATTCGGCGCCGCGATGATCAACGCGAACAAACTGTTAAATTGGCTGGCGAGGTATTGGGCGGTATGCATAGCCGTCCCGAGTACAATGTTGTGGTTACTCAAGACCAACCTGACTTAACGCTGTTTGAGGAAGACATTTGGCCGGACGAATTTCCAGTATTTGATGTACAACGTGAGCTGACAGAAATATTTCGCACCGATTTCACACGGCATCGTTGGCACATTGCCAGTGGTGATGGCGTTATCGAATTAGTATTCGATGAAGGTAGTATTATTGCCAACGATAAGCGTCGTTCAATTTGTGAAATAGAGCTAGAGGTTCAAGGTGGTGACGTTGCACAAGCATACAAACTGGCTCGACGGTTTATTACCCGCGTTAATGCGCGCGTAGGAAGTTTAAGCAAAGCGGCGCGCGGCTATTTATTGGCCGAGAAATCAGTTCTAGAGCCATTTACGCATGCGCATTTTGTTCGACAACAACCGAATGATGACGCTGGTAGCGGCTTGTACCGTGCGCTAGCATACGCACTACAGTATTGGCAGCACAACGATGCTTGCTTGAATGAGCAGCCCAGCGTGCGCGCAGTTGCTGGAATTACCGATGGTATTCGCTTATCAAAAGTGGTGTTACAGCAGCTGGCGTTATTTGAAATTGATGTCAGTGACCATATTGTACGCTTAGAGCAAGTGTTGGGGCATCTCGGTTGGTTGAGTCGATATGATGGGCTTAACGAGCTGACCGCTGAAGATGGCGCCTATCATCGCGCGCTAGAACAAAATCAGAAGCTTTATGATGAAATTCTTGAACAGCAAGAACATGCGGTTCAGCTCGAGCTTGTGATTAACTTGAGTAAACGAGATGACTATCAACTGACATTGTTTGAATTGGGCGAGTTATGTGCTCAACAACCACGACATGAACAACTCACTCAGCTCCCACTGAAGCAATGGGCAGCACAACGTTTGCGCGAAGATTGGCAACAAGTGGTAGAGGCATTTACTCGCCATGAGGAACTTCGCGCGGACCAGTATTTAAAACTCTTACCGCAGTTACAAAGCTCCTTGCAATTGGGATATTGCGTCGGCTATTTATTTGACGCTGATGACCGTGAAAGCTTCCGTGCTCCATGGCAGGATATGCTCCGCGGTATTCGAGAGATTATGGCTCTCAAACTATTGCGAGAAGCGATAAAAGATACCGATGACATAAACACCGACAAGCTATTAAGTTGGCAAGAGGTGCAACTGGAATCACTGCTATACGCCCTAGAACGTTCACGGCGAGCAGCTCTCAAACAAGAGCCCTATTGGATTCTGTAACGGTGGAAATGCTAACGCGGGTAAAATCAATTAGCGAGTTCGTTGCTCGTGTACTGGAGCAACAGCCGGATGCAATTGTCTGGCAAGGCGAACAAGTTGTATTGCCTTCGGTCACTGATTATCAACGTCTGTTAGACGAGCATCTTGGGCAATGCACAAATGAAACTGAGGCGAACCGTTTGGTGCGGCAGTTGCGGCAGCGTTGGTATGCAACCATTGCAGCGGCTGATTTATTGCAACAAATGTCCTTAGAGCAAGTTCTAGCGCATATTACCGCCACAGCTGATGCATTTATCAGTGCTTCATTGGCATGGCTATATCCGCGCTTTTGTGAGCGCTTTGGTACCCCGCGCGATGAAGACGGCACAACACTACCATTGCTAGTTATCGGTATGGGCAAACTTGGTGGTGGCGAACTCAATTTCTCCTCGGATATCGATCTGATTTTTTGCTATCCGCAGCAGGGCGAAACCGACCATCCTCGTAAACCTATCGAAAATAGTGTGTTCTTTACTCGGTTAGCTCAAGCGTTAGTGAATATGCTCGATCAAATTACCGCCGATGGACGCGTGTTTCGTGTTGATTTACGTCTGCGGCCTTTCGGTCAGTCTGGGCCGGTGGTCGCAAGCTTATCTGCACTTGAGTATTACTATCAGGAGCAAGGGCGTGACTGGGAACGTTATGCGATGGTGAAAGCGCGTATCATTGGCGCTGAACCCAATTATCAACACCAGCTATCGGCATTGTTACGTCCCTTTGTCTATCGGCGCTATATCGACTTTTCTGCGATTGATGCATTACGCAAAATGAAAAGTTTAATTACGCAAGAAACTCGAAGAAGAGGGCTTGAACGAAATATTAAGCTGGGGCCCGGTGGGATTCGTGAAATTGAATTTATCGCTCAGGCATTTCAGTTAATTCGCGGTGGACAGCAACGTCAGTTGCAAACGCAATCAATTTATCAAGCTTATCGTGCTATCGCCGAACTCGGATTACTGACGCCAGAAACGGTAGATGAACTTCTAGATTGTTATACGGTTTTAAGAAAAATGGAACACGTATTGCAACAGCTCAATGATGAGCAGACACAAACATTACCGGACGATGATGCTGCACAGCAACGTATCAGTTTAGCCTATCAAAAACCTTGGCGAGAAATTGACGAATTAATCAAAATAACGATGACCCGTGTTCATCAGCATTTTCGTCAAGTGATCGGTGACCCTGACGCTGAAGATGAAGAGGCCGGTGAGTTACAGCTGCTGTGGCAAGATATGATCGAAGATGACACTGCGGTAGATGTATTGATCGATTTAGGTTTAGCAAAAGCCACGGCACAATTGATATGGCAACAAGTGAATCAGTTACGCATGGATGTGCGCAAACGTGGTTCAGGCCCTCGTGGGCGCAAAGCGATGGCACGTTTGGTCCCACTATTGCTCGAGCGAATTGTCCAATTTGCTGATTCTGATTCGGTACTGGAGCGGGTGTTCCAAGTGCTCCGAAAAATCATGACGCGTACCGCCTATGTCGAATTACTTGTAGAGAACAGTGGCGCACGTGAACAATTGATTAAGTTATGTCGAGCCAGCTCATGGTTAACACAGCAATTAGCGACCTATCCACTGTTACTGGATGAGTTAATTGATCCCCAACATCTCTATCAACTACCTCAGTTAGAGGAATATCCAGCGCTTCTAGATGAGTTTCTATTACGCCTTCCGGAACAAGAACAAGACTTAGAAGCGCAGATGGATGCGCTGCGCCAAGCGCGACAAGTGCTGCAATTAAAAGTGGCGGCTGCAGATATCAGTGGTGCACTGCCGCTCATGAAAGTGAGTGACCATTTGAGTTACCTAGCTGAAGCAATTATTGCAAAGGTGGTACGACTCGCGTGGTTCCAGTTAACTGAAAAGCACGGAAACCCGCCGGGTCGGGATATCGACAACATGGGTTTTGCGGTATTGGCCTACGGTAAGCTTGGCGGGCTGGAACTTGGTTATGGTTCTGATTTAGATTTAGTATTTATCACCGACTCAGATTATTCCGGTGAGACTAACGGACCGAAAGCAATCGAAGTTCAGCAGTTCTATTTGCGGTTAGCACAACGAATTTTACATTTATTCACCACGCGAACCTTGGTCGGTACGCTTTATGAAGTCGATATGCGTTTGCGGCCATCAGGTAAGGCTGGGTTGTTGGTATCGAGGGTTGATACCTTTGCTGGCTACTTGCGCGAAGATGCTTGGACATGGGAATTACAGGCTTTAGTGCGTGCGCGTCCAGTATTCGGTAGTCCGGAGTTATGCCAACGGTTAATCGATATTCGACAACAACAATTGTCGCTAAAGCGAGACAGGACAAGTCTGCGAGAGCAAGTGCTCAGTATGCGTGAAAAAATGCGCGAGCATCTGCAAGCAAAAGTGGAAGGCTTTGAGTTTGACGTTAAGCAAGGCGCAGGTGGTATCACTGATTTGGAGTTTCTCGTGCAGTTTCTCGTATTGTGTTATGCCCATGAACACAGTGAACTGACAGAATTTACCGATAATATTCGTATATTAGAACAAGCGGCACAGGTTGGCTTGATGCAGTCTGAACAAGCGCAGAATCTTATTAATGCGTATATTGGTGAGCGCGAAGTTGCGCACCAATTAGCTCTTGATGATCGTGGTAACGTAACGCGAAGAAATTTAGAGGAATATCGCCACACGGTGATTGATGCGTGGCGATATTGGCTGACTGACTAACGTTACTAGTTAACGTTGATAAAGGTCGGGATCATCTTCATTAGGACGCGTTTTGAAGCGGCGATGAATCCACATATATTGTTCAGGTTGCTGCTGAATAGCGAACTCAATCATATGATTGACACGGGTGACGTCGTCGACATCATTGCCGGTTGGGAAGTTTTCAAATTCCGGATAAAACGTCATGTCATAGCCGCTACCATCATCCCGTCGAAAGCAGGTAACCGGTAACACAGCACAATTAGCATTACCGGCAAACAGCAGGGTACCTGTTGTTGTACTGGCTTTTTCAACCGCGAATAGTGGGGCGAAAACAGTCCGCTTTCGGCCGTAATCTTGATCTGGCAAATAACCTGCAATTTCACCTTGGTCGAGCGCTTGTAACATACTTCGTACGTCGGTGCGCGGAATCATGTACTTGTTTGAGCGTCCGCGCCCCAAGGTCTGAAGATATTCCATGACTGCATTATTGTGTGGTCGATAAAGGCCAACCGCAGGTTTCACAAAGCCATGTAAGCGAGCATGAACTTCAAGGCTCAAAAAGTGAAACAATAAAAGTAATACACCTTTACCATCCTTCTGTGCAGCGTGCAGATGTTCCTCGCCATGCACATGCAACTTACGACGAATACGCCAATCGGGCCACCACCATGCCATGCCGGTTTCGAAAAAAGCGATACCGGTATTTTGCATATTTTTTCTGACGAGAGATTCGATGTCGCTTGAAGACATATCTGGAAAACAGAGTTCGAGATTACGTCTGGCGATAGCGGCACGGCGGGGAGCAAAGCGGTAGAAGAGTCGACCTAAACCTCTACCCATTCCTAGCTGCCAACGATACGGCAGCCAAGAAATGGTATAGAGAATGCCGACGCTGAGCCACGTTAACCAATATTTTGGTAATAGAAAACGTGCCTCAAAGTGCGGTTTTTCAATTATTTTCATTAATCAAGCTTGCGTTAATGGCTACTAAATCTTGTTCACTAATTAGGCCTGAAGCTTGCTTCAAGGTCAAATACTGACGAATGTATCCATAACGAGCGCTCGATAAATTGCGGCGAGCATTGTACAAGTTACGCGTGCTATTTAGCACGTCAACAATGGTACGGGTGCCCACTTCAAAACCAGTTTGTGTTGCTTTCAATGCGCTTTGCGCCGAGACAACTGCCTGCTCGAAAGCGCGAATCGTGGCTTGTGAAGCAACAACGTCGTAGAAGGCATTGCGTACTTGACGTTCAACGCCGCGACGGACACCTTCCAGCTCTTGGCTCGATGCGACATAATTTTCACGCGCTTGATCAACTTCTGATGACGTTCTAAAA
>AZIJ01023204.1_pt1 | contig 17613 bp, 14 predicted proteins | sample 359151 | NCBI WGS metagenome assembly AZIJ01 (sample SAMN02429718, study PRJNA222666) | marine sediment metagenome | biome: Sediment sample; isolation source: enrichment culture of sample MGS-ElMAX(UA) from oil contaminated site at the... | place: Egypt: El Max | collected 2013-01-23 | depth 9.22 m m | reverse complement strand
CCGCGCCGACGCCTGCAGCGGTGGCGGTGCCCGGCAGGGCAAGGCGACTGGCGGAGTTGGGGAGCACGCCGACTTTTGACAGCAGCGGGCGAGCAACGAAGAAGATTGCCACGAGGCCCAGAACGGCGAGCACGGCGAGCTCGACAAGGCGCATGATGTCGGCGCGCGCGAAACCGAGGAAACCGGTCTGTTCTTCGGAGGCGTCGGAAATCGTGCCGAGTTCCGGGCTCGGTGCGAATTGGAGGTTCACGATTTCAAGCTGATCTCCGCGGGATTCCTCGAAGCCCATGGCCGACTTTACCAAGGCCTGGATCTTGTCGAGTTCCTGCTGCGAGCGCGGTGTGTAAACAGGCGTTCCGTCTTCGCCCTGTATATAGGAGCCATCGACCAGGACGGCGACGGAGAGACGCTTCACGCGACCCGGCTCCAGCACTTCAGTCTTGGTCGTGCGCGAGATTTCGTAGTTCACCGTTTCTTCGATGCGGTTGGTCGCCTGCCTTGAGCCGGACTCGGTCTCCGCACCGCCGAGATTCGCGTTGGGGAGATTGTTGCCAACCGTTACGCCGTCATTCTGCACTCCATCGGTGCTGCTCGAAGAATCCTCGACGGTTTGTGTCGAGCGGACAACCTGACTGTTCGGGTCGAAGACGTCTGAGGTTTGTGTAACCCGGTTGTAGTCCATCTGCGCTGTCACTTCGACACGGGCCTTGCCGGCGCCGACGACGCGCTGAATGATGTTTTCGAGATGTGTGCGGAGACGATTTTCATAGGCGCTGCGGCGCTCGTCCACCGTGCTTGCAAATATCCCCTGGTCGTCATCGCCCGTACCGGTCGCTAGCAGCGTTCCACGCTCATCCACGATGGAAACCCGACCGGGGGTAAGTCCATCGACAGCGGAAGAGACGAGATACTGGATAGCCTTTACCTGCTGCGCGGAAAGCGCATTGCGGCTTACCTTGAGGACAATGGAGGCTGTTGGTTCGCGACGCTCGCGCGAAAAGAGTTCACGTTCGGGCAGGACGAGATGGACGCGCGCACCCTGAATGCCATCTATGGCCCGGATCGTCCGCGCGAGCTCGCCTTCGAGAGCACGCAAATGGTTGATGTTCTGCAGAAAGCTCGTAGTGCCGAGCGCGTCGGCATTGTCGAAAATTTCGTAACCGACCGTGCCGCCGGCGGGGAGCCCCTTCTCGGCAAGCAGCATACGCAGCCGCAGGACATCGGTTTGCGGCACATAGATCATGCTGCCATCGCCGCGAAGCTCGTAGTCCACCTTTGCTGTATCGAGCTCCGCTACCATCTTGGCGGCGTCATCTACACCGATGTCCGAGAAGAGCAACGCCTTGGGTTCAGCGCTGAAACGCAGTGCGATGAAGCCAAAAAAGACCAGCAGGGAGATCGCGACCAGACCGAGCGCAACAAGGCGCACCATGCCCAGGGATCTGAGAAGATTCGTAAAACTATTCACCTGCCCACCTCTTGTGTCAGCGCGCAAGCCCCAAATCCGATTCTGGATTCATGCTTCCGCCCGACAACAGGCGAGTCGGCAAATCCTTTGCCCCTCGAACCTCGATTTTTATTTGCCCAATCGAAGCGCCCCGTGTCAGTGGGCAAAAATTACCGCCTACTGCCTAAACAGAAGCTTAACGCACACGGCAATATTTGCCGGGTTGGCTCTGGAAGGGGCAGGCTGAAAATAAAAGACGCCGGCGGAGGGAGGATCCGCCGGCGTCCCGAAAGACAGCAAGTACGCAGGTACTGTTCTATCTCACTGCCTGTATTGCTGGACCCTGGTGGCTCGCAGCCCGGCCAGGCCGTGGCGTTCGATGGAGCGCTGCCAGCTCAGGAACTCCTCGACCGTCAGCGTGTAACGGCGGCAGGCATCGTCGAGGCTGATCAGGCCGCCGCGAACGGCGGCAACAACTTCAGCCTTGCGACGGATCACCCATCGCTTCGTATCTGGCGGCGGCAGGTCAGCAACCGTGAGCGGGCTCCCGTCGGGGCCGATCACGTAGTTGACCTTGGTGGTCTGATGCTCACTCATCGAACTTTGGTCTCCGTGCTCTTCGCTTGTTTCAGAGCATAAGGACGCGACTTTAAAAAACGGCTAAGCGCGAAGGTAAAATTTCTCCCGATTCAATGGGTTAGCTGTTCCATTGCGGGACGTGTGAACTGAATTAAATGTCCGTTTCCGGAGATTTTGCCGAGACCACCTGCGAATAGCGGATCTGAGCGCCGTTCACGGTGAGCAGAGGATCGGTCGTGCTGAGATCGATTTCCGTCACAATGCCGGAGGTGCGTGTGTCGACCGCAATGGGGGTGCCGTCGGCACCGTTCGCAACCACCTTCAGGAAGTAGGTCCCGTCAGGCATGTCGCTGCCCTGACTGTCCTTGCCGTCCCAGGCGAACTGGTTGGAACCCTTGGTGGCGTCGATCTTCTGGGAATAGACCGTGGCGCCGTCCGAATTGATGACCTGCAATGTCGTGTCCGGGGCGTCATCTGCAAGCGCAAACGACCAGTTCGCTTCCCCATCTTCAAGCAGAGCACCGGTGCCCGAGCCTGTTACTTCGCGCCCGAGAAGCGAGACCGCCATGCTTGAATTCTGAATCAAGGAGGCGGTGATCAGGGTTTCGAGATTCCGGTTTGTCTGGATCGATTGCTCGACGCCCGACATCTGCACCAATTGCTGGGTAAATTGATCGGAGTCCATCGGGTTCGTCGGATCCTGATGCTGTAGCTGCGTTGTCAGCAGTGTCAGGAAGGTATCGAAATCGCCAGTAAGGGCGGCGGACGCGTTGGACGATGTGGTGCCGCTGGCGGCGGCCTGAACGCTTGCGGCGGCTGATGCGATATCCATGGTTTGAACCTTTCTGCGTCAGATGCGGATATCGACGCCACCATTGGCGGCGAGGTTGATGTCGTAGACGGGCGTCGGCGGTGTCTCGATGCCGGCATCGTCGTCCGTCATGTCGGTTCTGCCGCCACCATCCGCAAAGTCAGGCGCACTGCCGTCGCTGTTCTGGTCGCGTAGGCTGAAGTTCAGACTGTCGCTGTCTGCCTGCAGACCGGCATTGTTGAGTGCTTGCTGGAGTGCGCGTGCATCGCGCTGGAGCAGGTCGAGTGTTTCGGGCCGGTCGACCGACATGTGGGCAACGACATGGCCGTCCTTGCGCACCTCCATGCGGACATCGATGCGGCCCATTTCCGGCGGATCGAGACGGATGTCGAAACGGTTTGTGCCCTTCTGAAGATTGCGGGCCATCTGAAGGGCAATGGTGTTCGCCGGAATCTGTGTGGGCTGTGTCTGGCCGGGCAGCGTTCCGATGCGGATCGTTGCGGTGCTGCCGCCGCTGTTTGTCTGCTGAAGCGACGGGGGAAGCTGGTCGCTGTTTGGTGTGGCAGTTGGGCCCGAGGCGGGGGCAGGTTGCACCGTTTGCTGAGCGGACCTGCTATTGTGTGCGGCCTGATGAGAGGGGGACGGCGTGACAGCGGCGTTGGGTTGAGCCGACGCCTGCCTGTCGCCGGATTTCTTTTCGGCGAGTTTTTCGGCCGCTTCTCCGCCAAGCCCCTTTCCGGTCTTGGTGACAGGAAGATCTTCTGCCTCGGCCTCTGCAGCAGCGAGTTCACCGGCCGCTTTTTCTGCGATTTGACTCCGGGCGACAGGAATTTGTCCCGCGTTCTGCGCTTGTGCCTGTTTCTTCGCCTCAGCCGTTCCTTCTGCCGATGCCGTATTCGTTTTAACGTGAGCAGGCGTGTTGGCGGTGCCTTGGTCAGTACCTTCATTGTTTGTCGAAGCCGCAGTCTGCTGCTGAGTGTTTTCAGCTGCGACTTTTGTGACGGTTCCCATTGAGCCGGTCTTCGCCGCTTCTTGTGCCGGTGTCGTTTCTGCCGCTACGACGGCGGCAATCGCGGTATCGGATTCTTCGCTTTCAGTGGCGTTATCGGCTTCTTCTGCCGCCTGTGTGCCTTCGGCGGCCTCGGGTGCGTTGGCTGCCTCCGTCAGGTCGGCCTGGTCTTGACCGGCGAGCGACGCCTCTGTGATTGCGGCGGCTTCCGGCGATATAGTGTCTTCTGCCGTCGCATTTATGCCGTCGGCGCCGTTGTTTTGTCCGGAAATTGTGTCGTCTTGTTCGCGATCCTCGCTCGATGCGTCGCGCGTCCGGGACGTTTTCTCACGTTCTTCGGCGCGTTCGGGTGTCGCGGAGCGGTCGCGTCGTTCGACCGGACGGTCATCGCGCCGATCATTACGCTGTTTGGCATTTTCGGCCAAATAGCGTGCAAAATCGTTGGCTGCGTCTGCGACGGGGGGCCGGACGGAGCCCGGCTGAATGGTGAGCTTCTCGGAAGAGGAGCTGCGTTGCGTGGCCGGCGTAGAGAATTCCATAAGCGTCACCCGGTCAAAAAAATGGCTCGCATCCTTGGAAGCAAGTGCCGGGCCATGCTTCTTCTACGAAAAATCGTAGTAATTTCATGGGGTTGAACTTGACGGCAGGTCGCCTGGGCTCGATATTCCATGCCGGTTCGGCATTTTTTGCCGGGCAGAGACCGCACGCAGGAAGCCTATTCTTGCCGCTGACGGAATGGCCCATATGATGCGGGACAGGAATGGAAGCCGCTGCGGGCTTCTCAGTAAAATTCGGACGGAGCACCGGTAAATCCGGTCTTGCGATATGCGCGAAGCCTTCGATACCAGAACGGGCCTTAACAGCCTTGATCTTCCGGGACGCCCGGAGGAAACGCGGGTGGTCGTCGCCATGTCCGGCGGGGTGGACAGTTCCGTCACAGCGGCCCTTCTGAAGGAACAGGGCTATGATGTCGTCGGCATCACCATGCAGCTCTACGATCATGGGGTGGCGGTTCAGAAGAAGGGCGCCTGCTGTGCGGGGCAGGATATTCACGATGCGCGCCGCGTCGCTGAGCAGATCGGGATCCCGCATTACGTTCTTGATTATGAGGATCGGTTTCGCAAGGCGGTGATGGACGATTTTGCCGATTCCTATACAGCGGGTGAGACACCGATCCCCTGTGTGCGCTGTAACGAGCGGGTGAAGTTTCGCGATCTCCTCGAAACGGCACGCGATCTCGGCGCGCAGGCGCTCGCTACAGGCCACTACATTGCAAGCCGACCGGGGAAGGCGGGGCGCGAGATGCACCGACCGCGCGATTTCGATCGGGATCAGAGCTATTTTCTTTTCACCACGACGCGTGAACAGCTTGATTTCCTGCGCTTTCCGCTCGGAGATCTGACCAAGCCAGAGGCGCGGGCGCTTGCCGCGCGCATGGGCCTCGGTGTCGTCGCCGACAAGCCGGATAGTCAGGACATCTGCTTTGTTCCGACGGGCCGCTATACAACCATTGTGCAGAACCTTCGGCCGGGAGCGGCGGAACCGGGGGATATCGTCGATCTCGATGGTCGCGTTATCGGCCGTCATGACGGCATCATCAATTTCACTATTGGCCAGCGCCGTGGGCTTGGCATTGGGGCGAGCGGACCGGACAGTGAGCCGCTCTTTGTTGTGAAGCTCGATCCAGCGCGGCGCCAGGTTGTTGTCGGCCCCAAGGATGCGCTTGAGACGCACCGTCTGACCTTGCGCGATATCAACTGGCTTGGAGACATGCCGCTTGCGGACCTGCCCGAGGAAGGGCTTTCCATTCTCGTCAAGGTTCGCTCAACCCGACCGCCTGTCGCTGCGCGGCTCCGGCCTGCCGAAGGCGGAGCGGAAGTAGAGCTCCTCGAAGGGGAAGACGGAGTGGCGCCAGGGCAGGCTTGCGTCTTTTACGAGGCGGGGAAGGGCGAGCGGGTGCTTGGTGGCGGGTGGATTGCCCGTGCCGAGAGCCGCTGGCGGCAGGCTGCCTCGCAGCCCCGGGAGAAGGTGGTGGCCTTGCGCTGAACCTCAATTTGGCCTTAATCGGGTTCGATATAATTAATATTGTCGTGCAGGCATGAAGGCTGCACATTTACTGAGTATAATTTGCGGGGTAAGCGGTTTTGAGCGGGATAGCCCGAATAGACGAAAAGTCTGTTATCAAAGCTTATGCGCGCTGGGCGCCCGTCTATGACTTCTCTTTTGGTCCCGTGGCCGATGCCGGCCGGAAGCGTGCCATCGAGATTATCAACAAGCGGCAGGGCTCTCTTCTTGAGGTTGGCGTCGGGACGGGTGTTGCCCTGCCACGCTACCAGCCGCATCTCACCGTTACCGGCATCGATTTGTCGCCGGACATGCTGCGTATTGCGCGTGAGCGCGTACGCGAGAAGCGTCTGACGAATATTGCCGGCATTTACGAGATGGACGCCTCCAGCCTCACCTTCGAGGATGGTTCCTTCGACACCGTGGTTGCCATGTATGTGATGACTGTGGTTCCGGACCCGGTGAAGGTGTTGAATGAGCTTGAGCGCGTTTGCGCGCCGGGCGGCGAGGTGCTGATTGTCAATCACTTCGCCCAGGATCACGGGATTCGCGGTTGGGTTGAAAGCTTCATGGCGCCAGCCGCTCGTGCGCTGGGCTGGCACCCCGATTTCCGGGCTGAAGTCATCACCGACATCACTACGCTTGAACTCGTGGAAACCGTGAAGCTCAAGCCTTTTGGCCTGTTTACCATGCTCCGTTTCCGCAAGGCGGAAGCGGATGCCGAAACTGCGCCCGGAGAGGCCGTTCCGGTGGCCTGACGGGCCCGAATTCCGGTTGTGCAGGGCCTAATTGGGCTGGCTTGCGTATAGATCCATGCTCTTGCTTGACAGGGCTTTGTGCGGCCCCTTATATCCGGGGCTCTCGAAGGGCTTCAGGGCCATCAACCGCACGGAATGTGCGGTTTCCGGGGCGGAGTAGCTCAGTTGGTTAGAGCAGCGGAATCATAATCCGTGTGTCCCCAGTTCGAATCTGGGCTCCGCTACCAATCAAATCAATCGCTTAGGTTTTGGCGCAAACCTCAAAAACCCCTCTGGGGACACTTTGGGGACAGTAAGCTCCAGAACGTGCCAACGAACGGCGCAGTTGGCGCTGCGCGTTAATGGGGCCACTCACTTTATATCCCGGCAAAGTTCTGAGTCCTTATGTCAGCGAACGGTGACTCTTTGAAATGTCGCCGTTCGCTGACATTGGAAGCCCTGCACCAGCAGTGAGATGTTTTCTCGATGTGAATGTTGACGATGGTTGGATGAAACGGTTCTGCCGAAAGATGGGATTTAGTGTCCCAAGAGTGTCCCAAGAAATTTTTCAAAGTCGCAAAAACGTGGTGGGCGAGGAGGGACTTGAACCCCCGACCAAGGCATTATGAGTGCCTTCAAGGGCAAAATGCCCGACAGCCAAAAAACCTAACATCAACAATTACAATGACTTGTGGTGACGCGGAGTTGATTATATTTGTCCGTATACGTCATTTATTGTACTCTAGTGTCCCAAGAGTGTCCCAAGGATTATGTAAACTAGGTGAGGAAAACATGTTGATATGGCTGTTATTGAGGAGAGAAAGGGCCGGAACGGAGAGCCTGTTTATCGTGTGAAGATACGCGTCAAAGGTCGGCCCCAAGAGTCGCAGACTTTTGAAAAGAAGAAAGATGCGAAGGAGTGGGCTCAAATCCGTGAAGGAGAGCTTAGGAAGGAAGCTGCCCTAGGAGTGGCGGCATTTGCTTCGAGAAGTTTGGGTCAACTCATAGACCGGTACATAAGAGACGAACTGCCGAAGCGAGAGATCGACCAGAACAAGGTGCGCATGCATCTTGAATGGTGGAAGGACGAACTCGGGGACGTTCAGGTTAGAGACTTAACTGTCTCAAGGCTTAGCGCAGCGCGCGACAAACTTCTCAGGACGCCAAATCAGCGCAACGCTCACGCCCCGAATAGGACGGAGTGCGGGCTTAAAAGCCCTGCGACCGTTGTACGCTACATGGCGAGCCTTTCTCACGCGCTTACTGTTGCCGAGAAAGAATGGGAGTGGCTCGCGTCCAATCCCATGCACAAGGTTAAACGCCCAAAGCTGCCGACGCCCAATGCGCGGTTCCTGAGTGATGGTGAATGCGCTCGCCTGCTGGAGGCATGCAGGTCAAGTTCATGTGACTTCCTGTATGCTATCGTGGTTCTCGCCCTTTCTACCGGAGCGCGGTATAGCGAGATTATGCATCTACGGTGGCGGGACATTGACTTAGATCGTGGCGTCGCGCGGGTTGAGAAAACGAAGAACAACGAGAAGCGTGCATTGCCACTCACTCACAAAGCTCTTGAAGTTATGACGGAGCTTCATCGTCGAACTGACCCCGACAAGCGCGACTACGTCTTCCCGAGGCGAGATGGGCTTGCACCGAAGAATATTAGAAAGAGCTGGGAGGCTGCATTGCGCGCTGCTGAGATAGAGAATTTCCGCTTCCATGATCTACGCCATACAGCAGCCAGCTATCTGGCAATGAACGGGGCGACCTTGGCGGAGATTGCCGAAGTGCTTGGTCACAAGACGTTGCAGATGGTCAAGCGGTACGCTCATTTGAGTGACCAGCACACGGCCGCCGTGGTTGAGCGTATGAACAGAGCCATCTTCAAAGAGCCAGCGAATGATAATGACGAGGTCATTCAAGAGACGGATGCGAAAGAGGCGACCGATTGAAATTGTAACTTTCGCGTCTTTCAAATACGCGAAAGTTATAAGAGTGCCGCTTTACCAGTTGGGAGCTGCTGCGTTCTCGGCAATAGGCCCGACCTAGCTTAGAGGACATTTTGCCGGACATTTTTGGAGCTATGGCGGCAAGAAAAGTGTTCACCTACATGCGCCTAGCATGACCTTAGAAGCGGACATTTAAGCGGACATGCGATAGCCATCGTGACGCTATTGGCTTAGCGCCCTATCGCTGACAGCAGCTCCCAGCGCTAATCACAACCCACAACATTAATCCGTATACGAACGGCGGAAATCTGCCGCTACTGGGGTGTAAAGTGGTTATCGCAATCCCCATATTACAACTATGAAGTGTAATAATAGGAGGATGGAACGATTGATGGTTCAGATGTTCTGACAGTCAATCAGCTGGTCGAAGAGTATCCGGCATTCCCCGAGGCCACTGTGCGCTGGTGGATTTTCAATGCGGAGCGCAATGGCTTCCGGGAATGCCTGCTGAGAGTCGGCGGGCGCGTCTACATCGACCGCCAGGCCTTTATCGATTGGCTGAAATCGCATCGGATTTGATGCGTGACGGACACGGCGAGGGAAGCTGCGAAAAGCGCGAGCGGCTTTCAGTTTTCCTCCCCGCGTTCGCGTTGCGGAACAGCGTAGATTCCGACCTTTTGCGTCGAGATATAGTCCTGTGTGTCCTCATCCTCATAGAAGGCTTCCGGCAGCGTTGCCTTGACGGGCTTTTGGCCCGCCAGCCGCAAGATGGCCTTGCCGTCGAAATCCGGCCCCATCAGTTCTTGCGGCGTTGCAAGTTCCCTGTCCGACCCCAGAACATCCTTGCGGCGGCCGAGCAGACGGCTGAGATACTCCGCCGTGCCCAGATCGCCGGGCCGGAAATATATCTGTGCCTTGCAGTTGGCGAGAAGGCTCTCCCACTTTGAGAACGTCTCCCGCAGTTGCGCCAGGTCCTGCACGAAGAACCAGAGTCGAACATTGGCACTGCGGGCGATGGCGACGGCCTTCTCAATCAGCTCCATATAGCCGAGCTGTGGCAGTTCATCGAAGATGAAGAGGTAAGGCCGAAGCGGCTTGGGGTCCTGTTCACCTTGATTCGCCTTGATTGCACCATTCAGGTGCATACCCAGCATGACCCGGAGAAGGCTCCGGTAGCTGGCAATCTTGTCCGGCGGAATGATGAGATAGACCGACGGCGTGGCACCCCGCATGAGGCCGTCTTCGACAAATTTACCTCCAAGCGGGAAGCCATAATCGACCATTTGCTCATTGAAATAGGCGCTGGACGGGATGATTTCCGGCGACCATCCGTCGGTGGTGTCGCTGGTCACGCGCTCAACGGCTTGCGACCGCCATACGTCCAGCTGCGTGCGCGCAACCTGGTACATGGATGTGCGCATTTTCTCGGACATTTGCTCAAGGGCATTTGCCATCTCCACCAGCGGTTCTTCCTGCGTCGTCCGCATGGCATCGAGCATGTCCTCGAATTCTTCAATGCTCGGAGATAGGGCGCGCAGCACCTCGCGTATGTTGGCTTGTCCGCCGGGGCGGACTTTCACCACGTATATAATGAGTGCACGCACAAGGTCGCGCGCCGAGCTGTCCCAGAAGTCTTGCTTCTCGGGGACGTTGAGAAGCAAGTCAGCCAGCACCCGCGCGTCGTCCCAATCGGCCACAAAGTCCAGCGGGTTGAAATGGTCGCTGTCGCCGTTGTCGTCAAAGGGCGCGAACTTGAACACCGGTCCATGCCACGAGCGCCGCCATGCGGTCTCTTTATACACCTCGCCCTTGGGGTCGAGGATGAGGATCGGGCCGTTGTAGTCCAAGGCGGTCGGCAGGATAAAGCGTTGGCTTTTACCAGCGCCGGTGGGTGCGACGGTAAGCAGATGCCCATCCCCACTAAATGCGATCTCGCCAAAGACGTTCGGCTTGCTGGGGTGGGGTATGCGGCCGATGACCATCCGGTCGATAGGCCCTTCGTCCAGGGGCTGCACATAGCCGCTGTTGATGAGATCAAAAGCACTTGCCCAGCAATTGCTGCCACCGGCACCCAGCAGACGCTCGTAGGTCTCTTTCGACAATCTCGGAACGATACGCCCGCGCAGAACCTCAAGGGCCTCGTCCATTTTTCCGAAGCGGAGTGAAAATCGGTAGTCCTTTAGCCAGAGCGCCTCGACTTCTCCCGACGCTTCAAGAATCTCCAGCGCTTCCTTGTGCGCGGGGTCGATCCGATCGCGCCAATGTTCATCGTCGCGTGGCTTTGCTTTCTTCTTACCAAACAGACCAAAGACCATCGCCCCCTCCCGCGCTGTCCTCGATGGTTACTGTGATCTTGAAACCCTAGGCCGAGTCCGCAAGTCATGTCATCCATTTATCCGCTGCTCATCAGCCCACGGATAGTGCGCGTGTAATAAAACCGCGCCTGAAAAAGCGGAGCGTTACTCCGCACAGGCTTTGAATCTCCCCAATCTCCCCGGCTTTGTGACTAAACAGCGGTGCAGGCTGTAGCTGCCCATTGGCGCATATGTCGTGGCGTCCTCCAGCGGTTAGAGCGGGAGCCGCGCATTCACGGCCTTATCTGTTCGGACCATCGCATCGGGTTCCGTATGGGCAACGGCGCGTACATTGCTTTTTCCCCTGGCGCACGCCGTGCGCCATTCCTCGCGCAGCAAAAAGCGCCGTCCTTGCCGTCCTCCACTGTGTTTCGGTTCCTGCGGAATGCCGCCTCCGGTCCTCCGCTGCGCTTTGGCCTCACAAGGCCGCGAAGCGCGCGGCTTCAAACCGCAAAAGGAGGATCGACACATGACACATAAGAGCAACCAACGGGCAGACGTTTACAGCCAGGTCACTGACCGCATCGTCGCCGCCATCGAAGCCGGGCAGGGAACCTTCCAGATGCCTTGGCACCGCAGCAGTTTCGCATCACATCGGCCGCAGAATGTTGCCACCGGCGCGCACTACAGGGGCGTGAACGTGATCAGCCTCTGGGCATCGGCTGAGTTGACGGGCTTCTCATCCGGCCTCTGGGGCACATACCGCCAGTGGCAATCCGTCGGAGCGCAAGTTCGTAAGGGCGAGAAGTCCAGCCTAGTGGTCTTCTATAAGGAGCTTCAAGGCGGCGACACGCCTGAGACTGACGAAGATGGCGAGACCGGACGCAAACGCTTCGTTGCCAAAGCGAGCTACGTCTTCAACGCCGATCAGGTGGACGGCTATACGCTGCCGGCAGTACCGGCACCAGCCAATCCCGCTGAAACTATCGCCCATGCCGATGCCTACATCCGGGCAACCGGCGCTGTCATCAAGCATGGCGGCGAGCGGGCCTACTATGACCGCGTGGCGGACGCCATTCAGGTGCCGGAGCGGGGACGCTTCCTTGGCACTGAGACCAGTTCACCCACCGAAAGTTTTTATTCCGTGGTCCTTCATGAGCTAACTCACTGGACTGGAAATCCCAACCGTTGTGACCGGCAGTTCGGCAAGCGGTTCGGCGACAACGCCTATGCGATGGAAGAGCTTGTGGCCGAGCTGGGCGCTGCGTTCCTGTGCGCCGAGCTTGGCATCTCACTGGAGCCGCGTGCTGATCATGCCGCATATCTGGGCCATTGGCTGGAAGTCATGAAGGCCGACAAGAAGGCCATCTTCACCGCCGCCAGCCAAGCCGCCAAGGCGGCTGACTACTTGGGTAGCCTGCAATCCCGCGAGACAGAGGCCGCCGCTTAGGCGGCCTCTCAATCTGATGTTTTGGAGTGACTTGAAATAATTCAAACTCTCACTTGAAAATCAGTATACGGATTACAATAACTAGTGACGTTAAGCCTTCTTATCTTCTCTGACTTTTTATTCAAATTCTCTTTTGGAGGGCGCATGTTCAAGAAGTATCTTGTCCGAACCATCGCTGCCATTGCTTGCGCTGTGGTCATTGTGGTGCCGTATTTTTTGGGTCAGTGGATCGTATCTCCCCTGAATCCAATCGAGCCCCATGGTCTGATGCAGTTCTTTGCCTATATACTAGGTTTGGCTGCAGTCGGGATGACCGTTCTGATTTCAATGGTGCTTTGGATGATATGCCAAGGTGCTCTTGTTCTTATTGCCAAGGCATTCGGCGTTGAAGAACTTTGAGTGTCCGCCGCCCCAGATTTGGGGCGGCTTTTTTTATTCCGTATAGAGTCCAGCGGTGCCTTGAAGTTTCTCGTCCAATTTTTGAAGGGATATCTGAACTTCATTCATTGCATCGATGTGTGGATGAGAAAACCACGCCTCAAGTTCTGCGAGTGCGTCTTGCACCGCCGCTTCTGGATGGAAGATTGTTAGATCGACCTTCATTAGAACCGGAGATTCTTCGACCCAGCTCTGAATAGTTTTCATCTCTTGAATTGCTTGCGGGTCAGTTGGATTTAGAGACAGCTTGTGTTCCGCGAGATTTAGTAGAAGGCGTCCCGGTTGGCCCGCACCAGTGCCTATTTCCAGAGTGATAAAAGAAGGCACCCTCTCATCATGGAAAACAAATATAGCGTAAGCCGAACCCCCATTTGGCGGTTGGGAAACGGCTATGTCGCAGGATGTTTTTTCATTACCTGCTCGGCATCGAGAGACAATGTTTTGCACAGCGGCAATTCGGTCGTTCCACCAGATGAGTGTTTTGTTCACAAACTCTGAGTTGGCTTTAACGGTCTGCGGTTGGATGGATGCGTCTTTGCCTTCTGTCCTTGAATTTACTTCATGAACGATGATGGGCTGTATTTGATACAACCCAACCGAGACAACGACTGCCTGAACGATAATTGCGGCAGTTTGAAGCCATTGCGCAATTTCTTCACGGATAGGCTTTGCTGGCCAGCGAAGTTTCATGTCAGGATTTTCTGTTGAGTTTGATGCGGCCAGCGGTGTTCAGGCCCCGGTGCCAATTGCGATCCGTCCAATAGGTTCCCGTTAGAGTGGATGGGCACTTTTCGCGTGGGATGGAGATGCGCGCCGCGCCGAAATGATACTCACTATCGGTGGCTTGAGGCACTGGAGTGTGATTTTGGTAGATGTAGTAGAGGGACGGCTCGGCACCCCCGGTTCCGGGTGTGGCTGAGCAGACCACGGTGTTTGACGAGGAGTACTCATCGTCCGTTTCAAACTTGATATGTACGCTGAGAAGCCGCGCCTTGATGGTGGCCTTCCCCGCTTTTTTGAACAGAAGATCGCTATCGCCAGATTTATCTGTAGGCGGACTTACGCCTTCCTGATTCCTCTGGTTGATGAGCGGCCAGTTAGATGACACCTCGACAATGTAGTCGCCATCAATGCAGGGGAAGAGCCGCCATAGAAGAGGCAGGCGGCACACGATAGGAAATGCAGGGCTGGAGCCGAGTAGGCCGACGGTTGCGGTGACGAGAAGAACTGCTACTGAAATCTCATTCATCGGCAGTTGCTGTAACCCCGGAACATACCCCCAAAAATTGGTGGTTAGCCCGACCGCCAGGATCGCGGTCAACATGGCGTATCCCCTTAAAACTGCTGATATTCCAATAAGTTGATACATATTGTAGGTGCCCCTTGAACAAACGGAGTACATCACTAAATATAGTGTTTCAGCTCTAAAACAAGGATGCCACCATGCGGGGCACGCTTAACGCACACAGACTTTTTATTGGGGGCAAGGGTCGCCCCGGATATTTGGATAATTTGAAGGTTTCTGATCAGAAAGAACAAGCCTTGAGGCGGGCTCGGGATTTGGTTCGACAGGCGTTGCGGAATGGTATGCCACTGCAACGGCAGCGCCTTGCACAGGACGGGTTCATCGACCGGGCGATGCTGGCAGAAGGGCGAGAGATTCCGCTTAAGCCAAAATTCCGCATGCAAGGCAGCGCTGTCTACCGGACACTCAACGATCCAGCTCACACGCCGCCGCAGGAAATCGACTACGATGACGGCGTCTTTCTTCCCACCTCATTCCTTGCCAGAAGTAACCGGCCAGCCCTTGCTGCGAAGGGGTACTTCAAAGCAGTGGAAGGCGCGCTGGAGACGCTTTGCAAGCAGGAAGGTTGGGAGCTTGATACGTCTAAGGATTGCTGCGTAAGGATACGCGGTGTCGCCATCGACGCTCATATCGACATTCCGCTCTATGCGATCCCCGATGATGACTTCTCCCAACTTACTGAAGCCGCCCAAGAAGAAATCAGGAAAAGCATTGCAGCGGACGGCTTCCTTGATGAAGCCTCATTTGCTGAGCCGGTGTTTAGGCAGTTGCGTGCCGATCACATCATGCTCGCGACGCGCAATGCTGGCTGGCGAGAGTCCGACCCTCGTAAGATTGAAGATTGGTTTCTGGAGGCAATCAGGGATCATGGAGAGGGGTTGCGCCACGTTTGCCGTTACCTGAAAGGATGGCGAGACCATACGTGGCCAAAATCGCGCCTGTCCTCGCTCGCCCTGATGACGTGTGCGGTGAATATTTATGAGGAGTTCAGGGGAGCGCCACCAAAGAATCGGGATGATCTCGCTCTTCTTTTGGTTGTGGAGCAACTTCCCCAGTTGCTCAGAAAGCAGATCGAAAACCCGGTCCTTGATGATCAGTATCTTGACGACGGTTGGAGTGAAGAGGAGCGTCGGCAATTCGTCACCGGGGCGGAACACCTCTACATGAAATTGCAGGCCGCTCTTCAACAAACCGTTCACAAAGGTTTGGCCATTGGGCATCTTCGAGAAATTTTCGGGCCTCGTATTCCGAGTGACGAAGATTTGCTGGAGCTAGAAAACGAAGAAGCCCGAGTTCAAACTTATGAGCCGCGTCGTGTGGCCGCTCCCGCTGTTGCTCGCACGATTTCGGGATGATTGCTGGCAGTCGTCAGCAGGAACTCTACCAGACGCTCGTAGCCGAAGGCTTCAAGCGTGACCGTAAACAGATCGATACCCTGCGATTTGTCGGCACGCTTGAGGCGGCTGGTCGAGAGGTGGCGGTCGCCATCACGTTTCGAGATTTAGAGTTTACCTGTCTACCCGAGGCACAGCTTCTGCATCCGGAGCAGGAAGCGCCGGACGTGACGGCTCATTTGGATGCGGCCGGGGGGTTGTGTTTCGCGAGTAACGGCGATGTTGTGCTGGACCGGTATGACGTTGGCGGCTCCGCACTACTCTGCATTGAGTTGGCAAAAAGGGGATTGGAAAGAGCGCTAACTCACAAGCGACTGGCTGGCGAGATCGCGGCGGAGTTTCCTCAGCATTGGGACGGCATAAGATTTTACTATGATCTCAACTCAAAGGGCGGCCACAAGGCTTCATTTCATCTATTGGCCGATGGCCGAAGAGTTTTATGTCGCGACCCGGCCATCGTCAAAAGGCTTGGCGCCGAGCAAGGCAACGCAAAGCACAATGAGCTTGCAGCCTGTGTGCTCGATTCCCAAGCTGACCTAACTTTCCTTCAGGGACAAGCCCGGCCGCGAACATTAGGCGACTTCGTAAGGTACGTTGTTAGCCTGGGGTTATGCGACGAAGGCAAGGTATTTGATCTCTTAGCGAGCGAGTATCCGAATCTTGTTCCCATGTTTCTCAATGCGCCGAATGGCTGCGTCGGCATCCAGATACCTAAGCTAGTATTTGCAGCTGGGGCACTTCAGCGAAAGGCAGCGCTGAGCCGCCTGTTGAGAATGCATGCCGACAAGCAACCTGTTGAGCGCCTTTCAGGTAGTCGGATCGATCCCAAATTCATTTTTGAGCGCAACATGCACAATCAACAACCGCTTACAGGAAAGCGCATCGCCATCATCGGCTGCGGCACTATCGGCAGTCATCTTGCGAAAATGCTGGCCCAGAGCGGTGCGGGGCATGGGGGTGGCTCCCTTCTTCTCCTCGATAATCAGTCTCTGGAGCCGGGCAACATCGGGCGGCACTATCTTGGCATGCCCGACATTGGGAAATGGAAAACCGACGCAATGCGAGAAGAATTGCGTCGCCAATTTCCCGAGGTCAACGTATCGGCCATTCACCAGGAGGCTGTGTCATACCTCCCTCATTTGCACGCACAGGAATTGCTGATTGATGCCACGGGCGAGGAAGCCCTATCAGCCGCAATCAATGAGCACTTTCTCACTTCACACCGCCAAGGCAAAGAGGTGCCATCCCGACTTCACGTGTGGCTGTTCGGCAATGGTGCGGCCGCACAGGGGATTTTGGTCGATGATGTGGCGCACGGTTGTTTCAGATGCTTGAAGGCTGGAAATCCACCTAAATGGCGTTTCAGTCCTATGAAAGCTGAGGCCGCAACAGAGTGGACGGCGGCAGCGTGTGGGGAAGGAAGATTTATCCCCTACGGGGTTGCGGCGCCTACCATAGCTGCGGCGCTTGGCTTCAAGATCGCGTTGGATTGGTGCAACGGTGATCCGTCCCCACGCCTTCGTACTATTTTGATCGATGAGAATGCAACACGAGCTGTTAATGACAAAAACCCGTCGAAGAACGATGAGTGCCCTGCCTGTGCGGTTGCTCGGAATTGAGCGGTTCGAGGGATATGTGCTCGTCAGACATGAGATTCTTAGACACTTCGAACGCGAAGCGGCGCGCTGCTCGGGGCGTTCCGAACAGGGCGGGATATTGATCGGGCAGTACAGAGGTCCGCACATCGAACTGACTGATTACACAAGACCGGGACCAAGTGATCAGTCGTCCGCTACTTCATTCGTCAAGGTAGACCCTGTTCATCAGAACGCGGCGGAGCGCGCCTGGAGGCTTTCGGGCCGGACTAAGACATATTTGGGGGAATGGCACACGCATCCGTCGGGAGGGCCCGTGCCGTCATTCACGGACCGCCGAACATGGAGTTCGGTTGCGAAGCAGGCAGGGGCATTCTGTGTATTTGCCGTCATTGCGCCAAATGATTGGGCGCTATATGTCACGGAGAAGAAACTGTCCTGGACATCAACGGAGTTGCACCCCGTATTCGATGGCGACACAGGCAAAGTCTTCAGTGCCATCTAGGTCATGTTGACAAACTTCTGACCCAGAGGCGAGCAGCA
>AZIJ01000590.1_pt1 | contig 17623 bp, 20 predicted proteins | sample 359151 | NCBI WGS metagenome assembly AZIJ01 (sample SAMN02429718, study PRJNA222666) | marine sediment metagenome | biome: Sediment sample; isolation source: enrichment culture of sample MGS-ElMAX(UA) from oil contaminated site at the... | place: Egypt: El Max | collected 2013-01-23 | depth 9.22 m m | reverse complement strand
AGTAGTTCACAATAAAAATTACCACTGTCACCAATACTCTGCTGACCAGCCATTGCGGTCATATGCGTCAGTTGAGTTGCTTGAAAGACAGCTGCCAATGCCAAAGCACGGTTTTGTCTAACATTCAACGCTTGAGTGTGCTGAAAGGGTAACTCCGCCATGCTTCGCTTCCAATTTCCTTAAATAAAATCTGGTTGAGGTGCATTGGTATGGTGAATAACACCACCACCTAAGCAAACCTCTCCTGAATAAAACACCACGCTTTGCCCAGGAGTAACGGCACGTTGTGGTTCATCGAATTCCACGCGAATTCCAGTTTCACTATGTTCATCACGGTAAATTGTACACGCTTGATCAGGCTGACGATAACGAGTTTTAGCAGTACATCGGAAACCTGTACTTGGAATATCCTGTTCGCCTGCAACCCAATCAATCGACTCGCTCCAAAGTTGCGTACTTTGCATCAATGGATGTTCATGACCTTGACCAATCACCAGTCGGTTATTGGCAATATCTTTATGTAATACGAACCATGCACCTTCTTGTACACCTTTCATACCACCAATACCAATACCACCGCGTTGACCGAGCGTATAGTACATTAAGCCGTGATGTTCACCAACTTCTTTACCTGACTCTAAAACAATTTTTCCAGCTTGCGCAGGGAGATATTGTTTAAGAAAATCAGTAAAGCGACGTTCACCAATAAAGCAGATTCCAGTCGAGTCTTTCTTTTTCGCTGTTGCTAAATCAAGTTCTTCTGCAATACGGCGAACTTCTGGTTTTTCAATTTCACCAACAGGGAATAGGGTCTTGTTAATTTCACGACCATGCACTGCATGTAAGAAATAAGTCTGGTCTTTATTATTGTCCACACCACGTAACAATGGTGCGTAGGTTTCACCACGAGAGTTTTGTGTGCTTGCACCGCGACGTGCATAGTGACCTGTTGCAATAAAATCTGCACCTAAAGTCATGGCATGGTCGAGAAACGCACGAAACTTAATCTCTTTGTTACAGAGAATATCTGGGTTTGGTGTGCGACCTGCTGCGTATTCAGCCAAGAAGTGCTCAAATACACGATCCCAGTATTCCATGGCAAAGTTGGCCGTATGTAACTTTATGCCAATTTTATCTGCAACGGCTTGAGCATCCGCTAAATCTTCGAGTGCTGTGCAATATTCCGTTCCATCATCCTCTTCCCAGTTTTTCATGAAAAGACCTTCAACTTGATATCCTTGTTGAAGTAATAGCGCTGCAGAAACAGAAGAATCTACACCACCAGACATACCGACGATGACACGTTGTTGCATCTAATTAAGCATCCAAATGAGAAGTGAGTGAGGGAGAGAAAGGGTACTCATAAATAAGCGATAAAGGATATTTTTTGCCAGCTTGGGCATCTTCAACAGCTTTTAAAACCAATGGACTGCGCGCACGAGCAGATTCTTGCAGTTCTTCCAAATTCATCCAAACCGCACCGATAATGCCTGTATCCAGTTGCGCATTTTCCTCAACGGAAGTGACATGTGCCAAAAAGCAAAAACGATAATAAGTACGATCTGGGAACATTGGTGGGGTATAGGTATAGATTCCAAGCAAATGATCTATTTCAACATGATGACCTGTTTCTTCTAAGGTCTCACGGATCGCTGCTTCAATAATGGTTTCACCACATTCGACATGACCTGCTGGCTGGTTAAACACCGTGTGCACAAAACCCTCACTGTGTTCTTCAACAAACAGAAAACGCCCGTCTTTTTCGACTACAGTGGCGACTGTGACATGAGGTGTCCAAGCGGTCATAGAAAGCACCATGGTTTTAAAAAACGTATTCTACAAAATTTGGGGGAAGATGGCTAGGCTATGTATAATAGCGATGGTTACCAGTCCATCAGAGTTTTTCTAATTTTTTTACTAAATTCCATGATTTATTGTCTACAGAAACAGAATAAACCTTGATATTGTCTGCATTAATTTTTTTTATTAAGTTAATAGCATCAGTATTATTTTCTTCTAAAAATGAATTCCTAGCACCTAAGAATATTTCTTTAATTTTCACAGGGTAATCATAAATTTTTAAACCAGGAATTTTTTCTCTAAAAAATCCTGATTCTATCTGTTCATTAACAGTTGAATAACGATAGTATGGATTTTCCCAGAGCTCAGAAGTTTCCATTGTTACATTAATGATACTCTTAACTATACGAACTTCCTCTTCATAGCTCCAAATAGTATCTTTGTTCAAGAACAAGTGATTTGTTAAATCTGTAATTAGATCATAATCTTTTTCACTAGACCTCTTGCAAAAATCATTTTTTAACCAACTCCATGTTGTAAATTGCAGCAATTAAATTCAGACGTAAACCCATGCGTTTACGCCTATTTCGATAACGTGTAGCCAGAATTCTAAAGGTCTTTAATTTTCCATTGACGTGTTCAATTCGAATACGACGTTTACTAATTTCCCGATTTATTTGCTTCTGTAATAAAGTTAACGGCTTCTTTTTACTTGCCTTGAATGGCATCAGGCATTTTATCCCCAAACGATTTAAACCTAAATAACCTTTATCAATCAGCATAAAGGCTTGATATCTCTGCTTTTTACGTTGAGCCTTAAACAACTGGAAATCATGTGTACTCCCATGTGTAAGACCTAATGAAATAATCTGCATCGTTTCATAATGAATGATGAGTTGAGCTTTGATCGTATGTCGTTTTTTCTTACCGCTGTAGAATCTTTTCTGTTTTTTTTTGGACGCTCAATTGTCATTTCAGTTGCATCGACAATAACAACATTCCAATCTATCCCTGCACCATGCGGTAGTTTCTTAGGTAAATGAAATTTATCAGATTTTATTAAAATATTTTCTATTTTATGAATAATTCTGGACGCAGTTGATTCGTGGATTCCATAACTCATAGCAACATGAAGGAGCGTGCGATATTCACGCCAATAACTTAGCGTCATTAACAGTTGGTCTTCAAGTGAAAGACTCGAAGGTCTACCTCGTTGAGTATTGGCTTGGCTTGACTCTAATACTTCAAGTATTTCTAAAAAGGTTGAGGGTTGTATTCCAATCAGTCGTTTAAACTGACTATTTGATAGCATCTTTACTTTTTCATATTTCATGTACTCATGATAGTAGAACATGACTTTTTAATGTGGATAAAAAACAAACAAAACGTTGATCGTTTTTTGATTTTTGCAAGAAGTCTACTTATTAATCCTTCAATTGCGTTACATAGCTCAGTAGTTACTTTTGTAGAGGTTCTTAAGAATGGTTTGGTTTTTGTATATATAACATTCCCTTTTTGCACAGGTATCAAATTGGTTTTTTTACATTGAAAGAAAGGATCATCTACCTCATAGCCTATAACTATTCCTTTATGTTCTTCTCCATAATGTGCCCACATTAAAGCATTTAGAGGATTTCTTGTTAAACTTAAAATAGCAACGCTTTTTAGTGTATTGGAAACTCTATCACTAGTAAAAGCTTTACCACAGATAACACTAGCTTCAAATGGATCATTAAAGTAAATAGGAGTTCTAAAGCCAACCTTGGAACTCTTTAGTGCTATTAAACCTGCAGGTGAGCTATAATATTTATATAAAATCAATTTATGAGCCTCCTTATTTTTATTGATAATATCTAATTAAAATTTTTTAAATAATTATCCTTCACTTTCACATAATGACGTGCTGAATAAGGAAGGAACTCCATTTCTTTTTCAGTCAATGCACGAACTTGCTGTACTGGACTACCGACATAGAGATAACCGCTTTTTAATACTTTTCGTGGCGGAACCAGACTACCGGCACCAATCATCACATCATCTTCAATAATCACGTCATCTAAAACAACGGTATTAATCCCGATCAGGACACGGTTACCAATAGTACAACCATGCAAAGTCACATGATGTCCAACCGTCACATCTTCACCAATGACCAGTGGAGAACCATTTGGTTTGGATTGATTTTTATGGCTGACATGCAACATACAATGATCTTGTACATTACTATTTTTGCCAATCTGAATTGAATTCACATCACCGCGAATCACGGCAAAAGGCCAGACAGAAACATTCTCAGCAAGTTTTACATCACCAATTACCACTGACATATCATCAATGTAACAACTTGAATCTATATCAGGTTTTTGTTCTAGATAAGGGCGAATGTTATTTGACATAGCAGTATTCAATTGAAGATTTAAAAGAATTATAAAATAAAAAAGCACCCAAGCTAAATAGCATGAGTGCTTGATTTCACTATTCTAAAATTAGAATAAGTTACTGAAGAACATTTTGATGTGATCAATCATACGCGCAAAGAAACCCGCTTCTTCAACAGGTTTTAAAGCGACAAGTGGCTTCTCAGCAATCACTTTACCATCAAGGCTTGCAACTAATTTACCTACAACTTGACCTTTCGCTAAAGGCGCGTTCAATTTAGGTTGAACTACAAGTTGAGTTTTAATGTTATCAGCTTGACCTTTAGGCATGGTTACGCTGAAGTTTTCAGCTAAGCCAATTTGAACTTCATCTTCTTTACCGAACCAAACTTTGGCTTTAGCAAGTACTTGGTTTGCAGGTTGAACATTAACAGTTTCAAAGTTTGCAAAACCCCAAGCAAGTAAAGTACGTGTTTGGCTTGCACGCTCATTCATGCTTGGTGTGCCGAAGATGACAGAGATCAAACGCATTGGCCCACGTTTACTTGAAGTTGTTAAGCAATAACCAGCTTCATTTGTATGACCTGTTTTTAAGCCATCAACACTTGGGTCAGTGTAAAGTAGGGCATTACGGTTGCCTTGCTTAATACCATTAAAGGTAAATTCTTTTTCTGAATAGATTGGGTAATATTTAGAACTGTCTTTGATAATGTGCTGAGCAAGAACAGCCATATCTTTCGCAGTAGAATAATGACCATCAGCAGGCATACCTGTCGAGTTGATGAAGTTTGTATTCACCATACCAACACGTTTTGCTTCTTGGTTCATCATATAGGCAAAAGTACCTTCATTCCCGGCAATGTGTTCAGCCATTGCTTTAGACGCATCGTTACCTGACTGAATAATGATACCGCGTAACATTTCTAGAACTGTTGCAGTGCCGTTTAATGGAACATACATACATGATTCTGAACTGCTACCACGACACCACGCAGATTCATTCATGCGTACTTTTTCGTCTTCAGTTAATTCACCCTTTAAAAGTTTCTGCTCAATGATGTAGCTTGTCATCATTTTAGTCATTGAAGCAGGCGCAAGTTTTTCATTTTCGTTTTTTGCAGCGAGAATCTGCCCAGTCTCATAATCCATGAGTACATAGGATTTATTATTTAATTCTGGTGGCGCAGATAGGACAGTTGCTGCATAAGAAAAGCTTGGCAAAAGTAGTAATGCAGCAAGAGCGCTTTTTTGAGTCATTCTAGGTGGTTCCAATATCTTGTGTGAAGCAGTAGAGCCTAGCATTTTAGGATAAAGCAAAGCCGACTTCTATGGGCGAAGTCGGCTTTTTCATACAGTATTGTAACGAATCGGTTACTTAGAATAATAATTCCGAACATCATCGCAGATTTGGCGATTATCTTCTTCAGATGCTGCCTTTGCATCTGCACGTGCTTCTTTTAAAGCAGCTTGGAAATCTTTGCTTTTTGCGCGTTTATTGAGGACTTCAACGGCATTTGGATCGTTGTTTAAATAAGCTTTAACTAAATTTTCATAAGCTTTATTAAACTTGAGATCTTTTCCGATTAATTTAGGGCAAGTCTCAGAAATGACATAGATCGCAGCAAGCTCTTGAGGCGTGACGCTGTCAGTTGTTGGAGTAACTTCAATTTTCTCAGTCTCAGACTTTTTGTCAGCTGCAAAAACTGTAGGAGATAAAGTGCTAGACGCGATGAGAAATGATAAACCTAGTGTTTTAAAAACATTTTTCTTCATAAGAAACCAAACTCAAAACAAGACTTAAAGAATTTGAATAACTTATAGCATAAAGTAAATTAAAAATTGTATCTTTGCTGTAGGAACCATGGAGAAAATGTGGTTTTAAATTTTCATAATCTCAGACATTGCAACGATGCTGAGATGAAATTGTACTGAGGTTTAACAGCTTTATTTCTCCTTATATGTTTAATATAGATGAATTTACTTTTCGTATTATTATAAGAATGAATATGGTCGATAGAACTGTATTTTAAATGAATAAGTTAGATAAAAAGACGAGTGAAAATAACAAATCTGTATCGAACAGGAGTAATAAAATGAAGACAAAATTCACAGGTGGTATTGATATCGCCCTTAAACTTCCACCACATCAATTTGAAGAAACAGTCATATTCTATCGCGATGTGATTGGCCTTAAACAAATTACAGAAAAAAGCACAGCAATAGGTTTTGAATTTGGCCCTGTCAATTTATGGATTGATGTTGCATCTAGAATGAGTCAGGCCGAGCTTTGGCTTGAACTATTTACTGATAATTTTTCTGAAGCTGCTGAATATTTGAAAGACGCTGGGGTAGTGCGTTGTGATGCGATTGAACCTTTAGCTGAAGGTTTTCGAGGAGGTTGGATTAGTAGCCCTGCCAATATTGTTCACATGGTCCGTGAACCTGATGCTTGGTAGTAATTGTTTAAGGCGGACTTCACTCATTTTGTGAGTAGATTAGGGATGTGGTTTTAAACTAAAGTATTTTAAAACCACATTGACGTTTTTAGAGGATTACTCTTCGTAATTCAATACATCTTCACAAACTGATTTTTGCTCAGCTTGGCTGACTTCTTTTGCTGCTTGACGCGCATCCGTCAGTAGATTTTGGAATTCGCTATCTTTTTGCAAGCTGTCTAAAGTCGTGGACTTATTGGAGTAGTTACTTAAATAAGAATCAACAATTTTCTTAATATTTTGATCAAAGTTTGCATTTTTACCAATAATACTTGGACACATTTCGATCAGTACTTGTGCATTCGCGATATCATCTTTAATCAATGCATCCGCTTCAGCTGCTGAAACTGCCTCGTCAGCAAAAACCGTTGACGCAGTAAGAAGTGCGAAACTCACCCCAAAAACTCGAATAAAATTAGATAAATGTCTCATAGTTACTTAAATTTCTAATACTAAGAAGTAATAAATATATATAATTCAATGAATAATTCAATTGAAAAAACTCAGCAGTAATATTTGAAGAGATAGGATTTTAGTGAATATTTTAATTGCAAATGATGATGGTGTTTTTGCTCCTGGTATTCAGGCTTTAGCACATGCTTTGAAACCTTTAGGCCGAGTGGTTGTAGTTGCCCCTGAAAGCGAGCGCAGTGGCTTTTCAAGTGCTTTAACGCTTGATCGGCCTTTACGTCCAGTGCAAATTTCGGAAGATGTTTGGGCGGTAAATGGTACACCAGCAGACTGTGTTTATTTATCTATGAATGGTCTATTTGATTTTGAATTTGATCTAGTTGTAAGTGGTATTAATAGTGGTGCTAACTTAGGCGATGACGTTTTATATTCAGGTACAGTTGGTGCTGCATTTGAAGGCCGTTTAATGAAACATCCAGCAATTGCAGTCTCATTATCTGGTTCAAATGTACGTTCTTATGAACACCCTCAAGCATATGCACAAGCAGCAAAATGGGTGCATGATTTCATTGCTAATGGTTTACCGATTTTACCGCCGCGTCATATTTTTAATATTAATATTCCAGATGTTGATGAAATTAAAGGCGCTCAAATTACTTATCAAGGGCGTAGGGCACAGTCAAAACCGATCACTAGCCATGTAGACCCGCGTGGTCGACAAGTTTATTGGATTGGACTCGCAGGTGAAGCTGTAACAGAACCTCAACCCGCTTCGAGTCACATCCAATCTGATTTCTTTGCGGTATCGAATGGATATGTCAGTATTACGCCGATTCAGATGGATGCAACTAATTATGCTGTGCTTGATGATTTACATGCTCTTGTAAATGGTTAGCGGTGGCTCTGTTATAACTTTGTGAATATAGAATGTGAAAACTCGTTTTTTTTCACTATTTTGGTACTCTAAGGCCGAAATAAATTAAGCTTTTTTAAGATGGGGGTGAAGATGCACTTAAACCAGGTCTCGATTTTTCTATCACAGAAGATGATTAAAACAATCGTATTGTCTATGGCGGTAGCAACAACGGTGGCTATTGTGACTGGTTGTGCATCTAAACCGCAAATCCACGGCGGAACGCGTTTTGCTCAAGCTCCAAATTATTACACTGTTAAATCCGGTGATACATTAAGTGGCATTGCAAACCGTTATGGAATGAACTACCTCGATATTGCTGCGCTTAACGATATTGCACCGCCGTATCGAATTTATGTAAACCAATCTTTACGTTTGAAAGGTTCAGCATCTAAACGTACAACATCAACGCAGACGATTACACAAACTGCGCCGATTCAACGTCAAAGCATTCAGTTGCCTACGCAACAGCCTGTAGCACCGAAACCTGTTGTTCCAGTCGTTCCTGTAAATCCAACCTCATCTAATCTTGCTTCAAGCCTACGTTGGGTTAAGCCATCAAATGGTCCTGTCATTCAAGCATTTAATTTGGCGAGTAATGTCAAAGGAACACGTTACGGTGGAAATGAAGGTGATCCAGTATTTGCTGCTGCCAATGGTCAGGTTGTTTATGCTGCTGATGGTCTAAAAGAATATGGTAACTTAGTGTTGGTTAAGCATATTGATGGCTATATCACAGCGTATGCACATAACAGCAAAATGCTCGTTAAGAGTGGCGATAACGTTACCGCTGGTCAGAAAATCGCTGAAATGGGATCTTCAGGTGCGACGCGCGTGATGATGGAATTCCAAGTTCGTTTAGATGGAAAACCAGTGAATCCAACCACAGTTTTGCCAAATTAATTTTTCTTTTTGGCAAAACAAACTTTCAACAAATTGTTAATAATCACTAGTCTAAGACTAGACTTCCCTGTATACTCTTTGAAACTGCTTTAATTAGAACAATAAGCATATTAATAAATAGAGGGAAGTCTATGTTAGATCAATTGCGTGCAATGGGGGTCTTTGCATGTGTTGTAGAGAAAAGTTCTTTCAGTGGTGCAGCGAGAGAATTAGGGATTACAACAAGTGCAGTCAGTCAACAAATCCGTTCTTTAGAACAAGAAATGGATGTCACTTTGTTACATCGTTCAACACGTAAGCTCAGCCTTACTGAAGCTGGACAAGCATTCTTTTTAAGTTGCCAAGAAATGCTCGCAGCAGCAGAGCGAGGCAAAATTCGTATCAATGAATTGCGTGATGATCTGGTAGGTGATTTAAGAATAGCGACAACACCAGAGTTAGGTGCTTTGCATGTTATTCCAGCACTTTCTCATTGGATGTCAGCACATAAGGGCTTAGCAATTCATTTTGAAGCAGATCATCGATATATCGACTTAATTGAAGAGCGGATTGATATCGCTATCCGAATGAGTCTGAAAATGGATGATCATAATCTAACAGCCGTTCCATTAGCTCGTGTCGATCAAGTATTGGTTGCTTCGCCAAGCTATCTAAATCAATCTTTGCCGATCACGCGACCAGAAGACCTTCGTCATCATGAATTGCTTCCAGTAACCTTAATGCAAAATTATCAACATTTTGCATTTCGTCATGGGTTGAGTGGTGAAGTCGTAAATGTAGATATGAAAACACGTTTGGGTACAAATAACGTTTTTGTAGCGAAGTCACTCTGCCAACAAGGACATGGTATTGCACGTATTCTTTATATGGATATCCAAAAAGAGCTAATTAACGGCTCATTGGTCGAGGTCTTGCCTGACTGGCACATGCCATCTTATACCTTGCATGCTTTAACATCGAAACGTGAACAATATCCAATGAAAGTTCATCGTTGTATTGATGCATTAAAGCAATATTTTGCACAACTCCCTGGAGGCCGTTCCTTGCAAGGGGTAGCCTAACAAAAAAGCCATGTTCCGAGGAACATGGCTTTTTCTTTTAACGATGTTTCTTTTTACTGAGAGTTTTTAGCGTTTTAGCTTCAGCAAGAGCTTCCTCAGAAGCTTTGGTATCGGCTTCATCTTTTTTAGACTTCTTACGTTTTTTCTTTTTCTTTGGTTCATCCTCTTCTACAGCTTCACCATCTTCTATCGCTTGCCAGTACTCAAGTTGTTCCATCACCGCAGCATAGATTGAGTTTTTGCTGTAACGACCCTTTTTATCAAGTGTTCCTACTGGACGAGCCATTAAAATTTCTAAAGCTTGATCAATGGTGTCAATCGCATGTACGTGGAATTGCCCACTTTCAACGGCATCAATAACATCTTGACGTAACATGAGGTGTTGCATGTTTTGACGAGGAATGATGACACCTTGTTTACCTGTGAGTCCTTGCAGCTTACAAGCATCGTAAAAGCCTTCAATTTTGGCATTTACGCCGCCAATTGGCTGAACTTGTCCTAATTGGTTCATTGATCCAGTAATTGCCCAAGATTGATCAATTGGAATCTGACAAATCGCAGAAATGAGTGCAGAAAGTTCAGCTACAGTTGCACTATCACCATCCACTTGTCCATAACTTTGCTCAAAAGCTAATGCTGCTGAGAAGTGCAGAATTTGTTCACGACCAAAGTGAGCTTTGAGGAAGCTCGACATGAGCAATACCCCTTTAGCATGTAATGAACCACCTAGCTCAACACTACGTTCGATATCTAAGATATCACCACCACCTTGATAAACTGAGGCAGTGAGGCGAGAGGGTAAACCAAACTCGACATCAGCATAGTGAATTACAGATAGAGCATTAATTTGACCTAGACGATGACCTGAGGTTTCTATCAGTTGAGTGCCACGGGATAGATCTTGCCAGTAAAGCTCACGTAAATACCCTAAGCGATATTGACGATGATGAAGCGCTTGATTCACATGCTGATCCGTTACGATTTTATCGCCACTTTTGAAAGCATGATGATGTGCTTCACGGATTAAATCACCCAGCGTAGACGCATGTAATGAAAGTGAACTTTGATCTTCTGCTTGGCGACTTGAATCGGTGAGCAAAGCGGCTAAAGCCGAACGATCAAATGGAAGTAACTTATCTGCTTGTACGTAGTCTGCAATCAACTGCATATATGCTTGTTCATTACTGTCATTACGTTGTAATGTATCAGTAAAATCAGCACGAATTTTGAAAACGCTACCGAGTTCAGGCTCAACTTCTAAAATTTCATAATAGATTTCAGGTTCAGCAAGAAGTACGACTTTGAGATCCAAAGGAACAGAAGCAGGTTCAATTGAAATACTGCCAGTTAACGTCAGCATATGTTCAAGAGATGAAAGCTTAAGTTGTCCTGATTTAAGTGCGCGCTTTAAACCTTGCCAAGCATAAGGTTGCTCAAGTAGATGCTCAGCCTCAAGCATGAGGAAGCCACCATTCGCTTGATGTAATGAACCCGGACGGATTAAGGTAAAGTCTGTCGTGATCGTACCATTATGAGTAAGCTGTTCAACATGCCCAAGTAAGTTATAGTGAGTTGGGAAATCCTCAAAAATAACAGGCGCACCACTATTTGGTTTATTCGATACGATGACATTGGCTTGATAACGAGAAGGGACCCGATTAAATAAAGCAGGCGTAAAGTCATCCTCTTCCTGTTCTAAAATCAGTTCAACATTATCGATAATGTCATCAGCATATTGTTTAAGAAATTGCTCTAAACCTTTAACTTCTTTGTTTTTGTTTAGAATCAGGTCAACACGCGGCATAACCACTTGTGTCGCAATTTCTCGATTTAGGCTAGACACCTGATCTCGCGCATCATCTTCCAAATCACCAAGATGTAGACCAAGTCGGTCTAATTTTTTTTCCATATAGCGAATATTGGAGGTAATCTCAGCGCGTTCTTTATTGCTAAGCGTATCAATATCTTCTTGCGTCAACTCATGATATTCATCATCTCGAAGCTGCATTGGAATGAAGACATGTTTGTCATTACGAGAAATAAGCTTAAGGTCTAGATCTTCACCTTCTTTAGTCAGTTCAACTAATGCTTGTTGTTGAACTTCACCTGTCGCTTGGCGAATACGTTCGATACGATTGTGGTAGCTTTCAGCGCTAAAGCGACGTTCGAGCTGTTTTAAAATAACCTGCCATGCTTGTTGTAAGGCATTTTGAAATTTGGTTCCTTGCCCAGCTGGGAAGCGTAAAGCAATCGGTTGTCTTGGATTTTTGAAGTTATTGACATATACCCAATCATCTGGGGTTTGCATGGTCTTGGCATGTTGCTGTAACAAACGCTTAATCATTGTGCGTTTGCCTAGCCCCGCTGTACCGACTGCAAATATGTTGTAGCCAGAATAAGGTAAAGAAATTCCAGCCTCAACAGACGCGCGTGCACGATCTTGCCCAAGAAAATTATTGAGCGGTTTGATACGTCGAGTCGAGCTTGGGATTTCTAATAAATCTGGAATATGTGTCAGTTGTTCTGCTTTTAAAGCTGTTTTAATTAGTGTTGGTTTGATTTCCGTCTGTTCAAAAGCGCTTGGGAATGAATTAAGTGTTGCTGTAATCGTGTTTGTTGGTGTTGATGATAAAGCTGTTGCAGTCATTTGATCGAGTTTTTGGGTCATTGCTATCCAACAAATAAACGTTAGTTGAGGGTTTGGTCATTTGATATTCCAGATATGCTTATATGACTGACAAAAACTTGCTTTATTTTTGAACTAGGTTGCAAGCATATTTGAAGTATCAATCGACTCTCTTAAAGGTATACAGTTTTAGGTCTAAAGATCAAGCGAACTTGTGTTTTTTATCGACAAAACAAAACAATGGTTGCATAAAGCAACTTGCAAGCAATCACAAGAAACGATTGAATAAGCACATTCACGCATATTCATGGAAAATAATAAGCAATGACGACTCAAGCCTCTGGTTGGGCAGCTGCATTTAAAGCTTTTTTAGATCGCCGTGCTCTGATCATGTTATTTCTTGGTTTCTCTGCGGGGATACCAATTCTATTGATTTTTTCTAGCTTATCATTGTGGCTAGGTGAGGCTGGTATTGATAAAAGTGCAGTGACTTTTTTTAGTTGGGCTGCATTAGGGTATTCATTTAAATTTGTTTGGGCGCCATTGATTGATGAGTTACCTGTACCATTTTTGACGAAGTTGTTAGGTCGTCGACGTGCTTGGCTGTTAATTGCACAGTGTTTAATTATCTGTGCCATTTGTGTTATGGCCTTTTCTGATCCAGCGCTTGGGCAAAGCTATTTAATTCAAATGGCGGCTGGAGCAGTTTTACTTGGTTTCTCTGCTGCTACTCAAGACATTGTGATTGATGCCTATCGTATTGAGCTTGCTGAAACAGAAATGCAGACAGTGTTAGCTTCAACATACAATGCAGGTTATCGAATTGGGATGATTGTTGCTGGGGCTGGTGCATTATTCTTAGCAGCCTATTTGGGTACAGCAAAAGGTAATTATATTTACGAGGCTTGGAAATATACTTACTTAGCGATGGCAGCCGTGATGGCAATCGGTATCATCACAACACTCAGTATCCGTGAACCTCAGGTTAATCGCGTTTATAAGCATTATAAAACCAAAGATTATTACCGCTTGGTTTTTGTTTTCTTTATTGCTGTTGCAACATTCGTGGTGAGTTATATTTATTCGGGTAATGTAACTGAAGCAATTTCAAAGGTTGCTGCTATCAAAGATACAGCAGCCTTATTTGGTTTAGAGGCGTTAAGATTTTTAACTGCAACAGCAACGGCTTTATTGATCGGTTTTGGGTTGGTAAAAGCAGGTGTTGTAAATCAGCAAATGGCAAAGGAAACTTGGGTTGCACCGATTTTAGATTTCTTTAAACGGTATGGTGTGAAGCTTGCACTTGTACTTTTATTGCTGATCGGTTTTTTCCGTATTTCAGACATTATCGCGGGTGTAATCTCGAATGTGTTCTATCAAGATTTAAATTTCAGTAAAGAGCAGATTGCTGAAGCGGTTAAAATTTATGGTGTTTTATTCAGTTTGGTTGGTGGTTTCTTAGGTGGCTTATTAGCACAACGCATGAATATTATGAAGCTCATGTTTGTTGGTGCTGTTTTAGCGAGTTCGACCAATTTGATTTTTATTGGTCTAGTAAAGTCTGGTAAGCCGCTTGATCAAGTTGAAGTGCAAGTTGGGGATCAGCATTATCAAGTAAAAACTGATGAAGTCGGATATTGGAAATTACAAGTACCGAATCAAGAATTGTTAAATGCTCACTCGGTACAAGTAAGCACTCAGTATCAAAATCAGGCTGACTCAAAAATCAAACTGGAAGTTCCATATTTAATTGAAACAACGCAGCCTCAAATTCAATTGTTGCCGATTAGCAGTGATGATCAGCTAACTGCAAATGAATTGAAGCAAAGTTTGGTTGTCAAAGGGCAATTGGCTAATGTATCCATAACAGATTTAGATGCTGATAGACCTGTTGTCTTAAAGTTAGATGGACAAGAGTTTGTTGCAAAAGTTGATCAGAGTGGCTTATTTAATGGTGTAATTGATGGTAAGGCTTTACAAGCATCATCAACTAGAACAATTACAGCTTCAGCGAATTTGACAAATAATAACGGCAATCAGTTATTGGCTACGCGACAATATCAAATCAATACAACGGCTCCAGCGAACTCTGCTTTGGATATTGACATTCAACCTGTTGCGGTCGTAAGTCCTGATCAGCAAGGTTCAGTCGAGCTTTCAGGTAAAGTCATCAAAACCTATAGTTCCTTCTGGCTTTACATGGCCATCATTATGGATAATTTAGCTTCTGGTTTGGCTGGTGCAGCATTTATTGCATTCTTATCGAGTTTAACCAGTGTTTCATTTACAGCGGTTCAGTATGCCATTTTCAGCTCATTAATGACCTTAACACCAAAACTGTTAGGCGGTTATTCGGGCACAATTGTCAGCAATATCGGTTATCCGAATTTCTTTTTGATGACAACTTTAATTGGTATACCTATTTTAATTCTCGTGGTTTGGGTTGCTAAACTTTTACGTGACCACGAGAACCAAACAACACAACAGGCAGGTGAATAAATATGCGCATGTTACATACGATGCTACGAGTAGGCAATTTAGAGCAATCTTTAAAGTTCTATACTGAAGTGCTTGGTATGAAATTGCTACGCAAACGTGATTATGAAGAAGGGCGTTTTACTTTGGCTTTCGTTGGTTATGGCGACGAAGAAAACAATACGGTGCTTGAACTCACCCATAACTGGGATACATCTAGTTATGAATTAGGTAATGCATACGGACATATCGCGATTGGTGTTGATGATGCCTATAAAGCATGTGAAGAGATCAAGGCGCGTGGTGGTAAAGTTGTGCGTGAAGCTGGACCAATGAAAGGTGGCGTAACGGTAATAGCATTCGTTGAAGATCCTGACGGTTACAAGGTTGAATTAATTCAACAGGATAAAAATGCACGTAATAACTAATTTGAATTCATCTTAAGCTGAAGAATTCTCATTTAAAAGCGCTAGCATTATTTATATAGCCCAGTATGATGTGTTGATCAAATGGTCAACAATATTATATTGGGCTTTATCATAATTAGTGGGTGAATAGGAAAAAGTTATGTTGAAACTTTTGGCATTGGATCGCTTTACAATATTCTTGGTTGCGATGGTGTTACTCGCAACATTTCTGCCTGTTTCAGGCCAACTAGCATCCTATTTCAATATTTTAACGACCGCTGCAATCGCAATACTTTTCTTCTTACACGGTGCGAAGCTTTCTCGGGAAGCGGTTGTGGAAGGCATGTTACATTGGAAAATGCATGCTTTAGTTTTTGCTTTTACTTTTCTTATTTTTCCCGTGATTGGATTACTCGCCAAACCTATTTTAGAGCCACTTTTAGGCCAGCAGCTTTATTGGGGCTTCTTGTTTATGTGCTTTTTGCCATCAACAGTGCAATCTTCAATTGCCTTTACTTCCATTGCAAAAGGTAATGTCGCTGGAGCGGTGTGTAGTGCTTCTTTCTCTAATATCATCGGTATGTTCATTACACCGATTTTAGTGAGTTATTTCATTTTAGGTCAGAGCCAACATGGTTTTGATCCAACAAAATCTATTATTCAAATTACTTTATTGCTGTTAGTTCCTTTCATTTTAGGGCAATTATTAAGGCCTTATATTTTCCCGTTGATGGTGAAAGTGCCAAGCTTAGTGAAAGCTTTTGATCAAGGCTCGATTCTGATGGTGGTATACGGTGCATTTAGCAGCGCTGTTGTAGCTGGTCTATGGCATCAGGTGAATGGGATCACTTTGCTTTATCTGGTACTTGTTTGTTCAGTTCTTTTAACGATTGTGATGTTGCTTGCGTTATATCTACCGAAATGGCTGGGCTTTAATCGTGCTGATCAAGTGACGATTTTCTTTTGTAGTTCTAAAAAAACTTTAGCGAGTGGTGTACCCATGGCGCAAATTTTATTTATTGGCCAACCATTAGGTATGATTGTTTTACCTATCATGATTTTCCACCAAATCCAGTTAATGGTGTGTGGTGTGATTGCGAATCATTGGGCAAAATCGAAGCAAGAATAGTTCGCATAATTTGATTTGTTGGCGTATAATGCTCGCCACTTGTTGGCTTTGCTCTGATCTTAAAGGTCTCGGTGGGTCAAAAGAAATGGTCTGTTGTGGTGTTGATCTGCAAGTGCAAAAACACTTTGCTTTCCTCAAATTGAGAGTGATCAATTGCGATAACAGCTTAAGCCTTTCTTGTTAATTAGGAGCATCGACCATGCGCGCCGATATTCACCCAAAATACGAAAAATTAGTTGCTACTTGTTCATGCGGTAACGTAATCGAAACTAAATCTGCACTTGGTAAAGAAACTATTTACCTAGACGTATGTTCAGCTTGCCACCCATTCTACACTGGTAAACAAAAGAATGTGGACACTGGCGGTCGTATCGACAAGTTTAAACAACGTTTCTCTGGTATGTCACGTTCTATCAAACGTTAATATCAAGAAAGAAAAAACGGGCAATTTGCCCGTTTTTTTGTGCCCTTAATTTTACGCTTTACCTTAATAAAAGGTGAGGAGTCATCAAACTCCTCAACGTGGACTGATGTGGTTCTAGGATTTTAGACCACGCCTATAAGTGATAATCTACTCCCCAATAAGCATGGGAAATGCTTGTTTTTGGAGTCAACCATGACACGAAGAAAACGTCGTAATCATTCAGCAGAGTTTAAAGTTAAAGTTGCTCTCGCAGCAATTAAAGGCGACCACACACTCGCTGAACTTTCTACTCAATTCGATTTACATCAAAACCAAATCATCGATTGGAAAAATCAACTGCTTGAGCAATCAGTCAATATTTTTTCACGACCAACAGCACAACAAGAACCAGAGATTGACCTCAAAGCTCTACATGCCAAGATAGGACATCAGGCATTGCAAATTGATTTTTTAGAAGGTGCGCTCAGAAAAATAGGGCAGCTGAGCGGCAAAAAATGATCGATAAGACCCATCAACTTTCGGTACGACAACAATCGCAATTGATTCAAATCAATCGCAGTGATGTGTGCTGAATTAGCAGGAGACTTTCACTTGGGAGATT
>AZIJ01011212.1_pt1 | contig 17632 bp, 11 predicted proteins | sample 359151 | NCBI WGS metagenome assembly AZIJ01 (sample SAMN02429718, study PRJNA222666) | marine sediment metagenome | biome: Sediment sample; isolation source: enrichment culture of sample MGS-ElMAX(UA) from oil contaminated site at the... | place: Egypt: El Max | collected 2013-01-23 | depth 9.22 m m | reverse complement strand
CAGCAGCCGGGCCTTGCGTGCCGCCACGGGGCCGCCGCCCACCACCAGGCAGGAGCGTTGTTCAATGCTGATAAAAAGAGGCAGGTGTTCCATGGCCGGCTCCGCGGGTAACGATAGACAGGCCAACTATAAACCGCGGGCCATATAGCCACATAATAATAAAAAATGATTTTTTATACTTTTAATGCATTAAGAGTATCTGTAGTTCCCCATGACGGTCGTACAAAGGCACTACTTCACGACACGCTTCAAGCCCCTCCCTGGGCCGCTCGGCAAATGCCATCCATGGCATTTGATCGGTCGTGAAGCAGACACCTTTGCTCTCCCTCTTCGGCATCGACTTCGCCGGTAACAAGTCTTTGAGCGCCAGTGAAAATATCAGGATAAGCGGCATGCATTCCAACGCAGAGCGTGGGAACGAGTCATACAGACAACGTGAGACTTAACAAGGAGAGTAAAGGGATTCGCTCCACCGTACCCTCTGCGCCAGGGCCGAAAAGTTGCTCCTGCATTTTCGGCATTTCCGCCATCCATGGCGGTCAGATGCGCAGCGGAGCCCCCATGGGGGCGAGCTTGCTCGCCGTGACGAGATGTTTCAACCCGACCGAACATTGAATATGTTCGCAGTGGGTTGAAACATGGAGTGGCAAGTATTTACGGCGTGTCGGTGGAGTGAGCCCTTTGCTCGACATGGCAAGGGCTCACAGGCTTGTCAAATACCGCTGCCGTCGGACTCGGGGATTTCGTGCAGGCCGCATTCGCGCTTGAGGCCGTTGAAGCGGGTGTCCGCTTCGCTCATGCCCGGCTCCCACTTGGCGGTGGTGTGCACATCGCCCACCGACACATAACCTTCTTCCCACAGCGGGTGGTAAGGCAGCTCATGGTCCTTCAGGTAGTAGTGCACGTCCTTGTTGCTCCAGTCGATGATCGGCAGGAACTTGAACAGGCCGTTCTGAATACCCAGCACTTCAAGCCCTTCTCGAGTGTCGGACTGGCTGCGGCGCAGGCCGGAAAACCAGGTGCCGGCATTCAGCTCACGCAGGGCGCGCTGCATCGGCTCCACCTTGTTCAGATGGTTGTAGCGGCTGATGCCTTCCACCCCCTGCTCCCACAGCTTGCCATGGCGGGCTTCCTGCCAGGCGGCGGATTCCGCCGCCCGATACACTTTCAGGTTGAGCCCCAGGCGCTCGGTGAGCTCATCGATAAAGCGGTAGGTTTCGGGAAACAGGTAGCCGGTATCGGTGAGGATCACCGGAATATCGGCTTGGGCTCGCGTCACCAGGTGCAGCATCACCGCCGCCTGAATACCGAAACTGGAGGAGAGCACAGGCTCTCCCGGCAGATGGTCCAGGGCCCAGCGCACCCGCTCGGGGGCGCTCATGGCGGCCAGCTCTTTATTGAGCGGCGCCAGGGCCTCGACCTGCTCCTGTCGCGACAGGCCGGTCAGCTCGTCAAGAGCGGGCAACACACTAGACTGCATAAAAATCCCTCGCGGAGTCGACCACCGGCGCAATAATGCCGGCACGGATCACGAAGTCGCCAAAGCCTTCACCGGTTTCACGCTCGGCGGCCCAGCGGGCGACCAGACCGTCGATCTCTTCCAGGATCTGGCGGTCGGTGATGTTTTCCTTGTACATGCGCGGAATGCGAGTGCCTTCCCGGTTGCCGCCCAGGTGCAGGTTGTAGCGACCGGGCGCCTTGCCCACCAGACCGATTTCCGCCAGCATGGCGCGGCCACAGCCGTTGGGGCAGCCGGTCACGCGGAAAATGATGCTGTCGTCATTCACGCCGTGCTTGGCCAGCACGCCTTCGATCTCGGTGACGAACTCCGGCAGGAAGCGCTCGGCTTCGGCCATCGCCAGCGGACAGGTGGGCAGCGCCACACAGGCCATGGAGTTCTGACGCTGCTCGGACACACTGTCGTCCAGCAAGCCGTATTGACGGGCCAGGGCTTCAATCTGCGCTTTCTGCTCCGCCGGCACCCCGGCGATGATCAGGTTCTGGTTGGCGGTCAGGCGGAAGTCGCCCTGATGCACCTTGGCAATCTCGGCCATGCCGGTTTTCAGCGGCTTGCCCGGATAGTCCAGAATACGGCCATTCTCGATAAACAGGGTCAGGTGGTGCTTGCCGTCGATACCTTCCACCCAGCCAAAGCGATCGCCCCGGCTGGTGAATTCGTAGGGGCGCACCGGCTCGAATTTAATGCCGGCGCGCTTTTCCACTTCTTCCTTGAAGGCATCCACGCCCACCCGCTCCAGGGTGTATTTGGTCTTGGCGTTCTTGCGCTCGGAGCGGTTGCCCCAGTCGCGCTGGGTGGTGACCACGGCGGCGGCCACCTCCAGGGTATGGGACAGCGGAATAAAGCCGAAGTCGCTGGCCTTGCGCGGATAGGTGTTGGTATCGCCGTGGGTCATGGCCAGGCCACCGCCCACCAGCACGTTAAAGCCCACCAGCTTGCCGTTGTCGGCAATGGCCACAAAGTTCAGATCGTTGGCGTGCACATCAATGTCGTTGTGCGGCGGAATCACCACAGTCGTCTTGAACTTGCGCGGCAGGTAGGTGGAGCCCAGAATCGGCTCTTCGTCGGTGGTTTCCAGCCGCTCGCCGTCCAGCCAGATCTCGGCATAGGCGCGGGTTTTGGGCAGCAGGTGCTCGGAAATCTTCTTGGCCCACTCGTAGGCTTCCTGATGCAGTTCCGACTCCACCGGGTTGCTGGTGCACAGCACGTTGCGGTTCACGTCGCCGGCGGTGGCGATGGAGTCAATGCCGGTCTTGTTCAGGGTCTGGTGCATCAGCTTGATGTCACGCTTGAGCACGCCATGAAACTGAAAGGTCTGGCGGGTGGTCAGGCGAATGCTGCCGTACATGGTGTGATCGGCGGCAAACTGGTCGATCACCAGCCACTGCTCGGGGCTGATGATGCCGCCGGGCAGGCGGGCGCGCAGCATGACGTTGTGCAGCGGCTCCAGCTTCTGGGCGGTGCGCTCGTTGCGAATGTCCCGGTCGTCCTGCTGATACATGCCGTGAAAGCGGATCAGCATGAAGTTGTCGCCGTTAAAGCCACCGGTGAGCGGATCCTGCAGATCCTGCGCTATGGTGCCGCGCAGAAAGTTACTCTCGCGCTTGAGGCGTTCGTTGTCGGACAGTTTTTGCTCGCTCATCTTAATAAACATCCCTTTGGTAACGCTTGGCGCTGCGCAGCGCATCCACATAGTCTTCGGCCTGCTCGCGGGTCTTGCCGCCGTGTTCGGCCACCAGCTCGATCAGGGCTTCATGCACGTCTTTGGCCATGCGGGTGGCATCGCCGCACACGTAGAAGTGCGCGCCCTGCTCCAGCCAGGCATAGACCTCGGCCCCCTCTTCCTTCAGCTTGTGCTGCACGTAGACTTTCTCGGCCTGATCCCGGCTGAAGGCCAGGGAAATTCGGTTCAGCAGGCCGGACTTGACGTAACGCTGCCACTCCAGCTGGTACAGGAAGTCCTGGGTGAAGTGCGGGTTGCCAAAGAACAGCCAGTTCTGACCCTCGGCGCCGCGGGCATCCCGCTCCTGCATAAAGGCGCGGAACGGCGCTATACCGGTGCCCGGCCCCACCATGATCACCGGGGTGTTGTCGTCGGCGGGCAGGCGGAAGTTGTCGTTGTGCTCGACGAACACCCGCACCTTGCCGCCTTCTTCCAGCCGGTCGGCCAGGTAGGAAGAGGCACCACCGGCGCGGGGCTGTCCGTCGTGATCAAAACGCACCACGCCCACAGTCAGGTGCACTTCTTCGTCCACTTCCGCCTGGGAAGAGGCGATGGAATAGAGCCGCGGCGTCAGTTTGCGCAGGGCGCCCTGCAGTTGCTCGGCGGTGAGCGCGGTGGGGTGTCCGGCGACGATGTCTTGAATCTGATGGTTGGCGCAGTACTCGCGCAATGCGGCCTTGTCGTCCAGCAGCGCCTTCAGGGCGGCAGAGCCGGACAACTCCGCATAGGCCTGCACAAAGCTGGCATAGCCCTGAGTCAGCTCATAGTGGTTGATCAGCGCCTCGCGCAGGGACAGGGTCTTGTCGTCCACGGTCACGTCGGTGTCGCCGGCCAGGCCGACCAGCTGCAGCAAGCCATCGACCACCGCCTCATCGTTGCTGAACCACACGCCCAGCGCATCGCCCGGCTGGTAGCTCAGGCCGGAGTCTTCCAGCGAAATTTCAATATGACGCACATCCCGATCGGAATCCCGGCCGGTGATCTTCTGGTTGGTGGACAGCTCGGCGGCAAAGGGATGCTTCTTGCTGTAGAGGCTGGCGACCCCCTGAGTGGCAGGGGCGCCCGGGATCACCTGATTGGCGGCCTCACCGGCCAGGGCATCCTTGAGCAGCTCAAGGGCGGACTGGCTCCACTCGGCGGCGGGGCCTTCATAGTCCACGTCACAGTCGAGGCGAGCCAGCAGCGGCTTGGCGCCGGCCTTGCTCAGGTACTGGTCGAAATCCTTGCCGGTCTGGCAGAAGAACTCGTAGGAAGAGTCACCCAAACCAATCACGCCGTAGCTCAGGCCATCCAGCTTGCCGGCCTTGCCAGCCTTGAGCTGTTTGTGAAACTCGATGGCGTCGTCGGGCGCTTCGCCCTCGCCGTTGGTGCTGGCCACGATCAGCACATGGGTTTCTTTCTTCAGCTGCTTGATCTTGTAGTCGGCCACATTGAACAGCTCGGCGGCCACGCCGGCGGCGTCGGCCTGGGCCTTGAGCGCCTCGGCCACGCCTTTGGCGTTGCCGGTTTGTGAGGCGTAGAGAATGGTCAGCTTGCCTGCCGGCTGCGCGGCAGCCACCGGCGCGGCCGCAATGGCCTGGCCGTGCTGGCTGATGCCGTAAAAATAACCGCTGACCCACGCCAGCTGGGTGGCGTTGAGCTCGGCCGCCACCTGGGTGAGCTTGTGCACCTGTTGTTCATTCAGCGGGCTGGCGGCCGCCGCGAGTTCTTTTAAAAGCATGACATTGCCTTCCACTTTTCCAGAGTGGACATAGCTTAAGCCAGGGCAAGGAAAAACAATAAAGAATAAAGGGTGATTTTTTATTCGTTAAAGGAATATGACTTTAACGTGAGACGTGAGACGTGAGACAGTTTACATCTTACGTCTCACCTCTTACCTCTCACATTTAATAAAAAAGGGCTTCCTTGCGGAAGCCCTTGTCTTATCAGCGAGTTGGTTACTGCTTATTCGTCGGTGCCACCGGCAGCGTTGAGCAGATCTGCCAGGCTCTGTTCGGCCTCGTCGGCGGAAATCTGCACCGGTTGCTCCGGCTGACGACGGGCCTGACGGCCCTGATGGTAGGCAAAACCGGTACCGGCCGGTACCAGACGACCCACGATCACGTTCTCCTTCAGACCACGCAGGTCGTCGACCTTGCCGGCCACGGCCGCTTCGGTCAGTACGCGGGTGGTTTCCTGGAAGGACGCCGCCGAAATGAACGACTCGGTGCTCAGCGACGCCTTGGTGATGCCCATCAGCACGTGACGGTAACCGATGGTACGCTTGCCTTCGGCTTCCAGGGCACGGTTGGCCTGACGGATCCGTACCACTTCGGCCTGCTCACCTTCAATGAAGTCAGAGTCGCCAGAGTCCATGATCTCGGCGCGACGCAGCATCTGACGCACCACGGTTTCGATGTGCTTGTCGTTGATCTTAACGCCCTGCAGGCGGTAAACCTCCTGCACCTCGTTGACGATGTAGTTCGCCACCGGGCTGATGCCGCGCAGACGCAGAATGTCGTGCGGGGACTCGGGACCGTCGGCCAGTACTTCGCCCTTCTCGACCTTCTCACCTTCAAACACGTTGAGGTGACGCCACTTGGGAATCATTTCCTCGTAGGCTTCGCCCCCTTCCAGCGGCGTGATCACCAGGCGGCGCTTGCCCTTGGTTTCCTTGCCGAAGGAAATGGTGCCGGAGACCTCGGCCAGAATGGCCGGCTCTTTCGGCTGACGAGCTTCGAACAGGTCGGCAACCCGCGGCAGACCACCGGTGATGTCCTTGGTACCGCCGGATTCCTGGGGAATACGGGCGACCGCATCACCCACGTTTACCTGGGCACCGTCTTCCAGGCTCACGATGGCGCGGCCGGGCAGGAAGTACAGGGCAGACAGGTCGGTGTCGGGAATGAACACGTCCTTGCCGGCATCGTCCACCAGTTTCACGGTGGGGCGCAGCTCTTTACCGGAGCTGGGACGCTCGTTCACGTCCATCACCACGATGCTGGACAGACCGGTCAGTTCGTCGGTCTGACGGCTGATGGTCACGCCATCGATCATGTCGATGAACTTAACCCGGCCCGCCACTTCGGTGATGATGGGGTGAGTGTGCGGATCCCAGTTGGCCACCACCTGGCCAGCCTGCACCAGACCACCGTCCGGCTGCTCCAGCAGGGCACCGTAAGGCAGCTTGTGGTTTTCCCGGGTCTGGCCCATCTCGTCGATGATGGTCAGCTCGGAAGAACGGGACACGATCACGGTCTTGCCGTCGGCGTTGGTGACGGTCTGGGCATTCTGCAGCTTGACGGTACCGCTGTGCTTGACCTGAATGCTGCTTTCCGCCGCTGCCCGCGATGCCGCACCACCGATGTGGAAGGTACGCATGGTGAGCTGGGTACCCGGCTCACCGATGGACTGGGCAGCGATAACACCGACAGCCTCACCCTGGTTGACCAGGTGGCCACGGGCCAGATCGCGACCGTAACAGTGGGCACAGACGCCGTGGTCATTGTCACAGGTGATCACGGAGCGCACTTTCACGCGGTCCACGGAGCTGGACTCCAGCAGATCACACAGCTTCTCGTCGAGCAGGGTGTTGCGGGCCACCAGCAGCTCGTCTTCGGTACCGGGCTTGATCACGTCTTCCGCAACCACACGACCCAGTACACGCTCGCGCAGGGGCTCGACCACGTCGCCGCCTTCGATCAGCGGCATCATCCACAGACCTTCGTGGGTGCCACAGTCGTCGGTGGTGATCACCAGATCCTGGGCCACGTCCACCAGACGGCGGGTCAGGTAACCGGAGTTGGCGGTCTTCAGGGCGGTATCGGCCAGACCCTTACGGGCACCGTGGGTCGAGATGAAGTACTGCAGTACGTTCAGACCTTCACGGAAGTTGGCGATGATCGGCGTTTCGATGATGGAGCCGTCCGGCTTGGCCATCAGGCCCCGCATACCCGCCAACTGACGGATCTGGGCAGCACTACCCCGGGCGCCGGAGTCGGCCATCATGTAGATGCTGTTGAAAGAGTCCTGCAGCTCTTCTTCGCCGTCGCGGTTGATGACCACGTCTTTCGACAGGTTTTCCATCATCGCCTTGGACACCCGCTCGTTGGCGCTGGCCCAGATGTCGATAACCTTGTTGTAACGCTCACCGGCGGTAACCAGACCGGACTGGAACTGGTCCTGAATCTCGGTGACTTCGGCTTCCGCTTCGTCGATGATGTCCTTCTTGGCATCCGGGATCACCATGTCGTTGATGCCCACGGACACGCCGGACAGGGTGGCATAGTGGAAACCGGTGTACATCAGCTGGTCGGCGAAGATAACGCAGTCTTTCAGACCCAGCAGGCGGTAGCAACCGTTCAGCAGCCGGGAGATCTGCTTCTTGCCCATGGCCTGGTCGATCATCTCGAACGGCATGCCCTTGGGTACGATCAGGCTCAGAATGGCGCGGCCAATGGTGGTGTCGTAAATGGCGGTTCTTTCCACCAGGGTGCCGTCTTCCTGCTTCTCAAAGTCGGTGATGCGCACCTTGACCCGAGCGTGCAGCTCGGCGTGACCGGCACGGTACACCTTTTCGGCTTCCTTGGCGCTGGTCAGCAGCATGCCCTCGCCCTTGGCGTTGATGCGATCCCGAGTCATGTAGTACAGACCCAGTACCACGTCCTGGGACGGGACGATGATCGGCTCGCCGTTGGCGGGAGACAGGATGTTGTTGGTGGACATCATCAGCGCGCGGGCTTCGAGCTGGGCTTCCAGGGTCAGCGGTACGTGGACCGCCATCTGGTCACCGTCGAAGTCGGCGTTGTAGGCCGCACACACCAGGGGGTGCAGCTGAATGGCTTTGCCTTCGATCAGCACCGGTTCGAACGCCTGAATACCCAGACGGTGCAGGGTGGGCGCACGGTTCAGCAGTACCGGGTGTTCGCGGATCACGTCGTCCAGGATATCCCATACGATGGCTTCTTCCCGTTCCACCATCTTCTTGGCCGCCTTGATGGTGGTGGCTAGGCCGCGGGATTCCAGCTTGCCGTAGATGAAGGGCTTGAACAGTTCCAGCGCCATCTTCTTGGGCAGACCGCACTGATGCAGACGCAGGGTCGGACCCACGGTGATAACGGAACGACCGGAGTAGTCGACGCGCTTACCCAGCAGGTTCTGACGGAAACGACCCTGTTTACCCTTGATCATGTCGGCCAGGGACTTCAGCGGGCGCTTGTTGGAGCCGGTGATGGCGCGGCCACGACGACCGTTGTCCAGCAGGGCGTCAACGGATTCCTGCAGCATCCGCTTTTCGTTGCGCACGATGATGTCCGGTGCGGCCAGATCCAGCAGGCGCTTGAGACGGTTGTTGCGGTTGATCACCCGGCGGTACAGATCGTTCAGATCCGAGGTCGCAAAGCGACCGCCGTCCAGGGGTACCAGCGGACGCAGGTCCGGCGGCAGCACCGGCAGCACTGTCATGACCATCCACTCGGGCTTGTTGCCGGAGAAATGGAAGGCTTCCATCAGCTTGAGGCGCTTGGTGATCTTCTTGCGCTTGGTTTCGGAGTTGGTCTGATCCAGCTCCTCGCGCATGGTGTTGATCTCGCCTTCCAGATCGATGTCCCGCAGCAGGGCCAGCACGGCCTCGGCGCCCATCTTGGCGTCGAATTCGTCACCCCACTCTTCCAGCGAGTCCAGGTACTGCTCTTCAGACAGCATCTGGCCGCGCTCCAGGCTGGTCATGCCCGGCTCGATCACCACGTAGGATTCAAAGTACAGCACCCGCTCGATATCGCGCAGGGTCATGTCCAGCAGCAGGCCAATGCGGCTCGGCAGGGATTTCAGGAACCAGATGTGGGCCACCGGGCTGGCCAGCTCGATGTGACCCATGCGCTCACGGCGCACCTTGGTCTGGGTCACTTCCACGCCGCACTTTTCACAGATCACGCCGCGGTGCTTGAGGCGCTTGTACTTGCCGCACAAACACTCATAGTCCTTGACCGGACCGAAGATCCGGGCGCAGAAAAGGCCGTCACGCTCCGGCTTGAAGGTACGGTAATTGATGGTCTCGGGCTTTTTGACTTCGCCAAAGGACCAAGAGCGGATCATGTCGGGCGAGGCCAGACCGATTTTGATACCGTCAAACTCTTCAGTCTTACTCTGCGCTTTCAAAAACTTAAGCAAGTCTTTCACGTTAGTCTCCTGTGAGGAGTTCTACCTGGGCGCCGCCCTTTCCCGAAGGAAAAAGCGGCGCCGTTATTTCCGAGGCAGCCTGGTGCCTTAACTTTCTTCCAGCTCGATGTTGATCCCCAGGGAGCGGATTTCCTTCAGCAGTACGTTGAAGGATTCGGGCATGCCCGGCTCCATGCGGTGATCGCCGTCCACGATGTTCTTGTACATCTTGGTCCGGCCGTTGACATCGTCCGACTTGACGGTCAGCATTTCCTGCAGGGTATAGGCGGCGCCGTAGGCTTCCAGCGCCCACACTTCCATCTCCCCGAAACGCTGGCCGCCGAACTGGGCCTTACCGCCCAGGGGCTGCTGGGTTACCAGACTGTAGGAGCCGGTAGAACGGGCATGCATCTTGTCGTCCACCAGGTGGTTCAGCTTCAGCATGTACATATAGCCCACGGTGACCGGGCGCTCAAAGGCGTTGCCGGTACGGCCATCGAACAGGGTGATCTGACCGGACTCGGGCAGGTCAGCCAGCTTCAGCAGACGCTTGATTTCGTGCTCGCGGGCACCGTCGAACGCCGGCGTGGCGATCGGCACACCCTTGCGCAGGTTGTGGGCCAGCACACGGACTTCGTCGTCGGAGAAGGTGGACAGGTCCACTTTCTGCTTGACGCCTTCACCCTGGTCGTAGACTTCCTGAATGAACTCGCGCAGACGGGCTAGCTCCTGCTGCTCCTTGATCATGGTGTCGATCTTCTCGCCCAGTCCCTTGGCCGCGAGGCCCAGGTGGGTTTCGAGGATCTGACCGATGTTCATCCGCGACGGTACACCCAGCGGGTTGAGCACGATGTCCACCGGACGGCCAAACTCGTCGTGGGGCATGTCTTCCACCGGTACTATGGTGGAGACCACACCCTTGTTACCGTGACGACCGGCCATCTTGTCACCGGGCTGAATGCGACGCTTCACCGCCAGGTACACCTTGACGATCTTCAGTACACCCGGGGCCAGATCGTCGCCCTGAGTGATCTTGCGGCGCTTGTTCTCGAACTTCTTGTCGAAGTCGGCTTTCAGCTCGGCGTACTGCTCGGCGATCTGCTCCAGCTCAATCTGCTTGCCTTCGTCGTCCAGGGCCTGCTCCAGCAGTTTTTCCCGGGCAATTTTGGCCACCTTGTCGGCACTCATGCCGGCGGCAGTCAGCACGGAACGGGCACGGGCAAAGATGCCGTCTTCGAGGATGCTGAACTCTTCGGTCAGGTCTTTCTTGGCCTGCTTGAGCTGCATGTACTCGATGTCCTGAGCACGCTTGTCCTTCTCCACGCCGTCGCGGGTAAAGACCTGCACGTCGATGACGGTACCGTACACGGAGTTGGGCACCCGCAGGGAAGAGTCCTTCACGTCGGAGGCCTTCTCACCGAAGATGGCACGCAGCAGTTTCTCTTCCGGGGTCAGCTGGGTTTCGCCCTTGGGCGTCACCTTGCCCACCAGAATGTCGCCCGGCTTCACTTCGGCACCCACGTAAACGATACCGGACTCGTCCAGCTTGGACAGCGCGGCTTCACCCACGTTGGGAATGTCGGCGGTGATCTCTTCCGGACCCAGCTTGGTATCACGGGAGATACAGGACAGTTCCTGAATGTGAATGGTGGTCAGGCGATCTTCCATCACCACCCGCTCGCTGAGCAGAATGGAGTCTTCGAAGTTGTAGCCGTTCCAGGGCATAAAGGCCACGCGCAGGTTCTGGCCCAGGGCCAGTTCACCCAGATCGGTGGACGGGCCGTCGGCCAGCACGTCACCGCTGATCACCCGCTCGCCCGGCATCACGCAGGGACGCTGGTTGATACAGGTGTTCTGGTTGGAGCGGGTGTACTTGGTCAGGTTGTAGATGTCGATACCGGCTTCGCCGGGCAGCATCTCTTCCTCGTTGACCTTGACCACGATGCGGGAGGCGTCGACGTAGTCCACCACACCACCGCGCTTGGCCACGGCGGTAACACCGGAGTCCACGGCCACGGCGCGCTCGATACCGGTACCCACCAGCGGCTTGTCCGCCTTCAGGGTCGGCACCGCCTGACGCTGCATGTTCGAGCCCATCAGTGCCCGGTTGGCGTCATCGTGCTCCAGGAACGGGATCAGCGAGGCGGCCACAGACACGATCTGCTGCGGGCTCACGTCCATGTACTGAACCTGGTCGGCGTTCATGTAGGTGGCTTCGCCCTTGTGACGGGACGGTACCAGCTCGTCGAGCAGGCGACCTTCTTCGTCGATGGCGGCGTTGGCCTGGGCGATCACGAAGTGACCTTCCTCGATGGCGGACAGGTAGTCCACTTCATCGGTGATCTGGCCATCCACTACCCGGCGGTACGGGGTTTCGAGGAAACCGTACTCGTTGGTGCGGGAATAACAGGCCAGGGAGTTGATCAGACCGATGTTCGGACCTTCAGGGGTCTCGATGGGGCACAGACGACCGTAGTGGGTCGGGTGTACGTCTCGCACCTCAAAGCCGGCACGCTCACGGGTCAGACCGCCCGGACCCAGGGCCGAGATACGGCGCTTGTGGGTTACTTCCGACAGCGGGTTGTTCTGATCCATAAACTGGGACAGCTGGCTGGAACCGAAGAACTCCTTCACCGCGGCGCTGATCGGCTTGGCGTTGATCAGATCCTGGGGCATCAGGGTGTCCAGATCGCCCAGAGACAGACGCTCTTTCACCGCGCGCTCGACGCGAACCAGGCCCACGCGGAACTGGTTTTCGGCCATTTCGCCCACGGAGCGGATACGACGGTTACCCAGGTGGTCGATATCGTCCACTTCGTCCAGACCGTTACGGATGGCGATCAGCTGCTTCATCACGTCGACCACGTCGGACTTGGTCAGGGTACCCGGACCGTTCAGCTCTTCGCGCAGCAGCCGGCGGTTGAACTTCATGCGGCCAACGGTAGACAGGTCGTAGCGATCTTCGGTAAAGAACAGGTTTTCGAACAGGGTTTCGGCCGCTTCCCGAGTCGGCGGCTCGCCGGGACGCATCATGCGGTAGATTTCCACCAGCGCCTCGAGGCGGGTGGTGGCGGAATCGATACGCAGGGTCTCGGACATGTAGGCGCCGTGATCCAGTTCGTTGGTGAACAGGGTCTCGAACTGCTTGATGCCGGCCACAGACAGGTTGGCCAGGTTTTCCAGACTCAGCTCGCTGTTGGCGGCAACCATCACTTCGCCGGTGTCGGCGTTGATGTAATCCTTGGCGGCCACCTTGCCCACGGCGTATTCCACCGGCACTTCCAGCTGTTCAACGCCGGCTTTTTCCAGCTGGCGAATGTGGCGGGCGGTGATGCGGCGGCCGGTTTCCACCAGCACTTCACCGTCAACCACGATGTCGAAGGAGGCGGTTTCACCACGCAGGCGCTCGGGTTTGAGCTCCATCATCAACTTGCCGTCGGCCACTTCGAAACGGGTGGTTTCAAAGAAGGTGGACAGAATGTCTTCGGTGGTGAAGTCAAGGGCGCGCAGAATAATGGACGCCGGCAGTTTGCGGCGACGGTCGATCCGGACAAACAGGTTGTCTTTGGGATCGAATTCAAAATCGAGCCAGGAACCACGGTAAGGGATCACGCGGGCGTTATACAGGACCTTGCCGGAGGAGTGGGTCTTGCCGCGATCGTGATCGAAAAACACACCCGGGCTGCGGTGCAGCTGGGAGACGATTACCCGCTCGGTACCGTTGATCACAAAGGTACCGTTCTCAGTCATGAGCGGGATTTCGCCCATGTAGACTTCTTGCTCCTTGATGTCCTTGACAGTGCCGGCGGCGGCTTCTCTGTCGTACAGGACCATACGCAACTTGACGCGCAACGGCGCCGAGTAGGTCACGCCACGGATTTGACATTCCTGCACGTCAAATACGGGCTCACCCAGACGATAGCTGACATACTGCAGCTCGGCAGTGCCAGAATAGCTAGTGATAGGGAAAACGCTGCGGAAAGCCGCTTCCAGACCGTACTCGCCTTGAGGATCTGCTTCAATAAACTGTTTGAAGGAGTCAAGCTGGATTGACAGCAGGTAAGGCGTGTCCAAGACCTGGTCACGCTTACCGAAGTCCTTACGAATGCGTTTTTTCTCTGTATAAGAGTAAACCATAGGGTTCCTCAGCTCGCTGATAAGTGACCCACTCTGCCCAAATGGGACAGCTCTGATAACATCGTTTCTTGTTGGCCGAATGTCTCGACAACACTCGGTGGCTGGAACAACGAGAGGCTAAAACGACGTGAAAATTCCCCTCATCCCACAGCGCAAAAGGGCCGGTGAATAAAGATTCACCAGCCCTAGCCCGATTGCTCAGGCCGCTAAGCTATAGTCTAGCTTATTTGAGCTCAACAGAAGCACCGGCTTCTTCGAGTTCTTTCTTCAGTGCTTCGGCTTCGCCTTTGCTCAGCTGCTCTTTAACGGCAGCAGGAGCAGACTCAACCAGGCCCTTGGCTTCTTTCAGGCCCAGACCGGTGGCGCCGCGAACGGCCTTGATAACGGCAACCTTGTTGGCACCGGCAGCGGTCAGGATTACGTCGAACTCGGTCTGCTCTTCTACGGCAGCGGCAGCTTCACCGGCAACGGCAACGGCAGCAGCGGCAGAAACGCCGAACTTCTCTTCCATGGCTTCGATCAGTTCAACAACCTGCATTACAGACATTTCTGCAACGGCTTCGATGATTTGGTCTTTAGTGATAGACATGACTCAAATTCCTAATGTTCTGAAGTATACGGTAATCAAGCAGCCAAACGCGCCTTAGGCGGCTTCGGCTTCTTTCTTGTCGCGCAGGGCAGCAAAGGTACGCACCAGCTTGCCAGCGGAGGCTTCTTTCATGGTCGCCATCAGCTTCGCAATTGCTTCGTCGTAAGTCGGCAGCTTGGCGAGGCGGTCAATGTCGGCCGCAGGGATAAATTCGCCCTCGTAAGCCAGACCCTTCACCTCAAACGCGCTCTGCTCTTTGGCAAAGTCCTTGAACAGACGAGCAGCAGCGCCCGGATGTTCGTTGGAGAACGCGATCAGGGTAGGACCAACAAACACCTCTTTCAGGCATTCGTAGTTGGTCTCTTCCACTGCCAGGCGAGCCAGAGTGTTACGGACTACCTTGAGGTAGATACCGTTTTCACGGGCTTGCTTGCGCAGGGTGGTCATGGCAGCCACAGTCACGCCGCGAGAATCGGCAACGACTGCAGACAGGGCGCCCTTGGCAGCTTCGTTGACTTCAGCAACAATTGCTTTTTTGTCGTCGAGTCTTAATGCCATTGGCTAAACTCCTGGATTCCACCTGGGAAATTCCCAGATTAAACACACGCCTCTGTGACAGAGGCACCAAGGTGGCGAATTCCAGAAGAAAGGAAAATGCTTTCTAACTGGGTCCCGGCACCATCTACGCTGGAACATTAAGCCTTTCGGCTCCAGCGGTCTTGGACGGGAGTCGAAGCCCCCAACCAAATAACAAGGCGCAAAATTCTACAAAAAACCCCGCGCCTTGTAAATGCTTAATTAAGCAACATCCAGACCGGATTGATCAACGGCCAGACCGGCACCCATGGTGGTGGACAGGCTGACTTTCTTGATGTATTGGCCTTTGGAAGAAGCGGGCTTGGCACGCTTCAGGGCGCCCAGCAGGGCTTCCAGGTTGCCTTTCAGCTTGTCGGCGTCGAAGTCGGCCTTGCCGATGGTGGTGTGGATGATACCGTTCTTGTCGTTACGGTAGCGCACCTGACCCGCCTTGGCATTTTGCACGGCTTCGGCCACGTTCGGGGTCACGGTGCCAACCTTGGGGTTCGGCATCAGACCGCGCGGACCCAGGATCTGGCCCAGCATACCCACAACGCGCATGGCGTCGGGAGAGGCGATCACCACGTCGAAGTTCAGCTCACCGGCTTTCACCTGCTCGGCCAGGTCTTCCATGCCCACCAGGTCGGCACCGGCCGCCTTGGCGGCGTCGGCGTTGGCACCCTGAGTGAACACGGCAACGCGTACGTCACGACCGGTACCGTGGGGCAGCACGGTGGCGCCACGCACGTTCTGGTCGGATTTACGAGCGTCGATGCCCAGGTTAACGGCAACGTCGATGCTTTCAACGAACTTGGCGGTGGCCAGTTCTTTCAGCAGGGCGATGGCTTCGTTGATTTCGTACTCGCGAGTGGCATCTACACGCTCACGGATGGTACGCATACGCTTGGTCAGTTTAGCCATGGTCTCAGCCCTCCACTACCAGGCCCATGGAACGGGCAGAACCTTCGAGGCAACGCACGCGGGCGTCAGTGTCGGCACCGGTCATGTCCGGTGCCTTGACAGCGGCGATTTCTTCCAGCTGGGCACGGGTAACGGTACCAACCTTGGTCTTGTTCGGTACACCGGAACCGGACTTAACACCGGCAGCCTTCTTCAGCAGGAAGGCAGCGGGGGGAGTTTTGGTTTCAAAGGTGAAGGAACGATCGCTGTATACGGTGATAACAACCGGGATCGGAGAGCCCTTTTCCAGGCTGTCTGTACGGGCGTTGAACGCCTTACAGAATTCCATGATGTTAACACCGTGCTGACCCAGAGCAGGACCTACGGGCGGGCTCGGGTTAGCTGCACCAGCTGCAACCTGCAGCTTGATGTACGCTTGTACTTTTTTAGCCATTGATAATTACCTCAAAAATGGGTGTTAGCGCCTCGGAGCAATACTCCTCTAACGGCTCCCCAATGATAAAAGGGCGGCAAATTGTAGTGTAATTTGCCGCCCCGCTCAAGCATTGCGCTCGAATTATGCTCAGGTTTTTTCTATCTGGCCGAACTCCAGTTCCACCGGGGTGGAGCGGCCGAAGATCAGCACCGATACCTTGACCCGGCTCTTCTCGTAATCCACTTCTTCCACCACGCCGTTGAAGTCGGCGAAAGGACCGTCGGAAACGCGAACCACTTCGCCCGGCTCGAACAGGGTTTTCGGTTTCGGCTTGTCCACCGCATCCTGCAGGCGGTTCAGGATGGCATCGGCTTCCTTGTCGGAAATCGGCGCCGGACGCTCGGGCGTGCCGCCGATAAAGCCCATCACCCGCGGAATGCTGCGCACCAGGTGCCAGGTGCCGTCGTTCATCTGCATCTGCACCAGCACATAGCCGGGGAAAAATTTGCGCTCGCTCTTGCGCTTCTGGCCGGCGCGCATTTCCACCACTTCTTCGGTGGGCACCAGCACCTCGCCGAACTGATCTTCCATGCCGTGCATCTTGATATGTTCACGCAGCGACTTGGCTACGCGTCCTTCATATCCGGAAAACGCCTGGACCACATACCAACGCATTCTTTGTTCTGACATGGTGAATCCTTATACTCCGGTAACCAGGTTGACCAGCCATACCAGCAGGCCATCCAGCAAAAACAGAAACAGGCCAACCAGGGCGGTCACGGCCAGTACGATAAGCGTGGTCTGAATGCTCTCCTGGCGGGTGGGCCAGACCACCTTGCGCATCTCCAGACGCGACTCCCGGGCAAAGGCAAAGCTGCTTTGTCCCTTTTTGGTCTGGTATGCCAGCAGACCGGCAATACCCACTGCCACCACCACGCCGGCCGCACGAATGAAGACCGCCAGATCACTGTAAAGATAGTTGGCGACCACGGCTGCGATCAGAATAATGAAAACCAGACCCCACAGCAGGGTATCTTTCGCCCCGCCCTGGCTCTCGGTATTTGCACTCATAAGCTACCTGTCTAAATATTCCGAGTCCGTTACAGACGCAAAAACCCCGCCGACGGCGAGGTAAGTGGCAGGGGCGGAGGGACTCGAACCCCCAACCGTCGGTTTTGGAGACCGCCGTTCTACCAATTGGAACTACGCCCCTATACAACAAAGCCCCTATTATAGGGGCTTTGTGACGCGATTGTAAGCGCTATTACTCGATGATTTTGGCAACGACGCCGGCACCAACGGTACGGCCACCTTCACGGATGGCGAAGCGCAGACCTTCTTCCATCGCGATGGGCGCGATCAGGTTCACGTCCATCTTGATGTTGTCGCCAGGCATGACCATTTCAACGCCTTCCGGCAGTTCGATGGTACCGGTCACGTCGGTGGTACGGAAGTAGAACTGCGGACGGTAGCCCTTGAAGAACGGAGTGTGGCGGCCACCTTCGTCCTTGGACAGTACGTACACTTCGGATTCGAAGCGGGTGTGCGGGGTGATGGAACCCGGCTTGGCCAGCACCTGACCACGCTCAACGTCTTCACGCTTGGTGCCACGCAGCA
>AZIJ01009028.1_pt1 | contig 17841 bp, 13 predicted proteins | sample 359151 | NCBI WGS metagenome assembly AZIJ01 (sample SAMN02429718, study PRJNA222666) | marine sediment metagenome | biome: Sediment sample; isolation source: enrichment culture of sample MGS-ElMAX(UA) from oil contaminated site at the... | place: Egypt: El Max | collected 2013-01-23 | depth 9.22 m m | reverse complement strand
AGCCGGATGGTTCTTTTCCCCGGTGACGACATCGCCCACGAGTTGTCACATGCGACACACTTGTTGGTTTCCGCCGGACCGGGCGACGAGGGCGATCCGTTCTTGCACCAGTACGCCGATGACATCGCAGCGGCAACGCATCTGGACTGGATCGGCTACTTGTCGACGACAGGCGTCTACGGCGACCGCCGCGGGGGCTGGGTCACTGAAGAAGACGAGGTTGCGCCTTCGACCCTTCGTGGCCGACGCCGAAAAGAGGTCGAGGCCGCCTGGCAAGCGGTGGCACAGGCCAATGGATTGCCGCTGCATATCTTTCGGTTGGCAGGGATCTACGGGCCGGGCCGGGGGCCGTTTTCCAAGGTGCGCTCGGGAACTGCGCGGCGAATTATCAAAAAGGGTCAGGTGTTTTCGCGCATACATGTGGATGACATCGCGCAGGTCCTGCGCGCGTCAATCGCGCGCCCCAATCCGGGGGCCGTGTACAATGTCTGTGATGACGATCCAGCTCCGCCTCAGGACGTTCTGGAATATGCCGCGGAGCTTCTTGGGCTACCGACCCCGCCAGCCGAAGATTTCGATACCGCCGACATGAGCCCGATGGCGCGCAGTTTCTATGCCGAAAGCAAGCGGGTCTGTAACAAACGCATCAAGGATGAATTGGGGGTGGATCTGCTCTACCCGGACTACAGGATCGGCTTGAAAGCCCTCGTGACTCAAGATCAACCCGCGTAATATTCCTCGCCGTAGGCGCCGTATGAGTCCCCGTACCCGTACCGTTTGGTACCTTTCGGGTGCACTTGGCTCAGGATCAGGCCCGATACTTTCTGATTGGCACTCTTGAACATGTGCAATGCGTCTTCGACTTGAGTGCGGGTGGTGTGGTCCCATTTGACGGTAAACAGCACCGCATCAGACACCTGCGCCAGAATACGGGCATCAGGAACGACCAAGACCGGCGGGGTGTCGATGACAATCATGTCGTAGTGATCACGCAACGCGTCGATAAAGCCCGCGAATGCATCCGAACTGAAAAAATCGGCCGCGTTGATCATCGATCGTTCGCCGAACAACAGGTCTATGCCGTATACCTGATCGCGATGCAGCGCTTGTTCGAACGGAACCTCACCTGCCAAGACAGACACGAGCCCGCCACGCGCCTCGTTCGGAAAATACTCGGAAAACACCCGCCGCCGGATATCTCCTTCGATCAACAGAACGCGCTTGCCCATACCTGCGCAGTTCAATGCAAGAGCAAGCGAGTTGGTCGTTTTGCCTTCACCGGGCACAGACGATGTAGAAACGATCACTTTCGGCGTCTTGTCGATATTCGACAACAGGACCGACGTGCGTAGATTTCGCACGGCTTCGGCGGCGGCGGACGTTGGACGTTCATTCAAATAGGCAAGCGTTCTTTGGCGGTTCTTCCCGGGAATAATCGGCACTTGCCCCAACACTGTCACCCCTGTTGCCTCTTCCAGATCGCGTGCGGTTCTGAACGTGTTGTTGCGCCATTCGCTCAGCAGGACCACCGCTGCGCCGAAGACCAGGCCGAACATCGCAGACATCGCCAATATCATCCCGCGTTTGGGCGATGCGGCTGCGCGCGGCGCAACCGCCGATGACAGGATACGGCTATCGGCCTGTTGAATCCCCTGCTGTGCGGACGTTTCCTTGAGACGACCCAGGAAGTATTCGTACAGCAACCGGCTGGCTTCTGCCTCGCGGGTCAGCTGCTGGAGCGCGATCAAATCTTGGCTCTGGCGCTCAATCTGGCTGGCCACTTTGTCTTTTGCCGCCTGCCAACTGCCCAGCTGGATATCAGCCTTTTGGGCTTCATCTTGCGCGTTCGCGACAATGCGTGCGAACCGAGCTTGAAAGAGGTTTACCAAGGCCTTGTCATCGACGCTTGCCAATCGGATCGCCACCTTTTCCAACTCGGGGTCTGCGGCCACTTCTCTTTGGGCATCAAGACCATTTGCGTTTTGCAGTTCATTCAGCCGGGCACGTTTCTGCTCGGCGACGGCTCTTGCGACGTCGACCTTGTCGCGCAGGTCCTTCAACTGCCGCTCAAGTGCGGCCAAACCTGCTGGCGTCACAAGTTCCGTCTCGGCTGTAAACTGGGTGACCCGCGCCTCGTTGGCTTCCAGTTCATCCTCTAATTCCGCGACCCGTCCGGTCAGCCAGGATGTCGCTTGTGCTGTCGCATCGAATTTCACTTCGATCTGATTCAGGATATAAAGTTCGGCAATCGTGTCGGCGATCCTGGCGGACTTTTTAGGCGCGGTGGTCTGAACCGAGATCTCGAACACCAAGCTCTTGGGAATATTGCGCACAGTGCTCTGCGCAAGCAGGATGTCGATTGCGATGTTGCGGATATCTTCGTCATTCAAGGGTGCAGACCCCGACACGGTTATCCCCAGCTGTTCTTCAATTTCCTTACGGATCTGGGATAGAAAGGTCGGCAATCTGAGGGTCGGATTGAATTCGGGATCATTGCTCAATTCAAGCCGGTCCACCACCTTGCCCATCAAGCCGCGGGCCCGAAGCACTTCGACTTCTGACGCCACGACCGACGCATCACCCGAAAGATTGCCCATGACGTCATCCAGATTGACGACCGTTTCTTCGCGGGTCTCAAGCATGACGATTGCCTTGGCGCGGAAGAGCGGAGTTGCACCAACGAACGCGTAATAGCCACCGACGAACAGGCACATCGCTGTAATGAATGCTATTGTGTAGCGGCCGGCCCAAAGCCCCCGGAAGATCGCCGAAGCCTCAAAAGAAACCGCATTGGTGCCCTGATCCATATTGTGCTTTCGTGGTCCATTCTGGTCGCTCGCCGGGGTCGTCGCCCGGCGCTTGTATCCGGCGCAGCCGTTGGCAATTTCAACCTGAAGGCATGTCCGGACACATCGTTAACTAAGCGGGATTGTTTAACTGTGGGTTAAGCATATTGGGTCTAACACTGAGCTGACCAACTCAGGCCGGTGACCCTTCTTTCGCACCGACCTTCAGCTCGAAGGACACAGTTTCATGAAGCGCCCCTTTGCGATTCTAACCGGTATCAGCCTCGGGATGCTGCAAGCCTGTGCGCCCGCTGTGCCGGATTCGGCGATGCAGGCAAATGACGAAAGCGTCATCATTCCGGACGTGAAGGAAGCGACGAACATCCCGTTCTTTATCGCGCCGCTGATCTTTGCTGGCGGGGGGGCGGCCTTGGGCGCGACGATGCGCAACCAACGTGGCAACTCGGGCAGTACCCCACGCACCATACGTCCCTGAACCCGTTCGCAATCGCGCGGAGAAGCCGCCGGAATTCGCAGGAAGAACTCTTGAAAGTCGCATTGATACATTACTGGCTGGTCGGGATGCGCGGCGGCGAAAAAGTCCTGGAAGCGCTGTGTCGCATCTTCCCGGATGCCGACATTTTCACGCATGTATGCGATCCCAAAGCACTCAGCCCCACGTTGCGGCGCCACCGGATCATCGAAACATCGGTCGGGCGCATGCCGATGGCGCGAAGACTCTACCAGAGCTATTTGCCATTCATGCCTGGCGCTTTGGAACGGCTTGATCTGTCGGGATACGACTTGGTGATCTCATCCGAAAGCGGCCCAGCCAAAGGCGTGATCGCACCGGTGAATGCGCCGCATATTTGTTACTGCCACACCCCGATGCGATATCTTTGGGATCAGTACCACATGTATCGATCGGGGGCCGGAACGGCCGCCAAAATGGCCATGCCCGTCTTTGCGCCTAGCCTTCGGAAATGGGATGTCACAAGCGCCGCGCGGGTCGATACGGTTCTGGCAAATTCCACGCATGTTGCAAAGCGCGTGCAAAAATACTGGCGCCGCGATGCGACCGTGCTTGCGCCCCCAGTGGATGTGGATGCGTTCGAAATCACCACCCGCCCGTTGGGCGATTACTATCTGTGGGTCGGTGAACTTGCCCCCTACAAACGCCCTGATCTCGCTGTCGAAGCGTTCACAAGGATGCGCAAGAAGCTGGTCGTGATCGGCGGACCGGGCAAAACGGCCCGAGACCTCAAACGTAGGGCTGGCAATACGATCCACTTTCTCGGCAAGACCGATTTTGCGACACTTCAGGACCACATGGCGCGCTGCAAGGCCCTGATATTTCCCGGCGAAGAAGATTTCGGAATTGTTCCCGTCGAAGCGATGGCGTCGGGGCGGCCGGTCATCGCACTGGGGCGTGGCGGCGCAACTGACACAATCGTGGATCGGAAAACCGGGGTGTTATATGATGACCAGTCCGCCGAGGGGCTTATTGATGCGGTTGAGCGGTTTGAAGCCGATAAGCTGGATCAACTTGACCCCGTTGGCCTCAGATCGCACGCCGCTCAATTCGGCGAACCCGCGTTTCGCGCCGGGATGATCGCCGTCCTTCGGGAAAACGGAATTCATTTGCCCCAATCCAGTTTTGCGGTGGCCGCGGAATGACGATCGCACCGTCGCATTTCGGTGGCCGCCTGCGGTCCGACCAGCTTCTGGCCAAACTGTTGCGCGGTGGACTAAGCGCGCTTGTCATCAAAATCGGCGCGGCGGGTCTGTCGTTTGTCATGTTCCTTACACTGGCAAAAGCCATGAACGCAGGCACATACGGCCAATTCGCATTCGGCTTTTCGCTAGCAACATTTCTGGCAATTTTCGGTAGCTTTGGATTGCGTAACTTGTCGCTCCGGTTTGCTGCCATCTACGCGTTGGCGCGCCGCGACAACGATATGAGCGCGCTTGTTCGCTATTGCTACACCCGCGTTCTTGCCGGAACAGGCGCCTGTGCAGTCTTGTTGATGCTTACAGGTATCATCAGTCAAAAACCTTGGCTGATCGGGGCCGGTTTGCTGACACTTGCGCTTGGTTTGGGCGAGCTACAGCCGCATATCTTGCGTGCCTCGACGTCGATGAACCGGGCGCTTTCCCCGCGTGACATTCTATGGCGCCTGGTCGTGATCGCAGCGGCGGTCGCCGCGTCTTTCGGTTTTTTGACCCTTGGGGCGAGCGGATGGCTGCTGCTTGCAGCTACATCGCTGTTGATGATCACGGCTATCCAGTTTGTCATGTCGCCACACCTTGGGCCTTTGGCATTCAAAGGCGGCATTGGCGAACCTGACCGGTGGCGCGCGCAGCTTGGCGGGCTATGGGGCAGTTCGATCGTGGTTTCGGCGGCTCCCAACCTGTCCGTCGTGTTTCTTGGGCTTGTGTCCGACGCTCAGGAAACCGGGGCATTTTTTGCGGCGTTGCGGTTGGCGATGCTGATGAACCTGTTTCTTCTGGCGACGAACATGATCGCCGCGCCACTCATCGCAAGTCACCATGCCTTGGATGATCGTGCCAGCGTGCAACGGATATGCCGCCTGGTTCTGATCGGTGTCGGTGTGCCAAGCACGATAACTTTCTTGGTCTTCTTGGCGGCTGGCGGCTGGGTCCTTGATCTTTTCGCTCCGGGATATGATGCGGCAAAACCCGTCTTGCTCATCATCGCAGCCGGATACCTGATCTCGGCGCTGGCAGGCCCCACCGCCCAAATCATGGAAATGCAAGGTGACGCGACATTTCAGCTGAAAGTCATGGCCATCAGTCTGGCTGTCGCACTATGCGCGCTCGTTCCGCTCAGCATGGCGTTTGGCGCTACAGGCGCCGCCCTGACTCTGGCGGCACACACCGTCGCCTGGAACGCGGTGATCTATTGGCGCATCTGGCGCGTGCATGGGATCGCTGCGGGTATTGTGCCACGCACACTGATGGAGAGGCTGGATGGCTGAACAAACACCCATCAACTTCTTGTATCTAGGTGGGGACAAATGTGGCTCAACGTGGTTGCACCACGTCTTGTCCCGTCATCCAGAGGTCAAGCTGGCGCGCGCCAAGGAACTGTTCTTTTTTGATCGGTTCTACGAAAAAGGATGGCAGTGGTATCTGTCCCAGTTTCCAGACGGTTCAGCCAAGCGTACTGGTGAAATTTGCCACGACTACCTGTATTCCAACGCCGCGCTTAAACGTATCGCGCGCGATACAGCCCCCGACAGCGTTTACCTGATCACCTTGCGCAATCCGTATGAACGCACGCTGTCGCATTGGCGGTATTTGCGAAAGATAGGGCGCACACGCCTTGGATTTTGCGATGCCGTACGCGAGCTGCCGGGGCTGACAGATCACAGCCTTTACCATTCTCGCATCCAGGCCGCGTTCGACACGCTGGGGCGTGATCGTGTGCGCATTCTGTGGTTCGACGATCTTCGCCGCGATCCCGCCTCGTTCGGGATGGGCCTTTGTGCTGCGCTAGGGGTCACCCACATAGAAGATTTGCCCTATTCGGATCGCGTTCTGGAAGGTGGAACGGCGCGCGCGCCCCGACTGGTCAACTTGCTGAGAAACATCGGCTGGGTCTTGCGCGCGATCGGAGCGCCCGCCGTCGTCGGCAAGATCAAGTCTCATCCCTGGACGCATCGCATCTTGTTTTCAAACCGAGCATCCCGAAGCTCGGCCGACGAAATAGATGATAGCGTTCGGTCCTATCTGGCCGCCTGTTTCGATAGCGATATTGCCAAATTGGAGCATCTGACGGGTCGCGATCTGAGCGCTTGGCGCAACTGGCCGGCTCAGTCAGCATGATGCGTTCTGTCCCGCAACAGGGTATGGCCGGTGGAGTGTTGTTGGTCGCACTGGCTTACTTCGTCATCCAGTCAGCAGCCTTTCCTTTCGAGATGCGACCTGACGAATACAAGGCAGTTGATACCTACGTCGGCTGGCTGTCGGGTGATGTGGTGCGGTCAACCGAAGCGTTTACACGCCTCTTGCTGCTGATCACAAATCTGTCCATCACCTTCGTCCTGTACCGGCTGCGGCTCATCAATATGCAAACGCTTGTCATTGCGGCCCTGTGGCCGATGACAATCTTTTTGTTCTCCAAGATTTATTGGGAGTTCTTTGTCTTTCCATTTTGTCTTGTCCGGCATGATCTGACCGTCAGGGGCGAGCTTGCATTCATAGGTGCCTTGGCGGCGCTTCTTGCGATGACCGGAGAGGCAAACTTGGCCGTGTTGATCATGTTCCGCATGGTGCTCGTTGGTCAAAAAGGCGGGTTCCCGATCCTTGCGCCACTGGCTTTTGCCGGCGCGGGGGTCCTGATCAGCGTGGCCATGGACGCTGGTGTGGGGGCGAACCTGCCGTTCATTGGATCGCATGTTGCACGGTTCTCGTGGACCCGCGATGTGGTAAACCCAGAGTATTCGGTTTTCGAAACCGTCGCCATTTTCATGACGTCATTTCACTTTTTCACCCTGCACACGGGGCTGTGGATGATCGATGCGGCGTTCTCGATCCTCGTCGTCATTTCCATAATGTGCTTTGCGGGATCGTTCCAAAGGTTGCGCGCAAACTGGGCGCCAATTTTGGCCTTCGCCTGCGTCCTTTGCGGTCTGACAGAGGTGACGCACGCCTTTCAAAACGCACGTTACTTTTTCTTCTATCTTCCGCTGATCGCGTCGATCGCGCCGCCTGCGTCCTGGCCCATCGTGGGTGGGTTGGGCATTGCGCATGTCGTGTTCAAAGCTGCAGAGGCAATTTGGTATGGGTAATGGCCGTCTGATCCTGAGCGCCGTCATGTACAGCCCGAACCTGGGCGACGGGGTCATCGCTGAATGCGTGTCACACGCGGCAGGTGTTCCAACCGCCTGGTTGGATCTTGCAGGGCGCACCAGGTTTGATGGACCGGGCTCACATAAACGCGCGCATGTGCTCAGGGCACTTGATGCGCTTCCACCGGCGGTCTCGCATCGTCTTGCGAGCCAATTGGTTCGCAACCAGATACGCACCAAACTGCTTCCCTTGATCGATCGTGAGATGCCAGGATCATGTGGCGTACTTTTCGGCGGAGGGCAGATCTTTGCCGATGCTCACCTGAATTTCCCCCTGAAGATCGCAGCAACGCACGCGCAGGCGCAGCGGCATGGGCTGCCCGTTGCCATTCAGGGCGTAGGTGTATCAAAGCAGTGGTCGTCCGACGCGTCGGATTTGTTCGGCAAGGTTTTTGCCCAACCGCCCGCGCATATTTCCGTTCGCGATTTTGCGTCCCGCGACAACCTTGCCCGGCATCTGGCACGCGCCAAGAAAACTGTACCTGATATTCATGTGTTTCCGGATCCCGGCTTTCTCGCATCGCGGTATTTTCGCCCCGTGCCCAAGGCAAGCAATACGATCGGCCTGGGGATAACCCACCCGGCCCCACTGATCGCCCATGGCGGAAGCGACTATCGCTTGCCACTGCGCACCTACGTTTCGCGCTATGCGAAATTAGCGGCCGAAATTGCGCGCGGCGGCATGGCCGTAGAGCTATTCACAAACGGCGCCGCCGAAGACGAAAGCTGCCTGCGCTCGGTTTTTGACGCCATCCCATCTTCGGTCAAACCCATGATCACCGTCGTAAAACGATGCGAAGCGCCGCGTGATTTCATGGCGCTTGTTTCCGGGTTCTCGGCCGTGGTCTCTCACCGCATGCATGCGAATATTGTTGCGCATTCATATGGCATCCCCTGTGTCGGGCTTTCTTGGGATGCCAAAATGGCCGCGTGTTTCGATCTGATGGGGCGAAAGACTGCATTGCTCGATGGTCGCCTCACCGATCCGGTGGCGATTGCGCAGAAAACCGTGGCCGAAAGTTCGGCTGGCATCACCACGGATGGCCGCCGTCAAACTTTGCTGAACAACGCTGCGCGCGGGGTGGAAATGGCGATTGATGCAATCGGTGCAACACGCGCGCCCTTCAGAACGGCGGTGTGAAGCTTGAAAAATACGACGTCAAAATTCTTGCTTGCCGCACTGGCCCTGCTTTTTGCGGTGGGCGCGTTACCCAGTCAGGCGCTAGCTCAAGACCGGACTCTTTCGTTTTTTGGAACCCCGGGCATCGTCGAGATGCCAACGGCCGACCCTTTCCCGGACGGCCACATTTCCCTGTCCGTAGCCCATTTCGCCAAGACGACCCATTCGACCTTCAGTTTTCAAATTACGCACAGGCTCGGAGGCAGCTTTCGATACACCGCCGCACGCGATTTCAATCTGCGCGCCGGGCGTCCTTCAACTGACTACTACGACCGAAGTTTTGACCTCTACTATCAACTGGCGTTCGAAACTGCGTGGCGCCCTGACCTGCGGATCGGTATTCGCGACTTCGGCGGCACCGGCATCTATGCGTCTGAATATATCGTCGCAACCAAGCGCATCGCGCAAAATGTTAGGTTGAGCTTCGGCATCGGCTGGGGGCGCCTTGGCACCCACAGTGGTTTCACCAACCCGATCCCCGGGTTCTCGGAGCGGGCCGTGTCCGGCGGGACAGGTGAATTCAAACTGGGAACCCTTTTCCATGGCGATGCGGCCGTATTCGGCGGTGTAGACTGGGCCGCCACAGACCGCTTCCACGTGCTCGCCGAATACAGCTCGGACGCATACACGCGCGAGGTCGAAGGAGGTCTTTTTGAAAGACAAAGCCCTGTCAATTTTGGGGTGAGCTATCAGTTCGACAGCGGCCTGGCGCTTGGGGTTTATTATCTCTATGGATCGCAACTCGGCATACGGCTCAGCTATGGTTTCAATCCAAAATCGCCACCGATACCGGGCGGAATTGACGAAGCGCCGCCCGAACTTTTGCCAAGATCGGCCATTGCCGCGGCCAGTTGGGGCGACGTGGATGGCAAACGGTTTGCCAACGACCTGGCTGATCAGGGATTGCAGCTTAGTGGGATAAGTTTGCACCAGGGGCGCGCGATTGCACGGATCAACAACGCGCGGTTTGGCAGCGGAGCGCAAGCGATAGGGCGAGCCGCGCGGATCCTGGCCAACACCCTGCCGGCAGATATTGAATTCTTCACCATTATCCCAACCAGCAATTCCATGGCGCTATCCGCCGTCACGCTGAAGCGATCCGATCTGGAATCCTACGAACATCAGCCCGGGGGAAGTTGGCAGACCTATGTCAGGGCGCATATCTCCGATGCTTATGATCTTGGCTCACACGTCGGGCCATTGTCGCCCGACCAAAGGTTCAACTTTCGGGTCGGCGCATATCTTTCGCCCACTTTGTTTGACCCAGACAGCCCGTTGCGGTTCGATGCCGGGGTCGAGATCGCGGCGAGCTATCAGCTAACCCCGTCATGGGTGGTACACGGGGCCTTGCGCCAACCGTTGCTGGGAAATCGGGACGGGGCCGAGCCCGAACCAGATGGCACATTGCACCACGTACGAAGCGATGCGGTGCTTTATGATCGCGCCGCTGATCTGGAATTGTCCTATCTCGTCGCCGAGCACTTTTTTCGACCAGCGACGAACACCTACGCCCGTGTTTCCTTTGGATATCTTGAACGAATGTTCGGGGGCGTGTCGGGCGAAATTTTGTGGAAACCTGTCGACAACCGGTTGGCTTTTGGGCTTGAGGTCAATTACGCGCGGCAACGGAATTTCGATCTGGGTTTTGGATTTCAGGACTATGACGTCGTGACGGGCCACGCATCAGCATATTACGACTTCAAAAACGGTTTTCTGGCCCAAATCGACATGGGCCGCTATCTGGCTGGCGATTGGGGTGCCACGTTCAGTTTGGACCGCGAGTTCAACAATGGCGTGCGCATTGGCGCCTTCTTTACCCTGACAAACGTGCCGTTTGATGAATTCGGCGAAGGTGCATTCGACAAAGGTATCCGCATTTCCCTGCCCTTGTCCTGGCTGTCCGGGCGCCCATCACAACAAGGCTTTGGAACCGTTATTCGGCCGGTAACACGGGATGGCGGTGCGCGGCTGGACGTTGCGAACCGGCTTTATGAAATTACGCGGGGCTACCACCGCCCCGTCCTTGAACGCCAGTGGGGGAGGTTTTGGAGATGAGGTTCATTCGACTGCTCGCGCTTCCAGTGGTTTTTGCGCTGGCAAGCTGTTCGTCCGATCCTTCAAGCTCAGGGATCATGCAGAGTGCTGTCAGGCTCTCCAATGCGCCGATTGAAGCGCCCGCGCGCTTTCGGGCGCTTGAAGCAGAAGGCGCCCCAGCGATGAAGGTTTCGGTCGAAGCGCGGGGCACGGCGGCGCCGTTTCGCCTGTCCAGCTCGAACAAGGGATACGAAACCTGGCTGGGATCCGACGGTGTCAGCCTTACGTTTCAAGATGGAATTCTTGTCGAGACGCGCGGACTAGGCGGCGACGTGATGGCAAGCGATGTGACCGCCCTAAGCCGGCTGATCGAAACCGAAAATACCGGCGCGGCGCGGCGTATTGTGGACGTTTTGACCGGCAGTGATCATATCTCAAGTATGGTGTTTGACTGCCAGGTTTCGGATCGTGGATCGCGTCGACTGGAGGGCTTGAACACCCATCTGGTTACCGAGCAATGCAGCGGCCGCGATATCCAGTTCACCAATCTCTACTGGCGCGCTGGCGGGCGAATGGTCCAGTCGCGGCAATGGGCCGGTCCGTACACGGGCATGGTCGCAATCAAAGCAGTGCAGCCCTGAACCCCATCAAAAACGAGGCCTGCCGATCAGTAGTAGTCGTACTTTTGGCCATCTTCGATGTAGGTGCAGTGGTTGAGTGCGATCCCCAGAACATTCGTAAGTTCGGCCACTTCACGCTCACAATTGTCGATCTGCGACACGGTGGTGGATCCTGCCCGCGCCATGATCAGGGCGCAATCGACGTTCTTCAGAAACGACCGCGTTGTGTCGTTCGACAACAGCGGTGGAAGGTCAAAGATCATCAGATCAGGATCGTAGTCATTCTGAATTTCATCGACCAATTCTCCGACCCGGCCACTCATCAACAGTCGAGTGGGGTCAGCCGTGGGACGGCGCGCGGATGCAATAATCAGGTTACCACCATAGCAGTGGGTCAATTCCGAGAACTTGCCCTGTTCCTCCAAAATTCGTTGAATTGCGTCGCCCGAACTGATGTTCAGATACTTGCCGACAGCGGGACGATGCAGGTCAAAGTCCAAGAGCATCGTTCGCAGATCGGACTGGCGGCTCATTCCGAAAGCCAGGTTGCAGGCGGTCGTGGTCTTGCCGCATTCAGGCGTTGGCGACGTGACGGCCAACCGTTTCCAACCGTTCTGCCGCATTTGAAGCAACACTTTTGTCCGCAGGATATCAAACGGGTTGGCTTCGGCTGACGGGGTCAAGGTGACGATCCGGTTCTTGGTCAGAAGGTCGATGTCAGGTTCGTATGGTTTGATTTCGGACCAACGGGCAGCAGGGCTACCCGCCCGCTTGACCTGGCGTTGCTGAGACTTGGCCGCACGCTCAGCGGGGTCGCTGGAACGTTTTTCCCGGGCCTTTTCGATCGCGCTTTGTAGCTTTTCCATACTTGTCTAATCCGTCGAATAATCAACCCAGGCCGACTCTGTTGATGACACGCTCAACGACAAGGTCCAGGGGGAGGTAAAAGGTATCGATGGCCCACAGGGCGGCTGGAATTCCAAACACGACCAGGCACATCGCTGCAACACGGAATGACCGGCGCATCCATTTGTGCGATGCGGTTTCCATGTAAGGAATGGCGCCGAGCGGCGTGACGCCAAGGCGCGCGACAATCTCGGCCGGTCGGCGGACTGACCTGTTCAAAAGTTCCAGTAACAAGAAAAGCCCCAGGGCGGCGGCAACACCACCAGCTATGCCACCAAACATGATCATGGGCCGGTTCGGGCTGGACGGTTTGGTTGGTACGGTTGCGTTTTCGATCACGCTGATGCGCTGGCCGCGCGAACTCAGTTCGATGCGTTCGCCCATGGCCGCAACGTTCGAACGTTGAACGACAGCATCGTATTGGGACCGCGTATTTTCAAGGTCACGCTCGAGTCCTTCCAGAGTGATCTGGTTGGGCGCGGTGCGTGTGATGCTGTCCTGGACACGGCGCAATTCGCCCTCGGTCTCAGCAATCTCGTTTTGCAGGCTCTGGATCCGCGAGTCGATCTGAGCGACCGTCAAATCATACAGGGCGTCCTGTTGGTTGTTGCTGGATTGTGAACTGGTCGTGCCGACCTGGGCGGCCACCTGGCTTTCGAGACCTGCAATCTGTGTCTTCAAGACACGAATCTTGGGATGAGTTTCCGAATAAATCGTCAGCGACGACTGCAATTCGTCCTGCAACGCCTGAAGCCGCGCTTCGTCGGGTGAAAGGTCTCGGGCGGTTTGCGCCTGAACGCGTCCCGTCGCCTGGTACACTTCGGTGATGCGTTGTTTTTGTTCGCGCAAACTGGCGATCTCGCGCTCCATCCTCTCCAAGCGTTCCTGCAGCTGATCTTGGCGGCTGAACCGGTATTCCATCGAATCGGGAAGCGCGTCAGCGTTCTGCGCCTTGAATTCGATGATCCGCCTGTTCTGCTTGCTGAGCTCCGCTTCCAACCGTTCGACTTCCTGTTCGAAGAACGCCAGCGCATCGACGGCGCGTCCGGTGCGTATTTTGGCGTTTTCGCTGAGAACAAGCGTGACGAGGTCGTTGACCACGGCTGCAACGGTCTTGGGATCGCCCCCGGAAAATCCGATCTGCATAATAGCGGCGCTGTTGCGGGGTACGTCGTAGCGAACGTAAACGTCGTTGCGCATGGCCGCCAAAATTTCGTCGCCTGACATTTTGCGGATGTCTTGATAGACCTGCCGATCCTGCGCAATGTCGATCAGGTTGGCGCGCGTCAAGAGCTTTTGCTTAATGATTTCTAACGTTTGCCCATCTGAAATCTCGGTAACCGCGCTTACGTCCGAAATCTGCGGCGCTTCCACGATCAGGCGCGCTTCAGCGCTGTAGCTGGTCGGAAGCTTGATCGCCAGCGCCACCCCAATCAAAGAAAAAACAAGAAAAAGGGCCGTCATAGCAGGCAGACGGCGCAAAAAAAGTTTCCAATAAAATTTCAGGTCCAAATTCATTCTGCCGCAGCTCCACGCGGGTTCATTCCACTATCCAAATAAAGCGGAACTTCGGTTTTAGGATTCACGAAAATTCCGTCTTCTATCAGTTCTTTCACCAAGGCTGGCCCGACCGAGCGCATATCAGCCCCGGCGGCGTATACCATAGACAGATCACACAGCTTGTTCACGAGTCGCGGAACCCCATTTGTTTCGGCGTAGATCAATCGAATGGCCGATGACGAAATCTCATCCCCCGTCCCACCAACGTGACGAAGGCGATGACGTATATATTCTTCGGTCGTCTGCTCATCCATCGGATCCAGGTGATAGGCAGCGGAGACGCGTTGAGCGAACTGGCGGAGACGCGGCTGGGCGATCATATCACGCAGTTCTGGCTGCCCGACAAGGATCAGTTGCAGAAGCTCATCCTTGTTGGAATTGATATTGGTGAGCATGCGAAGCTCTTCGAGCGATTCAGCGCTCAGATTCTGAGCTTCGTCGATCACCAGCACCACGTGAAACCCTTCGGCATATCGATCGATACAGAAATCCTGCAGCATCTGATGCATCGCGACATAGTCGTCAGAAGTTCCATAGGGAATGTTCAAGGAATTGAGAACCCAGCGCAGAAGATCGCCACGATTGCCCTGCGCATTGGAAATCAGGCCAATCACCGTGTCCTCTTCCAGGTTCTGCAAGAGCTGCTGAACCAGAGTCGTCTTGCCCGCGCCGACCTCTCCGGTCACGACGGTCAACGGCGCGCGCGACATGATCCCATATTCGAGTACGGCGAATGCGCGGCGATGCGGCTTGGACCAGTACAGGAAGTCAGGATCGGGCAAGAGCGTGAAAGGACGCTCTGAGAAGCCATAATACTCGGTATAGATTTCGGCGCTCACTGGCAGCCTACCTCTCGTGTTCTTTGATCATGTGTCTATCAACGACTTTGGGCGCGATGCCACCACCAATATGTGTAAGCATAGTAGAATAACGTCAGCTTTACGGCATCAATGTGATTTCACGGCTTGGTGAGCCTTTCTGGCATCTACGATTCGCCCTGTTAGGACGTATTGGTTCCCAATCCTGACCAATCCTGCCGCTTCTTGCTGCAGTGCAGCAACTGATTCCCGCCCCAACACATCCACAAGTTGATCAGACGGTCGTACGGCCAATTTTTGAGCAAAATTCCCCCTCTATATTTACCGTTATTTATCAATGCATTAGTCAAATATCGACCAAATATTGGTTAATCAAACAGCAAGAACCGTTACCAAATCGTTAAACGACAACCTATACTCTGTCTGCGAGCCGTATTTTGGGCCCGCACTCTTAGGCACCTCTGCTGGTGTCCTGCTGCAACTTTGATAAGGTCGGCCGTTTTTAAGGCCGAATTACATAGATGACTTTGCATTTGACGCACTTGACAAGAGATGTCGACGTGGACGCTCTGAGCCCACGGATTTCGACACCCCCCTGCAAACCGAACTTTTACCGCCGCTTCACGAAGCGTGCTTTGGACACGCTGCTTGTTTTGATGGCCGCGCCGTTCGTCGTTCCCTTTGTTATTTGTTTCGCCATTTTGATCGCCCTTGATGGGGGGTCGCCGTTTTACTCGCAGATGCGCGTGGGCAAGGATGGCAAGCGGTTCCGGATGTGGAAGCTGCGGTCGATGGTGATGAACGCCGACCAGGAGCTTGAGGCCTATCTAGAAGCGAATCCGGTCGCGCGCCTGGAATGGGACACCTCGCAAAAGCTGAAAAACGATCCGCGAATTACGCGCATCGGGCGGTTCATTCGGAAAACCTCGATTGATGAACTTCCGCAACTCTTTAATGTTGTGCGTGGCGATATGTCGTTGGTCGGTCCGCGTCCCATGATGGTTGATCAAGAATCCATCTACCCTGGCGTGAACTACAAGCACCTGCGTCCTGGCATCACCGGCAACTGGCAGATTTCGGATCGCAATGAATGCACTTTCCGTGATCGCGCGCTGTTTGATGACGCGTACCATCGCGATCTGTCCTTTCTGACGGACGTGTCGATTCTGGCCCGCACGATTGGCGTTGTGCTGCGCGGAACAGGATATTGATCAAAGGCGGGGCCTTGTTCACCGCACATTGAAGTCCAATGGTTGTCGGCCACCCACACGCTGGGTGGCCGTTTTTATTTGAAACCGCTACAAACCTGAGCAAGCTGGGTTATACACCTTGGCGATAGCTAGAATTCACGAGGTACGTTTTGATTGCCAACTCGATAGTCCGCTGGGCCGCGATTGCCGCTCTTTCCTTTTCCCTTGCCGCGTGTAAATCGTCAGAGGAACGGGCCCAAGAACATTACGAGAGTGGCGTCGCCCTGCTCGAGGGTGGTGAAACGGAAAAAGCGCTGGTCGAATTCAGGAACGTCTTTAACCTCGATCCACTGCACCGCGAGGCGCGGACCACATACGCACGTATCGTTCGCGACCAAGGCAACACGCGCGAGGCATTCGGACAATATCTTCGTCTGATCGAACAGTACCCAGAAGATGTGGAAGGCCGCATCGCACTGTCAGAAATGGCTTTCCTGACGGGCAATTGGGATGAATTTGATCGCCATTCCGAAAAGGTCCAGGAACTGGCCGGCGATGACCCGCGGGTGAAAGCGATCGCAGCAACGGCGCGCTTCCGCCAGGCAGCCATTGCCAAGGACCGGCCCACCATGCAGGCCGCCGTTTCGGACGCGGCCGCCTTGGCAGAGGATTTGCCCGATAACCCGCTGCTGCGCCGCGTTTTGATAGAAGGATATCTTCGCGATCAAAAGTTTGCCGACGCGTTGGCCCAATTGGACCTGGCGATCGAAGGTGAAGGCGACAAGAAAGTTTTCCACCTGCAAAAGCTTGCAGTCCTGACGCAACTTGCAGACTTCCCGGCCGTTGAAACGCAACTGCGAACCATGATCGACGTCTTCCCGGAAGATGAAGCGCTCAAACGTCAGTTGATTCGGTTTTACATGGCCCGGCAGGAGCCGGAAAAGGTCGAGGATTTCTTGCGTACGATTGCAGATCCCACCGCCGAAGATCCTGCATATTACTTGATGCTGGTCCAGTTCTTGCGTCAACAGAGCGGCTCTGAAGCCGCTTTGGCGGAAATCACGCGCAGCTTGGAATCCGGTGCCGATCCCGTTCTTATGCGGAGCCTGCGCGCTGGCATTCAGTTCGAGCAAGGCAAGCGCGATGTGGCTATCGCTGAACTGGAAGATATCCTTGCTACGGCCGAGCCCGAGCAAGATCTGTCGCGCGTGCGCGTCGCGCTGGCCCGCATGCTGATATCGATGGGCAACGAAGTTGGCGCCCGCCGGTTGGTCGAAGAGGTTCTGGCCGAATTTCCCAACCAGACCGAAGCGCTGAAGATGCAAGCAGCATGGCAGATCGACGCCGACCAGACCGACCAAGCGATTTCGACGCTCAGAACTGTGTTGGATAATTCACCCGAGGATGTCGGCGCAATGACCTTGATGGCCCAGGCATACACCCGGGCGGGGAACCAGGATCTGGCCCGGGACTTCCTGTCCCTGGCTGTCGAACAGTCCGGCAATGCCCCCGAAGAAAGCATCCGCTACGCGCGTGGGTTGATACGCGAGGAACGTTATCTTCCTGCCGAATCAACGCTGATTTCTTCGCTACGTGCGAACCCGAACAATGTTTCTGTGCTCAATGAACTTGGGCGGCTTTATCTGGCGATGGATGATATCAGCCGTGCGCAACAGATCGTGGATACGCTGCGTCGCGTCGGCACGGAACAGGCTCAGGGCAATGCCCGCACCTTGGAAGTTCAATTGCTGGCAAAACAGGAAGGGCCCGACAGCGCGTTGGAGTATCTGTCTGAATTGGCCCAAGAAGACGGCAATTCAGCAGCCAAGATCGCAGTTGTGCGTGCGCTACTGAGTGCTGGGAAAGTGGAAGA
>AZIJ01006417.1_pt1 | contig 17868 bp, 15 predicted proteins | sample 359151 | NCBI WGS metagenome assembly AZIJ01 (sample SAMN02429718, study PRJNA222666) | marine sediment metagenome | biome: Sediment sample; isolation source: enrichment culture of sample MGS-ElMAX(UA) from oil contaminated site at the... | place: Egypt: El Max | collected 2013-01-23 | depth 9.22 m m | reverse complement strand
GTTCCGCGCAATCACGTTTGATGAGCTACGGATCGCTTACGGCCAGCAGATCGACGGATTGATCGAAGGAGGGGCCGACCTGATTCTGATCGAAACGATCTTTGATACGCTGAACGCAAAGGCAGCCATTTTTGCAGCGTTCGAAAGCTTCGCCAAAGTCGGAAGGCGGTTGCCGATCATGATTTCCGGGACGATAACTGACGCCTCGGGTCGTACTTTGTCGGGTCAAACGCCAACCGCCTTCTGGCATTCTGTCTCTCATGCGCGCCCTTTCAGTGTCGGGCTGAATTGCGCCCTGGGGGCCGCGGCGATGCGCCCGCACATAGCCGAAATCGCCGCAGTCGCAAACACTCTGACATGCGCCTACCCCAATGCCGGACTTCCCAATGCGTTTGGCGAATACGATGAAACGCCCGAACAGACGGCTGCTCAGTTGGCCGAATTCGCGCGAGAGGGGATCGTGAACCTGGTGGGCGGCTGTTGTGGCACGACACCCGATCATATTCGGGCGATCGCCGAGGCCGTCGCGCCGATTTCGCCCAGAAAGGTGCCATCATGACCCATTACTTGCGCCTGTCCGGTATGGAACCGTTCGTTCTGACCCCCGACATCCCTTTTGTGAATGTAGGCGAGCGGACAAACGTTACCGGCTCGGCAAGATTTCGCAAATTGATCGTCAATCGTGATTTCGCCGCGGCGCTGGATGTGGCGCGGGATCAGGTCGAAAACGGCGCGCAGATCATCGATGTGAACATGGATGAAGGACTCATCGACAGCAAACAGGCGATGGTCGAATTCCTGAACCTTATTGCGTCGGAACCTGACATCGCACGCGTCCCGTTGATGATTGACAGTTCAAAATGGGAGGTAATCGAAGCCGGCCTGCAATGTGTGCAAGGCAAGGCCATCGTGAACTCAATCAGCCTTAAGGAAGGCGAAGACGCTTTCCGTCACCACGCGCGCCTGTGCATGGCATATGGTGCGGCGGTGGTCGTCATGGCTTTCGACGAAACCGGGCAAGCTGACACGTTTGAGCGCAAAACCAGCATTTGCGCACGTGCCTACCGCATTCTTGTCGAAGAGGTCGGGTTTCTGCCTGAAGATATCATTTTCGATCCGAATGTCTTTGCTGTGGCGACAGGGATTGAAGAGCACGACAATTACGGTGTCGATTTCATAGAAGCGACACGCTGGATCCGGCAAAACCTGCCTTACGCGCATGTGTCGGGTGGGGTTTCGAACCTGTCATTCAGTTTCCGCGGAAACGAACCCGTGCGTGAAGCCATGCACGCGGTGTTCCTGTATCATGCGATCACGGCTGGCATGGACATGGGCATCGTCAATGCAGGGCAATTGGCCGTCTACGATCAGATCGACCCCGACCTGCGTGAAGCTTGCGAAGACGTGGTTCTGAATCGCAAGCCAAAATCCGGCGGTACCGCGACCGAGAACCTCTTGGAAATCGCGGAACGCTTTCGTGGGGATAAACGCGAGGAAAAAGTTCGCGATCTGGCCTGGCGTGAGTGGCCCGTGGAAAAACGCCTGGAACACGCATTGGTCAACGGTATCACCGAATTCATCGAAGATGACACCGAAGCCGCGCGCCTCAATGCCGAGCGTCCGCTGCATGTCATCGAAGGCCCTCTGATGGCGGGGATGAATGTCGTGGGCGACCTGTTTGGTGCAGGCAAGATGTTCTTGCCGCAGGTTGTAAAATCCGCGCGCGTCATGAAACAGGCGGTCGCCGTGCTGTTGCCTTACATGGAAGAAGAAAAACGCCGAACCGGCGACGATGGACGGCAAACGGCCGGCAAAGTGCTGATGGCGACGGTCAAAGGTGACGTTCACGACATCGGCAAGAACATTGTTGGCGTCGTCCTGGCTTGCAACAACTATGAAATCGTGGATTTGGGCGTCATGGTCCCGCCGCAAAAAATCCTGCAGGTCGCGCGTGAGCAAGGCGTCGACGTCATTGGCCTGTCTGGCCTGATCACCCCGTCGCTGGACGAAATGGTGCATCTGGCTTCTGAAATGGAGCGTGAGGGCTTTGACGTGCCGCTGCTGATCGGCGGCGCGACCACATCAAAGGTCCACACCGCAGTGAAGATCGCGCCGCGCTACGAAAAAGGACAGGCTGTGTACGTTACAGATGCCAGCCGGGCGGTCGGGGTCGTCGGCGCTCTGTTGAATGCGGAACAGAAACCACAGTACGTAGCGAATCTGCGCGCCGAGTATTCCGAAGTTGCCGACAAACACGAACGCGCCGAGCGGGCAAAGAACCGCCTTCCTCTGGTCGCAGCACGTGCAAACGCGTTGAAGCTGGATTGGACAGGCTACAAACCGCCTGCACCGAAAATCACAGGCACGCGGGTGCTGGATGATTGGGATCTGGCGGAAATCTCGCGTTATATCGATTGGACGCCGTTTTTTCAAACATGGGAATTGCGCGGGGTCTATCCCAAGATCCTCGACGACGAAAAACAGGGTGAAGCGGCCCGCGCGTTGTTTGCTGATGCAAAAGACATGCTGGCCAAGATCGTTGCCGAACGCTGGTTTACGCCGCGTGCGGTGGTCGGTTTCTGGCCAGCGAACTCTGTGGGCGATGACATTCGCCTGTTTACCGGCGAAGACCGGTCAGAACCGCTGGCAACATTGCATACGCTGCGGCAACAGACATCGAAACGGCGGGACCGCCCCAATCTGGCGCTGGCAGATTTCGTGGCGCCCGAAGGAAAAGGCGCAGATCACGTGGGCGGTTTTGTTGTTACCGCCGGCCCGGAAGAAATCGAGATTGCGCAACGATTGGACAAGGCCAACGACAACTACGGCGCCATTTTGGTCAAGGCACTGGCCGACCGTATTGCCGAAGCCATGGCCGAGATGCTGCACGAACGGGTGCGCCGAGAATTCTGGGGCTATGCACCGGACGAGGGTTTTGACCCTCAGGCCCTTATCGGCGAGCCATACGATGGCATTCGCCCCGCGCCTGGCTATCCCGCCCAACCTGATCACACGGAAAAACGAACGTTGTTCAATCTGCTGGATGCCGAAGCAGCGACTGGCGTCGAATTGACGGACTCGATGGCAATGTGGCCCGGATCGTCTGTTTCGGGTCTCTATATCAGCCACCCGGACAGCTATTACTTTGGCGTCGGCAAAGTCGAACGGGACCAGGTCGAAGATTATGCCAATCGAAAAGGGATTTCGATCGACGAGGCGGAGCGCTGGCTGGCGCCTGTGCTGAACTATGTGCCTAGGTCCAAATCCAGCTCTACGGCGGCATAAATTGCTGGTTTGGTCCGGGTCAAATCCTGACGGTGCTGCCATGTCTTGATTGGCGCCGACATGGCTGGGCCCGGACCAGTTCGACCAATCTACCCGGCCCCTCGTCGCGTCGCGAACCGAGGGGCCGATTCGTTGTTCAACGGGCGAGTCGTACCTGGCAATTGCCGACGATCTGGCCGCCGGCACTTGCACAAAATGTACCGGCTCTTGTTCGTCAGTAACCGGAATTGTCGATGTCGTGGATCGCGCCGGTGGTCAAAACTGGCGATGCGTCGATGCTGCGAGCATCCAGCATTTCAGCAACCCGCTCGAGCGAAGACACCAGTTGGGCTTGTTCCCAATTGGCCAGCTTGGAAAATGCCCGTGCATACTTTTGCTGCAGGGCATCGGGCGCGCGTTCCAGCGTCTTGTTGCCTTGCGGGGTCGCCATGATGTTGGTCTTTCGACGATCATACTGGGACGGGACGCGATTCACCAATCCACGGGCCACAAGCTTGTCGACCAACGCGGTAACGGTGGCCTGCGTCACACCCATCTGTGTCGCCAGCGCCTTTGGCGTGATGTCGTCCCGTTCACCTACCACCTGAAGAACGCGCAGTTGCGCGGGCGTCACCCCGGCTGCATGGGCCAGGTCACGCTCATACAATTCGGTTGCCCGAAGAATCCGACGAAGCGCCACAAGGCTGTCGTCCAGTCTATATTCTCTTTCAGCTGACATAATTGGTTTATGGCATGCGGTTGCGGCCTGCTGCAATCCATGATCGCTGGCCCAAGATAGTTTGAAAGAGAAAGGGTATTTTCTTTGCTGGCAGAAGTTATGGGCCAAATTTTGGACCAACATGCTTGTTTTGCTTGATAAATTTTTCCCTAAATTACTTTGGCCTTGAAATCATATCCTATCTAAACTACTTAGCAAGCCTAATGAAAAACAAGGATTGAGTGAATGCCAAAAGCCAGCGACAAACCCCGAGCGTCCGAGCCCTGTCTACGCAAACCTGACGCGACTGACGGGGCCGCAATCTGGGAGCTGGTGAAATCCTGCAAGCCGCTCGATGAAAACTCGATGTACTGCAACCTTGTGCAGGCCGATCATTTCCGAGACACCTGCGTGGTAGCGGAAATCGACGGCGAGCTAATGGGCTGGATTTCTGGACATATGATCCCTGACCGCGACGAATTGTTTGTTTGGCAGGTTGCCGTAAGCCCGCGGGCGCGGGGTCTCGGGTTAGGAAAAACGATGCTGCTCGAATTGATCGAACGCGACAAGTGTGATGCAGCGACGCAACTCAAAACGACCATCACCAAAGACAATGAAGCGTCTTGGGGGCTCTTCAAGAGCTTCGCACGCGCGATTGGCGGCGATTTGACCGACGAACCGCATTTCGAGCGCGACACCCATTTCGAAGGGCGTCACGACACGGAACACATGGTCACGATTTCTCTGCCGGGACCGGATGTGATTGCCCGGGCTGCTTGATCCCCCATACCCCCCCCCAGAATTTCTCGAAAGGATACACCATGTCCAAGGACATGACAGAAAGCCGTGATATTTTCGAACGCCGCGAAAGCGAAGCGCGCTCGTATTGCAGATCCATGCCCGCGGTCTTCGCGTCGGCTAGCGGATCGCGACTGAACGACGAAAATGGAAATAGTTGGATCGATTTTCTGGCAGGGTGTTCTTCGTTGAACTATGGCCACAATGACCCTGATATGAAAACAGCGCTGGTCGACCACATTTTGGCGGATGGCATTGCGCACGGGTTGGATATGCACACCGATACCAAAGCACGCTTTCTGAGCGCGTTTGAGCAGCACATCCTTGCGCCGCGGGACATGGATCATCGCGTGATGTTCACCGGTCCCACCGGCGCGAACGCTGTGGAAGCGGCAATGAAAATTGCCCGCAAGGTGACCGGGCGCACAAATGTTATTGCGTTCACAAACGGATTTCATGGTGTCACCGCCGGTGCGCTTGCCGCTACGGGCAACGGCTATCATCGCGGTGGCGCGGGCATGGCGCTGAACGGTGTCACGCGCATGCCGTATGATCAGTATTTTGGCGACGACATCGACACCGCCGATTTGCTTGAGCAGCAATTGTCGGACCCTTCCAGTGGGATCGACGCACCCGCGGCCATTATCCTTGAGACGGTCCAGGGCGAAGGCGGTCTGAATGCCGCGCGTGCTGAATGGGTTCAGAAAATCGAAAAAATTGCCCATCGGCATGGCGCCCTTCTGATCGTGGACGATATTCAGGCGGGTTGCGGCCGCTGCGGGACGTTCTTTTCCTTTGAAAATATGGACATCACGCCAGACATTGTGACCATGGCCAAATCGCTTTCGGGCTTTGGCTTGCCGATGGCAATGGTCTTGGTGCGCCCTGAACATGACGTGTTTGGCCCCGCCGAACACAATGGCACATTCCGGGGCAACACCCATGCGTTTGTCACCGCGCGCGTTGCGATCGAAAAATTCTGGAGCGACTCTGCGTTTCAGAGCAGCCTGACCGGGAAAGAGGCCTTGGTCCACGGGCGATTGCTGGAATTGGCTTCGCTGGTGCCCGGCGCCAAGCTGAAAGGACGCGGGCTGATGCAGGGCGTTGACGTTGGTTCAGGCGAACTTGCCGCAGATATATGCGCAAGGGCCTACGCCAAGGGACTGATCATTGAAACGTCCGGCAACCGAGACCAGGTGGTCAAGGTTCTCGCGCCTCTTACGACTTCCGAAAAAGAATTCGATACGGGCTTTAATATCCTTTTGGACGCCGCGCGGGATGCCGTCGCTGGCCTGACCAAGATCGCAGCGGAGTAAATTCCATGATTGTCAGAGACCTGAACGAGATCATCGAAAACGACCGTGACCGCGTTGTATCGGACGCCCAGTGGACCAGCGTCCGCTTGTTGCTGGCGAACGACGAAATGGGCTTTTCGTTTCACATAACTTACCTGCAAGCGGGCTCAGAACATACGTTCGAATACAAGAACCATTTCGAAAGCGTCTATTGTATGCAGGGCAAAGGATCGATCACCGATCTAGCCACGGGCGAAACGCACCAGATTTCGCCGGGCGTCATGTATGCGCTGAACAAGCACGATCGTCACATTCTTCGCGCCGAAGAGGAATTGGTCATGGCCTGTTGCTTTAACCCGCCAGTGACGGGCACCGAAGTCCATCAGGCCGACGGATCTTACGCGCCGGCCAAGGCAGACTGACATGGCACATACTGTGGAAAAGATCGGCGGGACAACAATGTCCCGCATCAATGAACTGTACGATACGCTCTTCACGGGTGATCGTTCCGGCCCCGATATTTACGGGCGCGTGTTCATCGTGTCCGCCTTTGGCGGGATCACCAACCTGCTTCTCGAACACAAGAAATCCGGTGAACCCGGCGTCTACGGTCTGTTTGCCAATGATGACACCCATCATGCTTGGCACGATCAACTTGACCGCGTTGCACAGGCGATGAAAGACGCTCACGCCGAGATTCTGACTGCCCCGGCAGACCTCCAGCAAGCCGATGCGTTCGTCGATGAGCGTATCCATGGCGCGCGCGGATGCTTGATCGACTTGCAACGCCTGTGCAGCTATGGACATTTCCGATTGGCCGAACATATGGCCCATACCCGTGAATTGCTCTCGGGTCTGGGCGAAGCGCATTCCGCATTTGCCACGACGCTGATGCTTCAGCGCAACGGCCTCAACGCACGATTTGTCGACCTGTCGGGCTGGCGCGATGCTGGCGACGTGTCGCTGGATGAACGCATCACAAACGCATTTGCCGATGTCGATCCGTCCACCGAGATGCCGATTGTCACAGGCTACGCTCAGTGTGTTGAAGGTCTCATGGGCGAATTTGATCGCGGTTATTCCGAAGTCACGTTTTCCCGGCTGGCCGCACTGACCGGCGCGCGCGAAGCGATCATCCACAAGGAATTTCATCTGTCATCTTGCGATCCCAAGCTGGTCGGCGATGCTGCTGTCCGCAAACTTGGCAGGACCAATTTTGACGTCGCTGATCAGTTGTCGAACATGGGGATGGAAGCTATCCACCCAAAGGCCGCCAAGACACTACGGCAAGCTGATGTTCCATTGCGGGTGACAAACGCTTTCGACCCGGGTGATCCGGGTACCTTGATCGACGATCAGCCCGCTGATGCGCCGGCCGTTGAAATCATCACCGGCCTGGATATCGTCACTCTTGAAGTGTTCGAACAGGACATGGTGGGGGTCAAAGGATACGACGCGGCAATCCTGGATGTCCTTGCGCGCCACCGCGTGCGTATCGTGTCCAAGGTTTCGAATGCGAACACGATTACCCATTATCTCGACACATCGTTGAAGACGATGCGGCGGGTCGAACGGGACATAGCCAAGCTATACCCATCGGCGGAAATCATCACCCGAACCATGTCGATGGTATCGGCAATCGGTCGCGATCTGAACGGGCTGTCCGTGTTGACGCGTGGGTTGACGGCCATCGCAGGCGCCGGACTGGAAGCGGTTGGCGCCAGTCAAGGCCCGCGCAATGTCGACGTCCAGTTCGTTCTGGATCGCGATGCACTAAAGCCGGCTATTGCGGCCTTGCACGCTGAGTTGATCGAAGCTGTGCCGGCCCGACTGACCCGCGCCGCCTGAATTTCAGGTCACGCTTTGCCCGGCAACGGATCTTGTCGTTGCCGGGCAACGTTCTCAACCTAGAACCGACGCGACCGCCTTTGTGAATTTGCCGACGACGTGATCGACCTCGTCCCGTGTGATGCACAGCGGCGGGGCAAACCCTGTAATGTCTCCCTCGGGCATGGCGCGGGCAATGATGCCTTCGTCGAAGAGCGCAGCAACCACACGCGGCCCGATCTTTTCGGCAGGATCAAAGAATGTTCGACTGTCCCGGTCGGCGACAAATTCGACTGCGGCCATAAGGCCCTCGCCGCGCACCTGTCCGACATTGACGTGTTCGCCCAGAGCATCATTGAGCGCGGCCTGGAAATAAGCCCCAGTGGACCCGGCGTTGCTGACCAGATCCAGATCATCAATAAGTTTGAGGTTCGCGACACCCGCCGCCGCCCCGATAGGGTGGGCCGAATAGGTCCATCCATGGCCGATGGGACCATTTTCGTCGGTACCCTGCATCAGCACCTTCCACATCTTGTCCCCTACGATTGATCCCGACAGCGGCGCATAAGCGCTGGTCAGTCCTTTTGCGATCGTGATCAGGTCGGGTTTCAACCCATAGTGATCCGAGCCGAACATCGTACCCAGCCGTCCAAACCCCGTGACCACTTCATCGGCGACCAGCAGAATGTCGTGACGCTCCAACACTTTCTGGATCGCGGCCCAATAGCCTTCGGGCGGGGGCACAAGGCCGCCAGTCCCCAGCACGGGTTCTCCTATGAACGCGGCGATCGTGTCAGCGCCTTCGCGCTCGATCAGCGCCTCAAGTTCGGCCGCGCAATGTGCTGAAAAGTCAGCCTCGGACATTGCCGCGTCGGACCGGCGGAAATAATAGGGCGCTTCGGTGTGGATGACCTGGGCAAGCGGAAGGTCGAACTTGTCGTGAAATCCCTTCAAACCGGTCAAAGATCCCGTCATCAGTCCCGATCCGTGATACCCACGCCACCGAGATATGATTTTCTTCTTTTCCGGACGCCCCAGGATGTTGTTGTAGTACCAGATCAACTTGATGTTGGTTTCGTTTGCATCAGAGCCGCCCAGGCCAAAGTAAACCTTCGACATCCCCGCGGGGGCCCGGTCGAGGATCATTTTCGACAGGGTGATGGACGCTTCGGTGCCGTGGCCGACATAGGCGTGGTAATAGGCCAGCTCACGCGCCTGTTCAGCGATGGCGTCGGCGATCTCGGCGCGCCCGTACCCAACATTCACGCAATAAAGACCCGCAAAAGCATCAAGTAGACGGCGTCCTTCGCGGTCGGTGATATACACGCCGTCGCCGCCGGTAATCACGCGCGTTGGGGTTTCGCCGCGTGCATGGGCACCGAGTGCAGTGGACGCATGAAAGAAATTCTCGCGATCCCAGGCGCTAAGTTGATCATTGGTAAGCATCATTCGTCCTTTTCGTTTGTATTTGCTTGCGTGTCGCCGTCTATGCCCAGTCGCGGCAGACGTACTTGATATCAGTGAACGCCTCGAGCCCGGCGCGGGCCCCTTCACGCGCAAGACCCGACTGTTTCATGCCGCCGAATGGGATCGGCGCCCCGGTCACCTTGGTGCGGTTTACTGCCACCATGCCGAACTGTAGCGCCCGGCTGAGCCGATAAATTCGTCGCGGATCCGTCGTGTGGATATAGGCCACCAGCCCGTATTCGGTGGCATTGGCGCGCGCCACCACTTCCGCTTCGTCTTTGAAGGATGCGATCGCAGCGACCGGGCCAAAAGTCTCGTGGTGGAAAATGTCAGCCGCATCCGGGACATCTACAAGCACAGTCGGTTCAAAAAACAGCGGGCCCATGCCCGAAACCTTGCCGCCCTGTATGCAGCGCGCGCCTTTGGCAATCGCGTCAGAGACATGGGCCCTCTGCTTGGCCACGGCATTGTCGTTCATCAGGGGACCAAGATCCTGATCCGTCATCCCCGGTCCCATCGTCAGTTTTGCCACGCGGGCGGCAAATTTTTCACAAAAAGCGTCATAAACAGGGTCTTCGACAAGGAACCGATTGGCCCCAAGACAATCCTGACCGGTCGTCGCAAACTTGGCTTTGATGGCCTCGTCAACCGCCTGGTCAAGATCGCAATCGGCAAAGACCAGGAAAGGCGCATGTCCTCCCAGCTCAAGCACCAGTCTTTTGATGGTGTCGGCTGAGCGGCGATAAAGGTGCCGCCCGATATCTGTCGAACCGGTAAAGGACAATGCGCGCACGCGTGGGTCGGTCAACCAAGGTTCGACCACCTCGGGCGCGTCACCTGTCACCACGTTGATCACGCCCGCCGGAAAACCGGCCCGTTCTGCCAATTCCACCAATGCCAGCGCGGAAAAGGGTGTCTCGGCCGATGGGTGAACCACGACCGTGCATCCGGCGGCCAGCGCGGCGGCTGCCTTTCGCGTGATCATCGCCGACGGGAAATTCCATGGCGTGATCAACGCGGCTACGCCGACCGGTTCCAGCCAAAGCTCCATTTCCGCATCCGGCAGATGTGACGTTACGCTTTCGATGTTTGGTCTCTTGGCCTCTTCGGAATAGAACTCCACGAACGACGCGGCATAGTCGATTTCGCCGCGCGCTTCAGACAAGGGTTTGCCTTGTTCCGTCGTCATCAGGCGGGCCAGATCTTCACGGTGCGCATTGATAAGCTCGAACCACTTGCGCAAGAGCGCCGCGCGTTCCTGAGGCATGCATGCAGCCCATCCCGCAAAGGCAGCATGCGCCGCATCAACGGCCAGTTTGCTGTCGGCCGCGGTCAGCTTTGCAACCTCGCCTATACAGAGCCCGTCAGCAGGGTCGAATACGGAAAAACTATTGCCTGCATCGCCGCCGGTCCAACGACCGTTGATGTAAGAAAACCCCTTGAGCAAGGTTGCGTCTTTCAGATCCATGCCTTTAGGGCGGTCGAGCTGCTGTGCGGTCATTGCATTTGATCCCATGTTTGGGGTGCTGTTTCCCAAACCATAGGCCAATCGCCGCCGAGATTTTTTCCGAACTGCAAACCCGAGGGCTCGGATTCTTCTGTTTTTTGGACGTAAACTTGTTAATCCATCTGCGCTGCGAGCAGTTCAACCATAGAAGAAGGGGCCGACTTGACCTGTTTGGTGACAATGTAGGTGAAGTACCGCTTCATGCCGATCTTGGCGTCCAGCATCTCATCGATCATGCGTTGATAAGAATTGATATCCCGCGTGTTCACCTGCATCAGATAGTCGACGCCGCCGCCGATAGCCCAGCACCCGGTGACATCCGGATAGTCCTGGATTGCCGTTTCGAATGTCTTGAAACTCTGGGCCATGTGGGATTCCAACTCGACCATCACGAAGATCACGACATTGGCCGACAACTGCGTCAAGTCGATTTCGGCGCGATACCCTTTGATCAATCCGGCCTTTTCAAGCCGCTTTATTCGTTCCCAGCAAGGCGACGGTGACAGGTTCACCCGCTGTGCCAGTTCGGATTTGGAAATCCGCCCTTCGGTGGACAGTATCTGCAGGATACGAACGTCTCTTGGGTCGAGTTGAAGTGTCATGCCTGCAGCTAGGACCGCTGGATTGGACTTGTCAAACCAGATTGCTCCGACCAACACTAAACCATGACAATTTGGCCTCCAAAGCGCGAAGCGCTGACCCGTCCCGCCTATCATTCTTTGGCACAGTGCCTGATGCGTGCGATCGAGGCTGGGGAAGTTGCCGCCGGCACCAAACTGCCGACCCATCGTGCGCTGGCTTTCGATTTGGGTCTAAGCGTTCAAACAGTCAGTCGCGCCTATGAAGAATTGACCCGACTAGGGGTCATTTCCGGCCAGGTGGGGCGGGGCAGCTACGTTCAGCCCAAGACAACCGAGGCGCCGTTGCCGTGGCATCGCCCGCACGGCACCAACCAGATCATTGACCTGTCCATGCTGGTCCCGGTCACGGGCGATGTTCACGGCGAACTGACCGCAGATGTCATGCGCGGCATTGCCGAGGATTTGCCGCAAGCGGCGGCGTTTTCATTGCGCCCGCGCGAAACCCTCGAGGCACACAACCGCCAAGCCTGCGATTGGCTGGAAATCTGTGGTGTGCATGTTGGCAGCCAGGATCAAATTCTGCCCACAAACGGCAACACGCCGGCGATGACCTGCGCTTTGATGACCGCAGCAATGCCCGGCGACGTCATCGTTTCGGAAGGTGTTGGCCATCATACGCTCAACTCTCTCGCCTCTGTTCTTGGGCTGAAGCTGACGGGTTTGGCCATGGACGACCAAGGCATTTTGCCTGAGGCGTTCGAAAAGGCGTGTAACAATAGCTCGGTGACGGCGCTTTGCGTCATGCCTGCGGGATTGGGGCCGACAGCGTCAAAAATGGGGATAGAGCGCCGGAAAGCGATCGTCGAAATTGCGCGTCGCCATTCTGTCTGGATTATCGAGAATGACGCGTGGGGGCCTCTGGAACCCGACAGGACACCGCCTATCGCGTCACTTGCGCCCGAGCTGACCTTCTATTTCACTGGCATGTCCAAATCCATCCTGCCAGGTCTTCGCATCGCGTGGCTGGTCATTCCCGAATCCAAGGTTCACGCGGCCCGCACCCGTCACCTTGTCACGAACTGGATGGCCACGCCGATCATTGCCGAGATTGCAAGCCGATGGATCGAAGACGGAACAGCGCGACACCTGTTGAATTGGCAGCGCCAGCATCTAGCGCGGCGCAACAGAATCGTCGCGGACGTTTTGTATGACGTGTCTTACAGATCTACGCCCTACGGCCTGCATGTCTGGCTACCGCTGCCTGACCATTGGCCCGAGGACAAGATTGTCGCGCTAGCGCGCAACGACGGCGTCGCGGTGGCGTCGGGCGCGAATTTCCGGGTCGATGGGGCGCAGCCACAACAGGGCATTCGCGTATGTCTGGGTGCGGGCAGCGAGCGGGATCTTGAAATCGGTTTGAACGTCTTGCGGCGGCTGGTCCAATCCACGCCGGAACCTGCTGTGCTGGCAATTTGAGCGCTAACCTATTTTACCCGCCTGGACGACACGTCGATATTGTCATGGTTCAATATATCAATTGACATGATTGCGAGTTCTTCCACCCTCTAGGCGAGTGGAGCGGGGCTTGGTGTGTGGTAAAATGCTGCGCACCTGTTACGTTTCGTAGGAATTAATTGTCCGCGGCAGACGCTCTGCACACCAGCCAGACGGGCTGGTTTTGCACGTGGGGCATCTGCGCGAAAAACACGGAGAGGACACATCCATGACCTTCAAATCCATTCTCGCCAGTGGGGCTGCCCTGACTCTGATGGCCGGTACCGCCTTTGCCGACACCTGGCGCTACGCATTTGAGGAATCCCTTGAGGAAGTTCAGGGCCAGTATGCCCAGAAGTTCAAAGAATATGTCGAGGCAAATTCCGACCATACAGTACAGCTGTTTCCGTTCGGAACCCTGGGCGAATCCGCAGACATCATGGAGCAGGCGCAAGCGGGAATTCTGCAATTCGTAAATCAATCGCCGGGCTTCACCGGTTCATTGATCCCAGAAGCCCAAGTCTTTTTTGTGCCCTACCTGCTGCCGACCGACCAAGAACAACTTGCCCGCTTCTATAAAGACAGCAAGGCGATCAACGAAGATTTCCAGGAGCTCTATGCACAACAGGGCCTGGAATTGCTTACGATGTATCCCGAGGGCGAAGTCGCAATGACGACGAAAGATCCCGTCAAATCCTGTGAAGACCTGAACGAGGTCAAGTTTCGCGTCATGACCAACCCGCTGCTCGTGGAAAGCTACAAAGCCTTTGGCGCGACCCCGACGCCCCTGCCGTGGGGCGAAGTGTACGGCGGTTTGCAAACCAACATCATCCAAGGTCAGGAAAACCCCACGTTCTTCCTCTATTCGACCAAAATCTACGAGGTGACCGACTACATCACCTACACAGGCCACAACAACTTTACGACGGCGCTGATGGCAAACATGGATTTCTACGAAGGTTTGCCGGAAGAAGACCAGAACGTCATTCAGACCGCCTCTGACGAAGCTTACGACTTTATCGTAGAGTACCAAAAAGGTCTTGCCGACGCCGAGCTAGCCAAGATTATGGAAGCCAAACCCGACATGACCGTGACGGTTCTGTCCGAAGAAGAACGGGCCTGTTTCAAGGCCGCTGCGCAAGAAGTCGAAGCCAAGTTCATCGAAATGACCGGTGAGGGCGGCAAAGCGATATTGGAACAGATGAAAGCAGACCTGGCAGCAGCTGCTGAAGGCTGAGCTTTGTGACGATTTCCCGGCAGGTACCCCCTGCCGGGAACTTTGCCGATAGCCGAGGACGTCCATTTGACCGACCAACCCCAAGCTGAAGAACACGCATCGAGCCTTCCCGGTTTTCTGGGCACCATAGACAGTGCAATTTCGCGCATCGAATCCGTGATGCTGGCCGTAGGCGTTCTGCTGATGGCAGCGAACACCATCAGCAATGTCATCGGGCGCTTTGTGTTTCAAAGCAGTCTGTTCTTTTCTGAGGAATTGAACCGTATCCTGATCATCTTGATCACCTTCGCTGGGATCAGCTACGCGGCCAGACAGGGGCGTCATATCCGGATGTCGGCCATTTACGATGCGATGCCGCCCCGCGTGCGCAAGATCATGATGATCGTGATTGCACTGGTCACATCCGTTTTCATGTTCGGCCTGTGCTATTTCGCCGTCCAGTATATCGGCACCCAAGCCAGCCGCGGACGCGTTCTGCCATCTCTGCAAATCCCGGTATGGTGGACACTGGTTTGGGTCCCGGTCGGGTTTTTCATGACCGGGATGCAGTACCTGCTGACGGCGATCAAAAACATCACGTCCAAAGATATATACCTGTCGACCAATGTTCTCGAAGGCTACGAAAGCGACGAGATCGAGATTTAGGGAACCACGCGCATGGCCTTCTCAATTTTTTCCATCATGATCGTGCTTCTTTTGCTCGGGTTTCCCATGATGATCCCGCTGATCACCGGGGCCTTTACCGGCTTTTACATGATGCTGAACGGGTTTTCGCAAATGGAGACCATGATCCAGCAGTTCATGGCCGGTATTCGCCCCGCGTCCCTGATCGCGGTGCCGATGTTCATTTTCGCGGCCGACATCATGACACGTGGCCAATCTGCTGACCGGCTGATTGACATGGTCATGAAATTCCTGGGGCACATCAAAGGGGGGCTTGCCGTATCGACCGCGACCGCCTGCACCATGTTCGGGGCCGTATCCGGATCTACCCAGGCAACGGTGGTCGCCGTGGGCGGGCCACTCCGCCCTCGGATGCTCAAAGCCGGGTATAAAGATAGTTTCGTGCTGGCGCTGATTGTCAATTCGTCAGACATCGCGTTCCTCATTCCACCGTCAATCGGGATGATCATCTATGGCGTGGTGTCCAACACATCGATTTCCGAGCTGTTTATCGCAGGGATTGGACCCGGACTTCTGATTCTACTGCTTTTTTCTACCTACTCCATCATTTACGCGATACGGAACAATGTGCCGACCGAGGAAAAGGCGACATGGTCCGAGCGGGCCATCGCCGTTCGCCAAGCAATCTGGCCGCTTGGATTTCCCGTCATCATCATCGGCGGTATCTACGGTGGCATTTTTTCCCCAACCGAAGCGGCGGCAGCGTGCGTCCTTTATGCATTGCTCCTTGAGGTGGTGGTGTTTCGCTCGATGAGTCTTTCCGCAGTTTATGATACGGCCAAGTCGACCGGGCTGATCACGGCGGTCGTCTTTATTCTGGTGGCCGCCGGGGCGGCATTCTCGTGGGTCATTTCGTTTGCCCAGATCCCGCAGGCAATCCTGGGGTCGATAGGGATCGACGAAATGGGCCAGTATGGCGTGCTGATCGTGATTTCGATCGCGTTCTTCGTAGGTTGCATGTTCGTCGACCCCATCGTGGTCATCCTCGTGCTGGTGCCAATCTTTGCGCCGGTCGTCAACGATGTGGGGCTGGACCCGGTTCTGGTCGGCACTGTGATCACGTTGCAGGTCGCGATCGGGTCTGCTACGCCGCCATTTGGCTGCGATATCTTTACGGCGATCGCGGTTTTCAAGCGTCCCTATTTCGAAGTGATCAAGGGCACGCCACCGTTTATCTTCATCCTGTTATGCGTCTCTGTCGCGTTGATCTTTTTCCCACAGATCGCCTTGTTTCTACGTGATCTGGCATTCGCGAAATAACGAAGGGAGGACCGCATGTTCACCAATATCCTGGTGCCCGTCGATGGTTCCAAGAACGCCAGTGCGGCCTTGGAGACTGCCGTCAATCTGGCCAAGACGACGGGTGGCAGCATCACGATCCTGACAATCTATCGCCATCACTCACTGCTTGAGGCATCGTTTTCCATGGTGCGGCGCGAAACGCCGGCGCCGATGGATGACGTCATGCGGGATTTCGCAAAAGAGGTCGCAGACAACGCAAGAACGCTCGCCCGCCAGTTAGGTGCGACCAACGTCCGGGCAGTTGTCAAAAACGGTCCCGTTGCGCGCGGCATCGTCGCCTATGCAAAGGATAAAGGCGTGGATTTGATCGTGATGGGGGGCCGTGGAATGGGATCGGTCGAGAATTATCTGCTCGGCAGCGTGTCGCACAAGGTGACGGGCACGTCCGTGTGCCCTGTTCTGATCGTCTGACATCATGACTTCACCGGTTCAGGTGTCGCTTTCTCCTGTAGAGGTTCTTTTCGAGCCGGCCAGCCAAGTCGTGCGACTGGGTCTGATTGCCTTGGCAACAGATTTGACGACCGAACGTGATGCAGCGCTGCTGGTGCCCCACCAAGTGGCAGCTCTGCACGTCGCGCGTATTGCCTTTTCGAACCCAACCACCCCGGACAACCTGCGACGCATGACCCCGATGTTGACGCAGGTGGCGGGGTTGATCTTGCCCGACGAACCCGTCGCGGCCATGTATTTTGCCTGCACGTCGGCCTCGGTGGTCATTGGCGAGGGCGCAGTTGTCAAAGCGATCCAAGCCGCCAAGCCGGGTGTTCCCGTAGTGACCCCTGCGTCTGCTGCGGTTGAGGGGTTCGCAGCACTTGGGGTCAAACGGGTTGCTCTGGTGACACCCTATACCCGCGCAACGACGCAGCCCATGGTGGGGTTCTTTGAAGATCAGGGCCTGCATGTGATCGCCGCCAGTTGCCTGGACCTGGAAGACGATCGCGACATGGCCCGCGTGTGCGCACAGACGATCATCGATGCCGCGATTGCCGCAGATTGCCCCGAAGCAGATGGGATCTTCCTGTCTTGTACGGGGCTGCCTGCTTTGGGCGTGATCGACACACTCGAAGATCGATTGGGCAAGCCGGTTGTGTCGTCAAACCAAGCAGCTCTCTGGAAGCTTTTGTCCTGCGCCCAGTTGGAGCCCGCCCAGCGTGTGGGCCGATTGTTCGAAACCTGCCCGCCAGAGGCACAGTCATGACCCCGCCCAAAGACATCACGGTGTCCGACATCGTTACGGCGCAAAACACGATCGCGCCCATGGTCCGCGACACACCGGTCGAAACCTCTGTGTCGCTGAGTGCGCAGCTCGGGGTGCCAGTCCATCTCAAGCTGGAACACCACCAACACAGCGGCAGCTTCAAATTCCGCGGGGCGTCGAACGCTGTCGCCCGCCTGGGCCCAGACGAGAAAGCTGCCGGTGTGGTGGGCGTGTCCACCGGGAATCATGGCCGCGCTCTGGCCCGCACTTGCGCAAAGGCGGGGGTGCGATGTGTCATCGCAATGTCAAAACTGGTTCCCGCAAACAAGGTCGAAGCGATCAAAGCCGAGGGCGCCGAGGTTCTGATTGAAGGCGACAGTCAGGATGACGCGCAAAAGGCGGTTGATCGCTTGGTTGACAGCGGCATGACCGTCATCCCGCCGTTCGACCATCCTGACGTGATTGCAGGGCAGGGCACATTGGGATTGGAAATCGC
>AZIJ01017497.1_pt1 | contig 17930 bp, 17 predicted proteins | sample 359151 | NCBI WGS metagenome assembly AZIJ01 (sample SAMN02429718, study PRJNA222666) | marine sediment metagenome | biome: Sediment sample; isolation source: enrichment culture of sample MGS-ElMAX(UA) from oil contaminated site at the... | place: Egypt: El Max | collected 2013-01-23 | depth 9.22 m m | reverse complement strand
TTGATTTACCGTTTGTCTTGATACAGTCAGCATATTGGCAAGTTGGTCTTGAGAAATATGGATGTTCAAATCTTGAATACTGGATCGATTGCCATAACCCTCTAAAATAAACAGCAATCGTTGCGCTAAGCGCTGGGTAATGCTTTGGGTCTGAATCGCAATTTGTTCTAAAAACACGTAGCGGAGTTTTTGGCTAGTCAGCAAAGCAAAGTAATACCAATAATACGGATGTTGATCTAATAGTTGCTTCAGGGGTTCGGCAGGAATTTGAAGAACAACACTTCTTTTTAAGGCAATTGCATCATGCGAGCGAGGTTGTTTGTCGATTAAGGAGATTTCGCCAAACCACATGATTGGTTCTGCGATTGCAGCTATTGCTTCATTACCATTGACATCAATATATCCCAAGCTGATAGAGCCTTCTAAAACACCATAGACACCATCAAACTTGTCTTGGGCATTAAATACAGCAGCATTTTTTTCTACAGATTGCTTTTTACTGTGCTCAATAATGAACTCTTGAAACGGCTTGTCTAAGCGACTAAACCAAGAATTTTGCTGTAAACGCTGGATATATGCATGTTCTAACACAATCATTCCTTTGTAAATATGAATCCATTTGTCAGCTACATGACAACTTCACTTTGATTTTTCTAATAGATTAATAGCATAACTGAATTGATCTGAGGAAAATAAAATGACAAATTTGGAACGTCTATTGAGTCAGTATGCAGCTTATCATTTAGATAGAAATAATATTGTGACCCATTTTGTGGGTATTCCATTAATTGTTTTTTCTATTCTATGCTTAAGCGCTCGGGCTGCAGTTGATATATCTGGCTTTTCGGTCACTTTGGCTATGATACTCATAGTTTTAAGTAGCGTTTACTATCTTTCATTAGATAAGTTATTTGGCATTTTGATGCTTATTCTATTCGTCTTGGTTTATCCATTGGCTATCAAAATTGCTGGATTCTCGATGTGGAGTTGGTTGGGTACAAGCATTGGTATTTTTGTGGTGGGGTGGGTATTCCAATTCATCGGGCATTATTTTGAGAAGAAAAAGCCAGCTTTTGTTGATGATCTGATTGGTCTAGCAATCGGGCCATTATTCGTCTTGGCAGAGTTTGTATTCTTACTGGGTTTCCGTAAATCATTACATCAACGTATTTTAAAAGAAGCACAAATGAAACGTGCTGAAATGGATATGAAACCTCAAACAGTCGCTTGATGAGCTGGACTGACATTTACAAAGCCAAGTTAATCAAGCTTGGCTTTTTTATTTATTAGATTTAAAGATTCTAAAAAAGAAATTCATTTGTTAAGCTATTTCTATTCAAATGTGGCGGTCAGAATTAAAAAGCACATGACAGGAATCTACGAATATTGGTCATTACCCTCCAAACTAAACATTAGATGTCCTGCATGTCAGGCCAACGCGGATTTTGAGTTTGCCCGATTGGCGAAGATTCAGTTGAAAAAAGATGTCGAGTATTTTCAGCATCATACAGATTTTGATTATGCGCGTTTTCAGGACTCTTGTGGTGGGTACTGGCATGCTGCATTTTATTATCCGAATCTTTCGAGCAGTATTGACCAGATTCAAGGCTTGTCAGAAGGCTATCATTCAACATCTTGGAGCACATGCAATTCGTTGCAAAGTCGGGGTGGAGTGACTTGTGAATCTTGTGGTTATCGGCAAGAACATGAATTGAGTTGGCCTAATGATGCCTATTATATGGTTATGTATCGGCAACAGGCACTATGGGCATTTCACCGTGAAGCAGCAATAGAACTCTACCATTATTTAAGTGAGGCCTTACGTGACCATAAAAAGTATCGTTATTCATTCTTTTTATTACATGTTCCAGCAGTTTTTAAGCAGAAAAAAGCACGTCAACATGTGACTCAGCAATTGCAAAAATTATTGAGTTAATGGAACTGCTAAAATTGCAGTGATATTAGAGCAAATAAAAAACCGCCAATAAGTTCATGATTGGCGGTTTAGGAGTCAGATAACTGATTTATACATTAAAACGGAAGTGTAAAACATCACCATCTTGAACGACATAAGTTTTACCTTCTAAACGCCATTTACCAGCTTCTTTAGCGCCATTTTCACCGTTATATTGAATGAAGTCGTCATAAGCCACACACTCAGCACGGATAAAGCCTTTTTCGAAGTCAGTATGAATGACACCAGCCGCTTGTGGCGCAGTTGCTCCGACTTTAACTGTCCAAGCACGAACTTCTTGTACACCCGCAGTGAAATAGGTTTGTAGGCCTAGCAGTTTATAACCTGCACGAATCACAACATTTAAGCCTGGTTCTTCCATACCCATCGCTTCCAAGAATTCAGCGCGATCTTCATCTTCTAATAATGAAATTTCAGCTTCGATTTGGTTGCAAAGTGGTACAACAATGGCATTTTCTTCAGCAGCGAGTTTTTGTACTGCTTCAAGATGTGGGTTGTTTTCAAAACCGTCTTCTGCGACGTTAGCAATATACATAGTTGGTTTAAGGGTCATTAAACCGAAACCACGTACAGCTTTACGTTCGTCATCAGAAAGATCAGCGGCACGTGCTGGTTTACCTTCATCAAGTAAAGGCTGAATTTTTTCTAAAACTGCTTTAGTTGCCAGTGCTTCTTTATCGCCACCTTTTGCTGCTTTAGTTAAGCGTAGTAATGCTTTTGCAACGGTATCAAGGTCAGCAAGTGCAAGTTCAGTATTGATGGTTGCAATGTCATCTAATGGGTCAATTTTACCATTTACGTGAATCACGTTTTCATCTTCAAAACAACGCACCACATGCGCAATTGCATCAGTTTCACGGATGTTTGCAAGGAATTGGTTACCCAAACCTTCACCTTTTGAGGCACCAGCAACCAAACCTGCGATGTCAACGAATTCCATTGTTGTCGGTAAGATGCGCTGTGGTTTTACAATTGCAGCAAGTTTATCTAAGCGTGAATCTGGAACAGGTACAATCCCTGTGTTTGGTTCAATGGTACAGAACGGAAAGTTTTCAGCTGCAATCGCTGCCTTTGTTAATGCATTAAATAATGTAGATTTACCTACGTTTGGCAGACCAACAATACCGCAATTAAAACCCATGAAACCACTCACAAATGTGTTATATAAAAATTGCTGCTGATTTTACATGAAAGCCATGACAAAGTCATGGCTAGAGAGGATTATCAATTCGACATTAAACTTTGCGTTTATCAAGCTGTTTGGCAATATGATCACCTGTACTTTGCACCAATATCACTAAAACAATAAGAACTAAAATCACGGCTAACATCACTTGCATATCAAAACGCTGATAGCCATAGCGATAGGCAATATCACCGAGTCCACCCGCACCAATCGCACCTGCAATAGCAGAAGAACTGATCATGGTGACAATGGTCACGGTAAAGCCTGCAACAATCCCTGGCAAGGCTTCAGGAAGCAATACATGCCAAAGAATCTGCTTGCGGTTACAGCCCATTGCTTGTGCTGCTTCAATCAACCCTTGATCGACTTCACGTAGACTGACCTCTGCAATACGGGCAAAGAACGGGATCGCGGCGATGGTTAGAGGCACAATTGCGGCTAATACGCCATAGCTAGTGCCGACAATCCAGCGGGTAAATGGAATCAATGCCACCATTAAAATCAGGAATGGGACAGAGCGGGTAATGTTAATGACCCAGCCTAAGGACTGATTTATTTTTTTTGATGGATAGATGCCAAAATCTGCAGTACTCACCAAAATTAAGGCAATTGGCAGACCAATTAAAAAGGCAATAAAGGCAGAAACCCCTACCATCACTAAGGTATCGATTGTGCCTGTCAGCAATAGATCAATGAGTTGATTGTACATAACCGATCACCTCAAGTTGTGTTATTGCTGGATGTTTTTCAGATTGTGGGTGGTTTAGATCAAATTCGAGATTGCGAATCCCGATGATCAATGAGCCGATGGTACGCTGCTGAATGCTATCAATTTGACTGTAATACACCTCAACTGGACTATTAAAACCATCCAATAGTTCATATAAATCAGGCACCGATTTCGATTCACTGACATATTTCAATTTTAAGATCTGATGCGTGCTCTGAGGCAGAATGGTTTGGCTCAACTCAAAGGGTAAATTCACCTGTTCAAAGTTGAGTAATTCCTGCGTAATTTGTTGTTGAGGATTGGAAAATACTGACCAGACTTGCCCAGACTCGATGATTTCACCATGATCGATCACCACCACTTGATCGCAGATTTCCTGTATGACCTGCATTTCATGCGTAATCAAGACAATAGTTAAACCCAAGTCTTGATTGATCTGTTTTAATAAGGACAGAATATTGGCGGTACTCTCAGGGTCGAGTGCCGAGGTAGCTTCGTCACAGAGCAGGATTTCAGGCTGAGAAACTAAGGCTCGCGCGATCCCAACACGTTGTTTCTGTCCACCAGACAGTTGAGCAGGGTAATCATTTCGCTTTGCCTCTAATCCCACCAGCGTCAGTACCTCACTGACCTGTTGTTCGATCTCAGCCTTGTCATAACCCGCAATACGGAGTGGCAAAGCCACGTTTTCCCACACCGTTTTGGCAGACATTAAATTAAAATGCTGAAAAATCATGCCAATTTTTTGTCGTGTTTTGATCAGTTCAGCATGATTCAGCTCAGCAATATTCTGCTGGTGAATCAAAATACTGCCTGTATCAATCGCTTCAAGACCATTCAAGGTACGGATCAGTGAGGATTTACCCGCACCACTTTTCCCGATAATGCCAACAATTTGTGCTTTGGGAATATCCACATTAATGTCTTTTAATGCATGTAAGCGTTGGCCCTGTACATCATAAAACTTATTTAAACCGCGTATTTTCAGATGCGGGACTGAAAAATTGACCTGTGAACCAAAACTCACCATGATTGTTCTCCTTATTTCCAACCTGGGAACCACAACGTTGGACCGAAATCGCTATCCAATGCAGCTTTGACCTTCGGTGAGTTTTGATAAATCTCGACAAATTTCTGTAGTTTATTATCCTTGTCCTGATAGTCATCACGAACCACAAATAAAATCGCATAACGTTTATTGGTGTTGTCATCAAACAATAAGGCACTTTCAGGATCAGCCGTCTTAGCTAAACGTAAGTAATGTGGATAGCCAAAAGCGAGATCAACATCATCAATGGCTCGTGCAGTTTGCGGGCCTTCAACTTCGGTAAATTTCAGGTTCTTCGGATTCGCTGTAATATCTTTAAGTGCAGAAAGATGATTGTTGCTGTCTTTCAGCTCAATCAACTTGGCTTGTTGCAATAGCAATAAAGCACGCCCTTGATTAACTGGATCATTGGGAATGGCAACCGTTGCACCATTCGGGAGTTCATCGAAACTTTTATATTTTTTCGAATACAATCCAACATGTGAAGCCGCACCCGCAGCAAAGGATTTTAGCTTGAAGCCAGTTTCCTTAATCGCATTATCCAAGAAGGGTTGATGCTGGAAAAAATTCGCATCAATGTCACCATGATTTAAGGTAATATTTGGTGTATTCCAATCGGAAAATTCCACCAATTTCACATTGAGACCTTGTTGTTTGGCTTCATCCGCAGCAACTTGTAGGGGATGTGCAAACGAAGGGCTAATCCCAATCACCAATTCACTGCTATGATTCTGTCTTTGTTTATTCCAAATCAATAAGGCAATAATCGCAACAACGACGACAAGGCCAATACCGAGCCATTTCTTAGAGGCTGTTTGAGCCATATATTTCTCCAATTCTTTTCTTAAATGTTAAGCACTAATTTCTTCAATTATTTTTAGGTCATGTGTGTTGTTATGCGTTCTACATCGGAACTGATCAGCAGTATGGCTTGCGGCTAAATGATCGCCTTGGGCAAACAATTTGTTACGCAGTGAACCCGTTGCATATTCGGTTTTATAACGCTCACGTTGTTGTAACTCTGGGATCACCAGTCGAATAAAATCATGATGTGATTCAGGTGCAACCGTACGAGTCAGGTTAAAACCATCAATACCAGTCTCATCAAGCAGCTCAATCAGGTATTCTGCAACCTCTGCGCCACTACCAACAATAAGCGGATAACGTCCACCCAAAACATGCTGTGCTTTTAGATCATTTTTGCTGATGCGCTGTTCTTTAAACTTCTCATTGACGGAAGCAATGCTGTTGCTCTTTTGATAGGGGATCGCTTCATCATCTTCGAACTTGGCAAGGTCAATACCGACTGAACTGGCATAATGGGCTAAACCTGCTTCAGGGCTGGCATATTGACGATATTCAGCCAGTTTTTGCTGGGCGAGTTCATTTGTTTCAGCCACAACTACAGTAATGCCGACAAAGATTTTAATCGCATCTTCATCACGACCTTGCTGTGTTACTTGTAGTCTTATCTTATTGACTTGCTGACGAATCTTTTCAGGTTGATCACCACCAATGAAAATACATTCGGCATGACGCGTGGCAAACTGTAGTCCTTTCGGTGAAGCACCTGCTTGGAAGAGTGTTGGCGTACGTTGAACCGATGGTGCAACCTGAAATACACCTTGGCTTTGGTAATATTGACCTTGATGATTGATTGAGTGGACCTTGTTCGGGTCAGTAAAAACGCGCTGTTGTTTATCTTTTTTTAAGGCGTCATTTTCCCAAGAACCTTCCCAATATTTATAACAAAGCTGTAAAAACTCCTCGGCCTGATCATAGCGCGCATCGTGATCTTTTAAACCTTTTTGCCCAATTAAGCGTTCGGCACTATCCAAATAGCCGGTGACAATATTCCAGCCCAAACGACCTTGGGTTAAATGATCCAGACTGGCAAATCGCCGTGCAAATTGGTAGGGCTGTTCATAGCTCAAATTGACCGTGACACCAAAGCTTAAATTTTGTGTGACTAAGGCCATTGCCGAAATCAGGGTCGATGGATCATGGCTCGGTAGTTGAATGGACTCTTTGAGGGTCAGCTCAATACCATCTTGATAGACATCATAAACACCCGTAATATCTGCGAGAAATAAGCCATCAAACAAACCTTGCTCTAAGGTTTGTGCCAATTCAGTCCAATAATTCAGCTCATTAAAACGGTGTGATTGATCGCGTGGATGGGTCCACAAGCCATGATTGATATGGCCAACACAGTTCATATCAAAAGCATTCAGTAAAATTTTCTTCGGGAGATTTTGACTCATCACAGCGTCCCCCGACGTGGTGGTAAGATACCGTTCAGGACATAATTGCCAATAAAGTAATATTTCCAGCGCGCAGCATCATGTAAGGTATGAACCCGCGCATTACGCCAATGCCGATCCAGACCATCAGCACGTTGACTGCCACGACTGCCAGCTAATTCAATCAATTTCGATGATGCCTTTAATGCAGTTTCTGTACTGTGCGCACGAACTTTGGCCACATCAATTGAAGCTTTGGCTAAGTTTTCAGCATTCAGATCATGTTTAGCAGTATCCACGGATCGCGCTGCTTGTTTGAGTAATAACTCGCTGGCTTTGACATCAGTTGCTACACGACCGAGTTCAGATAGGGTTAATGGATCTTGAGTGGCGGATTCAATATTGGCATCAATCCAAGGGCGGGCGACACGCACACGCGCTAGGGTTTCTTCAAACACCGCACGGGCAATGCCGACTTCAATTGCAGCATGCATGATTTGAGCAAATGGCCCCACCAAAGACAGTTGTTTGAAGGCAGCATCAAAAGGAATCACATCCTCTTTGACGACAAAAACTTGATTAAACTTTACTGTGCCGCTGCCTGTGGTGCGTTGCCCAAAGCTTGACCAATCATCAATCACTTCTAAACCTTGGCTGTCTCTTTGTACAAAAGCCAAAAATTCATTGCCTGCTTCATCAACGACTAGTGTTGGAATACGATGTGCAAACAGGCTACCCGTGCAATAAAACTTTTCTCCTTGAATCAGATAACCATTTTCGCTTGGAATTAATGTTGTTTGCTTATGTGCAGATGTGCGAGTTTTAAATTCAGCCAGTGCATTACCAAAACGAGCACCTTGTAAAACTTCTTGATAAAGACGTTTCTTTTGCGCTTCCGTACCAGTATTGCGTAATACTTCCAATGCATAGAAGTGATTTTGTGGAATTTGCCCAATCGAACCATCTGCACCGCTAAACAGGGCAATGACTTTAGCAACCGTGAGGCTGGAAACCTCTGCACCGCCATACTGTTTAGGTACGGTAATCGCCCATAAACCTGATTGGCTATAGACTTCTATTTCTGTGAAAGGTAAGTTCCGATTGGCATCGCGTTCAACCGCTGCTTGTTTAAACTGTTCACTTAGTTGAATAGCAATGTCCAGTGCTTCTGCATCGCTTTGAATGATATGCGCTGTTTTAAAATTGGATTTGGCAAAGCCTTGTAATTCTTGGTATGAGGTCATAATGATTTGCTCCTTAAATCCAAGCATGGCGGGCAGGGTGGGTATCATTGAGGTAATAGTCACCAATAGCATGGAATTTCCAACGCACAGGATCGTGTAAGGTATGTACGCGAGCATTGCGCCAATGTTGATCAAGATTGTGTTGGCTCAGGCTGGCACGGCTTCCGCCAAGTTCGAGTAGCTTTTCGGAGATATGCAGGGCAGCATCATTGGCATAGATCTTTGCTTCTGCCACTAAAATAGAGGCGCGCGCGGCTTGCTCAGCAGAAATTGCAGCGATTTGATCAAGTTCATCTAGATATTCAGCAGCATCGTCCAGTAATAAAATCGCAGCATCGAGCAAGATATTGAGTTTGCCAACTTCTTGTAAGGTGTAATGTTCTTCACTGGCTTTTTCTACACCTGCATCAATAATGGGGCGTGCTTTACGAATACTGGATAAGGTGTCATCAAAGGCTGCTTCGGCAATGCCAACATCAATGGCAACCTGCAAAAGTTGAGAATACGCACCGCGAACATTTGGGGTGTCGGCAATAATGCGCTCATCAAAAAATAGTGTAGGATCAACGACAACATTGCGTAGATTTACCGTTCCACTGGCTGTAGTACGTTGACCAAAGCCATTCCAGTCATTAATCACTTCGACACCAGTAGCATGGCGATCAACGATCACCAATACTGTATAGTCATCGGGGTGTAAGGCACGAATCGCTAACCAATCTGCAAAGCTAGTGCCTGTAGAGTAAAATTTTTCCCCATTTAAAAGGTATTGACCATTTTCCAACGTTAACTTGGTTTGAATGGTTTTGGTATCTTTAGAATTTTTTTCAGGCCCACCATTGGCAATGCGTTTACCTGCAAGAATTTCAGCGTAGATAAACTGCTTTTGTGCATCTGAACCGGTGATATTAATAAAATTTAAAAGACCGAATTGGTTTTGTGGAATTTGTCCAACATTGGCATCGGCTTTACTTAAAATACGAAACACATGAGCTAAGGTTTTATTAGAAACAAATGCGCCACCATAGTCTTTAGGTACACGGATTCCACCTAGACCTTTTTGACTAAACTGAATAATCTGTTCACTGGGCAAGATACGCTGTTGATCTCGGATATTTCGTTCTTCTAATGCAAAGTCAGCAACTTGATAGGCAGCATTGATGGCCTGCTGATCATTTGAAATCAGTTGTGTTTGAACTTGAATCACTGATTGATTACTGGACATGTGAGCACCTCTAATAGATAAGAGATACTTTACAAAAGTTTTACTTTTCCACTAAACCATCAGTTATGGCTTGAATATCACAATAAGTATTAAGCATTTTTTATGAGAAAAATAACAAAAAAATAGATAATAAATATCTATTTAAAACATTTACTTAGAGGTTTTAAAATTGCATTAACGAATACAAAAAGGCTATTTCTATGAAATAAATGAATAATCTCACCAAGAATATTTATAAAGACTTTTAGCCAAAATTAGAAAATATCAAGCAAAAATGACATTGTCTTGAAGGACTTTTACTTCTAAAGTATGAAAAACCTTATGTTTCATGAGTAGAAAAATAAATTTGGAGAGTCTATGCGGGTTTTATACCAATTTCCTTTGTCTCACTATTGTGAAAAAGCTCGCTGGTTGTTAGATCATAAGGAGTTGGACTATGTTGCACATAATTTAATTCCTGGTTTTCACCGTGCGTTTACCTATCTTAAGTCAGGACAATATCTGTTGCCGATGCTAAAAGATGATAAACAATGGATTGCTGATTCAACACAAATCGCGCTGTATTTAGATACAACTTATCCTGAGCATGCCTTATTAAGACGTGATGAACAATTACGTGAACATGCACTTGAAATTGATCAACTTGCAAATGAGCTAGGTATTCATGTGCGCCGTTGGTCATTAGCTCAAGCACTCTCAGTTGGTGATCATCCTTTAGAAATTATGATGGGTGAGCAAGGCTATTTACGGCAGTTTGAGAAAATTTCCAAGCCGATTTTAAAAAGTCTGGTATCGACTAACTATAAGCTCAACCCTGAAAAAGTTGCGCAGTCCAAACTACGTATGACAGAGTTGATTACTGATCTAAACCTCAAATTGATCGAAAATCAGGGGCGTTATTTGGTCGGTGATCGTTTAGGTTTGGCTGATATTGCAGTTTGTTCGATCCTTGCACCTTTATTATTAATTAAAGGAACGCCTTGGGAACTGGAAAACGATGATATTGAACAGTTTTCAGGCGAATTAAAAGAATATCATGACTATTTGCTTGATTTGCCATTAGGACAATATGTCCAACGTATTTATGCAACAGAGCGCAATGCGAGAGTTGATTGGCGTGGCATGTAATTCAAAGTGATCAAAAAGCCCTAAATTTTTAATTAGGGCTTTTTTATGAGAAAAAAATAAGATTTTGCATAAAAATGTAAGAAATAAATGACTAATTATTTTCTAATTTAAAAGATAATTCGTTTTATATGGGAAATATTAGAATTTATTTCCAAAATTACTTTAAAAAAACTGAAAAGAGGGAAATAATTGTAAAAGTGCTTTGCTATCTTATGTTTCAGGGTGTGATGGGGATCGAAACAAGTTGTTCAACTATTGGGAGATGAGTTGAACATTTGCTCAAAAGGTCTTGTTTCGGCTTTGGGACAAAGATAAATCACAAATTTATCGGAATCATGTTTGCGTTATCCATGCAACATCGTCAAAAGTTAAACGAATGTTTTCCCTTGACCCTTAAAAATTCACGAACATATAAACAGTTCCGATAAAAACTGAATTTGATAATGAGGACTGTGAAATGGAATTAGATCGTTTTGATAAGCAAATTTTAGAAATTTTGACCCATGAAGACGTAAATCTAAACGAGTTGTCTGAGCGAATAAATCTGTCTGTCAGCTCAGTCCATCGTCGAATCAAAAATTTAATTGAATCCCAAGTAATGGGGCAGCTGAAACGAGAAATTAATTTTAATAAACTTGGTTTTAGCCTGCATATTCTTTTACAGGTTTCATTAAGCAAACACGATAGTGAAACTTTTGATAAATTCTTGCAAGAAATTGAAGATATTCCAGAAGTGACCAATGCATTTCTCGTGACGGGGCAGAGCGCTGATTTTATTTTAGAATTAGTGGCGCGAAATATGGATGATTATAGTGAAATCTTATTACGTCGTATTGGTAAGATCGATAGTGTCGTTGCGCTTCACTCTAGCTTTGTGATTAAAGAATACAATGTTTTTAATTGCTATAAACTTTTAAATAAGCTATAAAAAATGCATCTAAAAAGATGCATTTTTTACTATTCTGAATGAATTAAGCATCAAGTTGCGTTAATACATCTTCAGAGAATTCAACGTTGGTATAAACGTTTTGAACATCATCAAGATCTTCAAGCATATCAATCATTTTCATGATTTGTTTGGCTTGATCAATATCGTTGATTTCAGCTTTAGTCGATGGGCTCATCACAACTTCAGCATTGTCCGATTTTAAACCTGCTGCTGTAAGCGCATCTTGTACATCACCAAAGCTTTCTGGGCTAGTGATGACGAGAATACTATCTTCATCAATCTCGATGTCATCAGCACCTGCTTCTAAAGCAACTTCCATGACTTTGTCTTCTAAAGAAACATCTTCAAAAGAAATTTCACCACGCTTAGTAAACAGATAGGCTACCGAACCGTTGGTTCCCAAGTTACCATTGGTTTTAGAGAAGCAGTGACGTACGTCAGGCACAGTACGGTTTAAGTTATCTGTCATTGTTTCTACAATAACCGCAACACCGCCCACACCATAACCTTCATAGGTTACTTCTTTTAAATCATCATTGTCTTCACCGCCAGCACCACGTTGAATTGCACGATTGATTGTGTCGCGTGTCATATTGACTGAAAGTGCTTTTTCAACAACCGCACGCAAACGAGGGTTGCTCGCTGCGTCTGGACCGCCTAAACGTGCAGCGGTTACGATCTCACGGATATATTTAGTAAAAACTTTACCGCGACTTGCATCTTGTTTAGCTTTACGATGCTTAATATTGGCCCATTTAGAATGACCCGCCATGGAAGTAACTCCAAAAAATTAAAACTTAAAAAAGTGCACGAATATTAGCATAGCGATGGTTTTGTTGAAAACAGCCATGTTTCATATTCAAAACTTAAAATCACAGTCACTTTACAAAGATTGATCGAAACAATGAGCTTAGCTAATTTTTACATCAATTCCATATTCTGCATAAAGTGATTTAATTTTTTCTAAGTCTTGTTGAAGATCCGTAGGGTAGATTTTCCCTAAAATTCCACCTTTCTTTGTACGAGCATTGGCATACATTAGAATGATAGGCACATTCGCAGCCTTAGCTATATGCCAGAAACCTGTACGGATTGGCTTTCGAGTTTCACCATCTTTGGCACGCGTTGCTTCTGGGGCAATTACAAGATTGAAATTTTCATTTTGATTAAATAAGTCAACCATTTGCGTAACAATATCTTTATTTGCTTTACGATCAACAGGGATGCCACCAAGCTTTTCTAAAATTGGTTTAAGTGGACCTTTAAATAGCTCTTTTTTGATGAGTGTATGAATTTTAAGCTCTAAAATTTCGAATAAAGCTAAAGATAAGATCGTATCTAAGTTCGATGTGTGTTCAAATCCAATAATAACTTGCTTCTTTTCCAAGATGGTTGGATCGACTTTGTATTCCCAACCTGTTGCTTTAAAAATAGATTTTCCTAAAAACTTTTTCATATTCTTTATCATTACAAATGAATTTCAGCAGTTTAATCGGAGTTCTATATAAAATATATGGCTGAAAATTTAAGATCACAAGAAAATTTGGATGTCTCTAAAATGATCAAAACAAGGAAATATTTTCTTTACTCGGCTTGTGAATATCAGATAGAATCGTCGCAATCTATGATTTTAAACATTATTTTAGTAATTTGATAAAATCATCTGCTTGTAATTTAAGTTTAATTTGACTAATATCAGGCATCTTTAATCATTAGCATTATGATTAAATTTATTAGGGCCTATAGCTCAGTTGGTTAGAGCAGCGGACTCATAATCCGTTGGTCCCGTGTTCAAGTCACGGTGGGCCCACCATATAAAACAACCACTTAGGTGTACTAATCCTAGGTGGTTTTTTTGTTTTTAGATTCTGGTAAGCAAATGGTAAGCAGATGAAATCAACTTAAACAAACAGTTTTTTGTATAGTTCTACTAGGTTTGGATCTGTGCTTGGAATGAAGTCTTGAAGTTTCGGGTGAATGCGGAAATCTGCTTCGGCTTGTGTAGATATCTCTTTAACTTCATTAGACCAGTTTTTCCTTCTGTATTCTCGCCAATTTAATTTAATTTTGAGTGGTCGACTGTATCCTTTTAATTCCATAAGGAATATCTGATCACATAATTCATCAAATAAAAAGACATGTGAACGATGGAAGTGAGGATTTCTTTTTAGTAATAACTCTAATGAATTTATGAGAAGTGAACAGCAATCATTAGAAAGAGCGGTACTATTAATGGTTACTCCCCAGTGATGCAATAAATACAATGTACATAGGCTGTCGAGTGAGCCATAGCTTGCTATATGTTCTAAGCAACTCTTATCAAAGTCTTTAATACGTCCATTGGATGAAATGAACTCTAAGATATAGTGAGGTAAAGTAGCTAATTCTAATAATATAAGATCTTCATCAAATATTTGATATTTCAAAATTTTCCACAGGGGATGGTTGATAATTTGAGATGAACCAATACATTTAGATTCAACATTAATTATCTGGTATTTTTGTGGTGTGGATAATCCAAATTTATACTTTTTAAATAAGCTCTGTACCTTGTGATCTTTTTGGTATCCATAAAAAAATTTTTCCATATCATAATCATTTTTATATCTACCAAAGCTTACTAACTGATTATAAAAAAAGTCATACCAACTTATTGTTTTTGCAAAATCTATCCTAGTTCTTAGCGGGCGGCCCATGTATCACTCTGATTCACTCAAGTACAACTCATCTTAACTGAAAATTTGGCAAGAAAAACATATTTTTGCAAAGTATTATTCCAAATTGATTTGTGGTGTTATGACTCTAAATCAACAAGGACACAAAAAAATGTCATTTAAGCATAAACATAAGCCGATTACAGATGATCGGCTTTTATTGACCACTAGAGAGACAGCTAGGCTTTTAGGGTATGCAGAACAGACTTTACGTAAGTGGGCTTTATATGAAAATGGCCCAATTAATCCTATTAGACATGGACGTACTCTTCGTTGGAGTAAGGCGGAAGTCTACAAATTTGCTTGCTTAAAAGAAGACTGATTTTGAAGATGGTATGGACTAATTGCTCATACCTATTTACTAGGTTTCAACATGCAAAAAAAATCATTTGAAGTTCTGATCAAACTCAGAGCAGTTTTGATATTAGATTTACCAGACTTTATTCGAGGTTTTATCTTGAATCTTAAAAACAAGCTGGATGCTTACATCAAAAGAACTCTTAACACGGGGGCGAAATCGAATAAAGCCGTTGATGAATTTGAGGTCCTAAAATGGTTAATCCATAAAATTCCTCTAGATCTGCAACAGGTCGACAAGCACAAACAGAAACATGTGCATGCTGTGCTGTTTACCTGTTTTTTTACTCAATTATCCGAAGCCTTAGGTCTGCGGTTATCACAGCATATGCGATCGGATCCAAATCTGCAGCGTCATGTTCAATTGAGTGCCAGCACCTATAAAAAATACTTCAAGTTGCATAAAGACTTGAACCTCAAGTTAGAGCAAAACCTAATTTTCAATTTTTACCCTAAAAAATTATGGTGATTTTATGAGTCAAAATGATAAATCGTCAGAGTTAGACGAAGAAACCAAATTATTGGAAGCATGGATAAATCAGTCCCTGAGCGACAAAAAACAAATTTTGAATCAGCTCTTGGCGCAAGATAAGCAGGTACTGGAATTGTATGTTGCTGCTCACGATATCCATGTGGTGATTAAAGACAATCGGATGGTGACACAAAAGAAATTATTGGCAGGCTTAACTCAATGGGCTAAAAGTGCATCTATAGGAGAACTAAACGACCAACAAAAAGCAGCATTCATCTATTCCTATCTTTTGACTGCAGTCTTATGCGAAATGCTGAAGGGAATCATCTTGTTAGAGCCTCAGGCTGAAGAGAAAGAAAGACGAGTTATTTTACATAAGTGTGAAAAGAACAATAAAATCAATACAGTATTTTATGATTTAAAACTGTTGTTGCAAAAGCAGTTTTCTCACGCTGAGGAAAATAAACAACTGTATGCAGACATCACGCAAAAACTCCAGGGGATGGATGAATTTAATGCCAATGAGTTAAAAACTCTTTTAGAGCGCAAAACAATAAAAAACGATTTTGAACAGCTTAATCTCGGCCGCCATATTCAACAATTCATTATTGTTTGTAATGAACTCATCAATAGTAAGTTAAATTCATCGTCAATCAATGTTCAGGCTTTAATCGACAACATTCAAAAGCGCATGACCCGCACATCTCATTCTGGCATATCTTCGTTTGATGTGGAGAATGATGATAAGGAACAGGATACAGAGGCCAATGTTGTCGATCCTGAACAGGATGAGATCGCCAAGCGGGTGAAGGGGAGTTTCTCTGACGACAAACAGAAACAGCTTGAAAAGCAAGCTAAGCGAATTCAGCGACGTGACTTAGCCTGTAAAACTAATCCGCTTTATCTGAAACCCAGTTTATTAACTGAGGTATATCAGCGATTGCACGAGTGTTATCAAGAAAATACGAGAAATGATGCATATCAATCGGCTCTAGCTGTGTGTGGTCTGATGTGTCTCTTGACCGGTCTGAGTCCAACGGTCTTTCAAAAGATCAAGTATTTGATTGGTATTGGTAGAATTAAAAAAAAATCAGTCAAAAAAGTCATCCATTATTATTGGGTGATCGATCCTAAGTTGAATGCCAATCATTCCGGTGCCATGCAAGATAAAGCACAGCGTTATAATCGGGCCTTAACCCTAGAATGGCGCATACCAGCACCCTGGATCACCAGTTTAGAGGCTTTAGAGGAACCTGAATTTTGTGTGATTGAGTACAATAATTTTTTGCGGGAAGTCTTTAAAGAGCATCAGATTGGTGAAATCACCTGCGGGATTTTAGAGCTGCAAATCTATTTCTATCTGGATATGGAGACTGGTGATAACCTAGTCGCACACTTGTTGGCTAATCGAGATACTCATCATATCGTGCAATGGAACTATGAAGGGCGTCAGATCGATCAAATCGACCAGCATTTTCAAGGCTATATTAATGTTCTATTAGACCGTAGAAAAGGTGATCCATGGATTGAGAATGAACACCCTGGCCATATTTTTCATCGTGAGGAACGTATTGGTAGTCAGCGATGCTGGACTGTAGAGGCCGCGAGTGAATTTTTTAATCAGCTTTATCATTTTGTCAAAAACACATTAGCCAATACTCAAGCGAATCTGATCGAGAAGCTGAATGCTTACAGCATTTGGATGTGGCATCTTTCCTTAATCTGCCTGACGGTACGTCCAATAGTCGGCATGCCGGGGTTACTCAAACATTACGATTCTAAGGCACAACTGCTTTATGTGCATGATAAAAAAACTGATTCACGAAAAGTAGGACGTCCTGTTCCTGTTACAGGCTACTGGCAGGATCATTTCAATGCATATCGAAAATATCTGACGCAAACCATCGAGACACTCGGGATAACTAGTTTTAAAGTGAAATTGGAAAACGATGGTTTTATGCTCTATGTCATCTCACATCCTCGGATCAAGTCCCAAAAAGGTCAGGTGAATCTTGCGGAAGTCGTGGAGCATTTGGAGTTACAGCCCATGTCTGCTGATTTTGTCACGAATTACCTTAAAGAGACCGTGCAGATTTATAAAAACTGGCCAAGGCATTTCACTAAAAATCATCTCGCCTTGAGTGGTGACATTCACAATACGCTATATACCCATGATAAGCAAAGCATGGGATTCAGTCACATTTCTGGATTAAGCCCTTATCTCTACAAACACGACATTCAGCAGCAAGTTAAAAGCTTGCTCAACAAACTAGAAATCGCAAAGCTTGAAGTGCTTTAAAGGACCATCTTGTGCTTGATACATCACTCGTTACGCAATTAGAAAATGCCATTAAAAGAGAAATCGCCGACATTTTTAAGGAAATTTCTCAGCTGATCACTGCTACATACACAGATGTAAATTCTGACCTTGCTCAAATTGATTTTAAGTGGCTTGATCAGCAAATTCTGGACAAGTTCAATATCCATAGAGCAGTTTTAGAGCAGCTCTGCCAAATATCCAAATTTAAGGACAATGCTGCAGATTACCTTCAATTCTGTTTTAAACAAGTGAAACGGATTTGTAACGAGAAAAACCAGCAGTGGCAAAAGGATTACCCTTCCTATGCCGAGAGCTATGAGATTAAGTTGCCCGATTGGA
>AZIJ01016986.1_pt1 | contig 17983 bp, 14 predicted proteins | sample 359151 | NCBI WGS metagenome assembly AZIJ01 (sample SAMN02429718, study PRJNA222666) | marine sediment metagenome | biome: Sediment sample; isolation source: enrichment culture of sample MGS-ElMAX(UA) from oil contaminated site at the... | place: Egypt: El Max | collected 2013-01-23 | depth 9.22 m m | reverse complement strand
ACACTGGACCCTGGTCGGTGGGGCGGTAGCGTGCCTGAAGCCGGTTATTCTGGCGGGGCTGGCCGGAGCTTCCCTGTCAGGCCTTGCTCATGCAACCCAGCGCGATCTGGCATTTCCCGGTTACAGCGGATTTCTTAATGTGCCTTCCGCCACAGTGCTTTCCCGTGGCCAGGCGGATGTCCAGTATTCGGATCAGGCACTTAATACCCGGGGTGATAGTGACGGGTATGGCTATTACAACAATGTCAGCGGTACCTTCGGCATCTTCCCGAATGTAGAAGTCGGCGGGCGACTGACGTGGGAAACGACCCACTGCAACGGCTATACAGAGTCTGGTTGCGGCATTCGCGATCTTTCCGCCAACCTAAAAGTCCAGGCGCCTTTCATCCCCGAAGACTGGTTTACCCTTGCGGCCGGTGTCCAGGATCTGGGCGGCGAGACAGATGATTTTGAGTCCGTCTACGTAGTGGCCGGCAAAACCCTTGGCCCAGTCGAGCTGGCTCTCGGCTATGGCGACCCGAAAACAAAACCCCGTTACCTGGATGGCGCATTTGGTGCCGTATCCTATCGCCCGCTACCCTGGCTGAACCTGATGGCGGAGCACGACAGCCAGGACGTGCGCCTGGGCGTTGGCGCATCATCGCCCCAGGGCTGGCTGCCCTACGGGCTGCAGGTAAAGGCCAAGGTGCTGGCCTACGACGAAGGTGACTCGGACAACGGCCGCAACTTCTTCTCCGTGGGCGTGTCCATGCCCTTTGGCAATGCACCTTCCAAGCAACGCCTGCAGTTGTCGACAGAAGAAAGCCGGGTGCCACCAGCCCCAATGGAAACCGCTGTTCCAGCGTCAGACTCCGGCAAAGCAATGGCCCGAACGCTGGGCCAACAACTCGTCACCGCCGGCTACGACCGCGTTTCTGTAGCGAGTGATGGCAACACCCTCCGCGTCCAGTGGGAAAACAACATCTACGTCCGCGATGAGCGGGACGCCCTGGTCGATGTGGCGCGGAGGGTCCGCGAAGCCGCCGGTACACACACAATCGCGAAACTTACCCTGCTAAACCAGAACATCCCGGTCACCGAGCGCACGGTTGTGCTGACAGGGAATGGTGTGCATGAGGGTAATACAATGGACGACGGCGCAAATGATGGCGATATAAACGAGGGTAATAGAAAAGCCCGCGAAGCAGTCCGCGCACCCTACGCCATCACCTCCCGATTCGCCCCGGCCACCGTGTTCAGCAAGCCCCGCCAATGGGACTTTGAAGGCAGCTACGGGCCGACCTGGAAGCCGCGGATCACTCTAAGCCCCACCATCAGCTCCGGCGTCGCCACCGAATACGGTGTGTGGGATGCCTCCGTGGGCGTCAGTGCGGAAACTGCCGTTTCCCTGTGGACCGGCGCCCTGGCTTCCGCCACTTACAACGCGGAAATCTACGCCACGGAAGACTTCGAGAAGGGAGGGGTGTTCTACAACGATCGCCAGCGCACCGACCTGATTGAGGCGGAAGTGCAGCAAACCTTCAAGCTGCACCCTCAGCTTTACACAAGCTTCCATGCCGGTCGCTACGCGGTGGACTGGGATGGCCTGCTGAACGAGACGTTGTTGCTGACACCTAATGGCCGTCATAGCCTGGGTTACCTGGGCGGCACCTTCCGCCACAGCGACTACGACAACGTCGAGCGCGACCAGATGCTGGCCCGCTACAGCTACTACAATCCACAGCTGGACACCCAGTTTGACGTCTACGGCGGCCAGTTCTTCGCCGAAGACACCGGTTTCCGGGTCGACAGCCGCTTCTGGTTCGGCGATTACGCGCTGACGCTGTCCTACAAGAACACCGACGCCGAATTCATCAGCCTGGGCTGGGTCATCCCGCTCACGCCAACGAAAACCAAACAATTCCGCTACGCCCAGATCCGCGGCAACGCCGACTGGAACTACAGCGTGCAGAGCCGCATCAACGAAGACCAGAACCTCACCGCCTTCGGAGGTGCCGCCATCGTAAGGTCTGCCAACCCGATTCAGTACCTGTACCTCAACCGCGGGCGATTGCCAAACTAGGGGACTGACCTCCGGTCTGTCCCCGACCAGACCAAACTCCGAAGGGGACAGACCCAAGGTCAGTCCCCAAGCCGGACCAAAGGGGACAGACCCAAGGTCAGTCCCCAAACCGGGCCAAGGGGACTGACCTTGGGTCTGTCCCCGCTCCCCGACACAACACCCAGATTTCATTGCGTTTTAACATGCAGTACCTATAGTGAGAACCACAACCGGCCCTAACCGGCCACCAGCGTCAGGGCGCCGCAGCATCCGGGTGGCGCAGCCAATACCAACAAGCAAAACCAAAAACGTGCAAAAGCTCATTCAGGAGATTAGAGGCTAACCATGACCCAGACGAATAACGGATCCTTCAAGCGCAAACTGATCGCCACCGCCATTCTGGCCCCGATGATGGCCATCGTCGGTTGCTCCGATAACGACGGCAGCACCACCCCGCCGCCGGTTGTAGAAACACCCACCGGAACCACTGAAGGCTTCGCCTACGACGGCTACCTGGTAGGTGCTACCGTTTGCGTGGATGAGAACCTGAACAAGCAGTGTGATACCGGTGAGCCGACGGCAACCACGGTTGAAGGTGGCAAGTTCAACCTGGAAGGCCTGACCGACGCCCAGCTGCTGACCCCGCTGGTACTGCAAGCCAACGCAAACACCATTGACCTGGACACCGGTCTCCCGGCCGACCCCAACCTGAAGTTCCTGGCGCCTGCCGGCAGCCAGGCCATCAGCGGCTTCAGCACCGTGATCCAGATGAAAGTCGAGAGCGCCCTGGCGACCGGCTCCACAGCCACCCTCGCCGAACTGAAAGCCGCCGCATCCGCAGAGCTGGCCACCGAACTCGGTGTTGACGGCCTCGACCTGACCACCTTTGATCCGATTGCGGCCAAAGACAGCGCAGCAACCAGCCAGGAGCAAAGAACAGCCGCGAAGCTCCACCTGATCAACCAGGTGTTGTCTGAGCAAATCGCGACCCTGGTACCGGCCGCCGAAGCCAACGCCAACGGTGACACCACCGCCGCGTTTGGCGCTCTGGTCAATAATCTGGACGTGGTAGACGTCAAAGAAGCGGTTGATACCGACACCGCCGGTCTGGCCCTTAACGAACTGAAGACGGCCACTACCGACTCCGTAGTTACAGCCTCTGAGCCGGTCGCACCGACCACCGCAGAAATCGAAGCCCAGGCTGCGGAAGATGCCGTCGCCCAGGAAGAAATCCAGCAAGCGGTAGAAACTGAAGAGCCGACAGAACCCACCGGCGCCACCGGCGCAACAGGTGGAACCGGCACTGCCTGATCGGCATGTCGCCTGACAAGGGCTGGCATTGCCAGCCCTTGTTGTTATCCTACCCCCAAGAAAATCCCGTATCATTCCCTGGATCGCCCCATGGCGATGCAACTTTGAAGTAAGCACGGAAACCCGAACCGGATGAAAGCCTTATTCTCTTTGCTCGTTATCCTCAGCCTATCCGGCTGCGCAGTCATTCCCGGCGCGCATATTCCCTTTAATCAGGAAGAAGATGACAGCATTGACCTGGAGAAAATGGTCGATATCTACGCCATTACCCCTAAACTTCTCCGGGAGCGGATGGCCAAGCCGGAAACAACACCGGTGTTCAACCACCAGCTGGAAATGGAAATCCAGGATTACGACTACACCGTCAACCGGGGCGATATCCTCAACATCACCGTATGGGACCACCCGGAACTCACCATCCCCGCAGGTTCAGACCGCAGCCCGTCGGAAGCGGGTAACTGGGTACACAGTGATGGCACCATCTTTTATCCCTACGTGGGCGAAGTAAAAGTCGCTGGCCTGAAGGTCACGGAAATCCGCGACATCCTGCGTAAAGAACTCGCGAAGTACATCGCAACACCCCAGGTGGACGTCACCGTCGCCTCGTTCCGCTCCAAGCGGGTGTACCTCACCGGCGAACTGAAGCAGCCCGGCACCCAGCCCATCACCAACGTACCGCTTACCCTGCTGGAAGCGGTCAGCAATGCTGGTGGCCTGACTGATGCGGCAGACTGGACCAACGTCTCCCTTACTCGCAACGGCGAAACCAAGCGCTACTCCCTGCGGGACCTGTACCGTCAGGGTGACACCCGGGAAAACCTCCTGCTGCGCCCCAACGACATCATCCACGTGGCCCGTAACGACGCCGCCAAAATCTTTGTACTGGGCGAAGTTGGCAAGCCCACCAGCCTCAACATCGGCCGCTCCGACATTACTCTGGCCGAAGCCCTGGCCGATGCCGGCGGCTTCGTCCAGGCTACCGCCGATGCCAGCGGCGTGTTCGTAGTCCGCAAGGCGCCAGATGAAACCGGCAAGATCGCCGAAGTGTTCCAGCTGCACGCTCGTAACGCCACCGCCCTGGTGCTGGCCGACCAGTTCATCCTGCAACCGCGGGATATCGTATACGTAACTGCTGCGCCCATCGCCCGCTGGAATCGTTTGATTACGCAGATCCTGCCAACGGTGCAGATGGTGTACTACGGCTCCATCACCGAACGTGAACTGACCGACTAACGTATCCCGATGTTCAACAACATCCTCATCGTATGCGTAGGCAACATCTGTCGCAGCCCCATGGCCGAATACCTGCTGCGGGCACGGCTGCCTGAACACAGCGGCAAACAGGTACACTCCGCAGGAATCGGTGCACTGGTAGACAAACCGGCAGACGCTACCGCGCAGGAGCTGCTGCAAGAGCAGGGCATAGACGCCAGCGCCCATCGGGCCCGGCAAGTGACACAACAGATGCTGGCCAGTGCCGACCTGATACTGACAATGGAAGAAGGCCACCTGAAGCGCCTGCACGAAATCGCCCCGCAAATCCGCGGCCGCGCCTTTTTGCTGGGCAAATGGCAGAATAACCAGCCGGTACCGGACCCCTACCGACAACAGCGCCCGGCCTTCGAACACGCCTACAAACTGATAGACCAAGCCACCGCAAGCTGGCTCAAATACCTGGGTAACTGAATTACATGACCGACACCACCGCATCCAGCCCGACCGGCAACCTTTCTACCAACCCAGGCTATAACAGCGCCCCGCAAGACGACGAAATCGACCTGCTGGAGCTGATCGGCACCCTGTGGGACGGCAAATGGCTGATTGCCGCCGTGACTGTGGTATTCACCGCCATCGGCGTGTTCTATGCCCTGATCCAGCCTCCCGTGTACCGCGCCAACGCACTGATCCAGGTAGAAGAAAAGCAAGGCGGGCTGCCGGGCATGGAAGACCTCAGCGGCCTGTTGGAGTCCACCTCCAAAGCGGTTACCGAAATCGAACTGATCAAAAGCCGTCGGGTCCTGGGCCAGGTGGTTGACAACCTGAACCTGGATATCGCTGCCACCCCGGATTACTTCCCGGTCATTGGCGCCACCATCGCCCGCCGCTTCAACGGAGCACCTGGCGAACTGGCAGAGCCTATCTGGGGTGAAGGCTACGCTTGGGGCGGCGAGAAGCTCACCATTACCCGCATGGACGTACCGGCCGGATCCGGCAGCTACATTCTGGAAGCCGGCGAAAGCCGCGCCTGGACATTGTTCAACGAAGAGGAAGAGCCAGTACTGGAAGGTAAAACCAATACCCCGGCCGAAGCCAACGGCTTTGGCGTAATGGTCACCGAACTGATCGCCCGTCCCGGTACCCGCTTCAACGTCACCAAGCGCAGTCATTACGCTGCCACCATGGATCTGCAGAAAGCGGTATCTGCGTCGGAAAAAGGCAAAAGCTCGGGCATCATCGAGCTGGCCTACGAACACACCAACTCCGCCATGGCGGAAAACGTACTGGCAGAAGTCGGCCAGAACTACGTACGCCAGAACGTCGAGCGCGCCAGCGCCGAAGCTGCAAAATCCCTCGAATTCCTGCGCAGCTCCCTGCCAGAGGTAAAGCGCGACCTGGAAGTGGCTGAGCAGAAGTTCAACCAGTATCAGGTGGAAGAAGAAACCATCGACATCACGGCCGAAGGCTCCGCCGTGCTGGAACAGATCGTCAACCTGGAAACCCGTATCTCCGAACTGGAATTCCAGCGTGCCGAAATCGAACAACGGTTCCAGCCCACACACCCCCGTTACAGAGCCTGGGCCTCACAGATGGCGGAACTCAAAGCCCGTCGCGCCGAGTTGGACGATCGCCTGGGCCGCCTGCCAGCCACCCAGCAAGAACTGGTACGCTTACGCAGGGATGTAGAGGTGGGCAACAAAATCTACCTCCAAATGCTCTCCAACGTGCAGCAACTTGACATTGCCCGGGCCGGCACCGTCGGTAATGTGCGGGTCGTTGATGAAGCTGTTGTTAACACCAGTGCCCCGGTAAAACCGAAGCGCGCAATGATCGCCGCCGTAGCGCTGCTGCTGGGCGGCATGATCGGCACCGGTATCGTACTGGTGCGGGCCATGCTGAACCGCGGCATCGAAAACCCGGACGAGATCGAAAAACTCGGCTTGCCGGTCTACGCCACCGTACCGCTTTCAGATACCCAGGCGGACATGGCCAAAAAGAAACGCAGCCGCAAAGAGCCCACCTCCGGTCTGCTGGCCGTCGTCAACCCGGCGGATCTGGCGGTAGAAAGCCTGCGTAGCCTGCGCACCAGCCTGCACTTTGGCATGATGGACGCCCGTAACAACATCCTGATGATCTCCGGCCCCAGCCCCGGCGTGGGCAAAACCTTTGTGTCGGTCAACCTGGCGGCCGTCATGGCCATGGCCAACCAACGGGTGCTATTGGTAGATGCCGACCTGCGCCGCGGCTTTTCCCACGACGTATTCAACGTAAGCAACCAAACCGGCCTTTCCGATTTGTTGGCCGGCAAAGCCGCCCTGGATGACGCCCTGCAACACTCCAGCGTAGAAGGCCTGGACTTCATCAGCCGCGGCACCGTGCCGCCCAACCCCTCTGAACTGTTGATGAGCAAACGCTTTGATGAGTTCCTAAAGCAGGCCAGCGCGAACTACGACCTGGTCATCGTAGACACCCCACCCATTCTGGCGGTGACGGACCCAGCCATCGTCGGCAAGCACGCCGGCACGACTATGCTGGTAGCAAGATTTGGCGCCAACCCGGCCAAAGAGCTGGAACTCACCAAGCGGCGCTTTGAACAAAATGGCATAGAAGTGAAAGGCGTGATCTTCAACGCTGTCGAAAAGAAAGCCTCTAACTACGGTTATGGCGGCTACGGTTACTACAACTACGCCTATAGGTCCGCGAAATAGGGCAGGGCAAAGACCAGCACGCCAAGCCAAGCAGACTACAAAGGGGGCGGGCCCTACAAGGCCCCCCTCTGCCAGCGACGATCTCAAAAATTTGAGTACAGCACCAGAATGAAACTACTAGTCACCGGCGGCGCCGGCTTCATCGGCTCCGCCGTAATCCGCCACATTATCACCAACACCAACGATGAAGTGGTAAACCTCGACAAACTAACCTACGCGGGCAACCTCGAAAGCCTGGCGGAAGTCAGCGGCAACGAGCGCTACAGTTTCGAACAAGTAGACATCTGCAACCGCCCCGAAGTAGACCGCGTACTGGCCCAGCACAGACCGGATGCCATCATGCACCTGGCCGCCGAAAGCCACGTAGACCGCTCCATAGACGGCCCTGCAGACTTCATCGAAACCAACATCGTAGGCACCTACACCCTGCTGGAAGCCACGCGCCAATACTGGCAGGCACTGGAAGCCGAACAGAAAGCCAACTTCCGCTTCCACCACATAAGCACAGACGAAGTGTACGGCGACCTCCCGCACCCAAGTGAAACCCCCAATGCGGAAGAGTACCTGTTTACCGAAAAAACCGCCTACGCCCCAAGCAGCCCATACTCAGCCAGCAAAGCCAGCTCAGACCACTTGGTGCGCGCCTGGCAACGCACTTACGGCCTGCCGGTAATGGTCACCAATTGCAGCAACAACTACGGCCCTTACCACTTCCCGGAAAAGCTCATCCCGCTGATGATCCTCAACGCCCTGGAAGGTAAACCGTTACCCGTATACGGCAAAGGCGACCAGATCCGCGACTGGCTCTATGTTGAAGATCACGCAAGAGCTCTCTACAAAGTTGTCACCGTAGGCAAACCCGGCGAAACCTACAACATCGGCGGCCACAACGAAAAACAGAACATCGAAGTGGTGCAGACCATCTGCGACATCCTCCAGGACCTCCGCCCGCAGGAACGCAGCTACCGGAACCTCATTACCAACGTCAAAGACCGTCCTGGCCACGACATGCGCTACGCCATAGACGCCAGCAAAATCCAGAAAGAACTCGGTTGGGCCCCCGAAGAAACCTTCGAAACCGGCATCCGCAAAACCGTACAGTGGTACCTCGACAACCTCGACTGGTGCCAGCGAGTACAAGACGGCCGCTACCAACGCGAACGCCTGGGAACGGGGACTGACCTTAGGTCTGTCCCCAAAGACTAAGCCAACGACCTCAGGCTTGGGGATTGACCTTCGGTCTGTCCCCGCTGAGATTCAAGTCTCCATCTAACGGAGGAGTATTGAATTGAAAGGCATTATCCTCGCAGGCGGCTCCGGCACCCGCCTGTACCCCATAACACTCGGCACCTCCAAACAACTCCTGCCGGTGTATGACAAGCCCATGATCTACTACCCGCTCTCCGTACTCATGCTGGCGGGCATCCGGGACATCCTCATCATCACCACCTCGGAAGATCAGGCCGGATTCAAACGCGCACTCGGCACCGGCGAACAATTTGGCATTAACCTCAGCTACGAAATCCAGCCAAGCCCGGACGGCCTCGCCCAGGCCTTTATCATCGGTGAAGAATTTATCGGTAACGACAGCGTGTGCCTGGTACTGGGCGACAACATCTTTTACGGCCAGGGCTTTGTTCCCAAACTCCGCGAAGCAGTGAAGCAGGTTGATGAACAAGGCGGGGCAACAGTGTTCGGTTACCAGGTGAAAGACCCGGAACGTTTTGGAGTGGTGGAGTTCGACAGCTCCCAAAAGGCTATCTCCATCGAGGAAAAGCCCACCAAGCCAAAATCACATTTTGCGGTTACCGGTCTCTACTTCTACGACAACCAGGTAGTCGATGTAGCCAAAGCCGTTAAGCCATCCAGCCGTGGTGAGCTGGAAATTACCGATGTGAATCGGGCGTATCTGGAAAAAGGCGAATTAAACGTAAACCTGCTGGGTCGAGGCTTTGCATGGCTGGACACCGGTACCTACGAAAGCCTGCTGGAAGCAGCGCAGTTTGTCGAGACGATTGAAAAACGCCAAGGCTATAAAATCGCGTGCCTCGAGGAAATTGGTTATAACCAAGGTTGGTTAGACAAGCAACGGGTTCAACAACAAGCGCAGGAACTGCGCAAAAACAGCTATGGAGAATATCTCAGCTCCTTAGTTTCTAGCCATCGCTGAAAGGTGATAGTGTGATTCTGCATGTTTCAGGCTTGGACAAGTTCATACCAGCATTTGTGGGCTTGATTCAAAAGGAATTTAAAGATGGAAAACATGAGTTCTGGCTGACCGATTATTCGCAACGGTACAAGTTGGATCGCGAAAAAAATATCTATATATCTGGAAGGGGGGTGAAGTCCCAATTTTCAGCTTATGTGCATTTAGTGGTGAAGTTGCATAGATCCAAAAAGGTCATTTTGCATGGACTTAATAACTACAGATTGTTAGTTGTTCTTGCTTTTTTTCCTTGGATATTGCCAAAATGTTATTGGGTTATATGGGGCGCAGATCTATACCAATACACTAGCAAAAATAGCTCGTGGGCATCTCGTTTTAAGGAGGCTCTACGCAGTATTGTAATCCGCAGGATCGGCCATTTGGTAACGTACATCGAAGGGGACGTTGAGCTTGCCCGCCAATGGTACGGAGCCAAGGGCAAACACCACGAATGCATCATGTACCTGAGCAATGTAGTCGATCCAAAAATGATCATGGAGCCAGACTCAGCCTCCGACCATGATGGCTTGTTGAACATACTCCTCGGCAACTCTGCAGACCCAAGCAATAACCACATCGAAGCGCTCGAACGGCTGCTGCCGTTCAATGACCAGTCCCTCAAAATCTATGCGCCTTTGTCTTATGGCGACCAGAACCATGCTAAGAAAGTAATCAGTCAGGGCAAAGCGTGGTTCGGAGATAAATTTGTACCCATGACGGATTTCATGCCGTTTGAACAGTATCTTGAGTTTTTGAAAATCCTTGATATCGCGATCTTTAATCATCAGCGGCAGCAGGCCATGGGCAACACCATTACGCTTTTGGGTATGGGAAAAACCGTGTTTATGCGGAGTGATGTGAGCCATTGGCGTTTTCTGAAAGGCTTGGGAATTAAGCTGAACGACGTTGAAAAACTAGAGCTTGGCCGGATCACGCCTAAGGATGCAGAAGAAAATGCGCGTGTAATTCGTTCATATTTTTCACGCGAGAATTTGATTCGTCAGCTTAACGGAGTTTTAGAGGAATGAAGGAGATTGTAATCTACGGCGCCGGAAGCTTCGCCAGGATGATGCGCCTGTATCTAGATCGAGTTACAGGTCAAAAGGTAGTAGCATTTTGTGTGGATGAAGCGTTTAAGCGCGATATGACCTCCTTTGACGATCTTCCCTTGGTAGCATTTGAGAATATCGACCGCCTTTATCCCAAAGACCGATTTCTGATGTTTGTTGCTGTTGGCTATTCCAGCATGCGAAATAGAAGGTCGATGTATGAAAAAGCCTATTTTAAGGGCTATCAGTTTGTTAATTATATCGATGGCAGCGCCATACTGGACGAAACGGTTATTCTTGGGAATAACAATGTAGTCCTTATTGGAAGCATTTTAGAGCCATTTTCAAGATTGGGTGATAACAATATTATCTGGTCCTCGGTAACGATCTCGCACGATGTTGATATTGGCAGTCATTGTTTTTTTGCTAGTCAAACGTTGTTGGGTGGTAATTGCAAAGTTGAAGATAATTGTTTTTTTGGTTTTAATTCGACCTGTGTTCAGGATACTGTTATCAAGACGGAATCTATGATTGGATCAAAGTCATTGGTTTTATCAAATACAGATGCGTTTTCTAAGAATCTTGGCGTTCCTGCCAAGCTTATTTCATCGCACAGAGATAAAGGAATAGTGGTAGCATGAAGAAGTTGGCGATTCTCCAATCAAGCTATATTCCTTGGAAGGGATACTTTGATCTGATTAACATGGTCGATGAGTTTGTTTTTTTTGATACAGCACAATATACAAAGAATGATTGGCGAAATCGAAACATAATTAAGACTAAGCAAGGTAGTAAGTGGCTCACAATACCTTGCGCCCAAAGAAGTCTAGAGCAAAGTATTCTTGACACAAAAATAACTGACCCAAGATGGGCTCGTAAACACTGGCAGACTCTATCTCAAAATTATTCAAAGTCTAAGTTTTTTGGCGAATATAAAGTGATCTTTGAAGATTTTTATCGTGATTGTGATTTTTTGGACTTGAGTACCATTAACTTTAGTCTAATAAAGATTGTAAACGAAATTCTTGGTATACATACAAAGCTAACCTGGTCGCATGAGTATGAGCTTCTTGAGGGGAAAACTGAAAAGCTGATAGGTTTATGTGAACAGGCGGGGGCCGATGTTTATTTGAGCGGACCATCTGCAAAAGATTATTTCGACATGGGACTTGCAGAAGAAAAAGGTATTCAGGTCGAATGGATGGATTACAACGGATACCCTGAGTATCGCCAGCTACACGAACCCTTCGAGCATGGTGTGACTATTCTAGACCTCATATTTAATGAAGGTCCAAACGCGACACAATACATGAAGAGCTTTGGCTACAATGATTGAGTTTAATCGCCCCCCATTCCTCGGCACCGAGCTCGTCTTCGTCGAGGAAGCAATAAAAAATGGAAAACTTTCTGGCGACGGCCCTTTCGGCAAAAAATGCCAAAACTGGTTCGAAGCCAATCTGCCTGCTAAGAAAACATTGCTGACGCCTTCCTGCACCGCTGCACTCGAGCTGGCTGCCGTTTTGATCGACATACAGCCCGGCGATGAAGTCATCATGCCGAGCTACACCTTTGTGAGCACTGCAAATGCGTTCGTTCTCCGTGGCGCTAAGATTGTGTTCGTGGATATCCGGCCCGCTACCATGAATATCGATGAAAACCTGATCGAGGCGGCAATCACCCGCAACACCAAAGCTATTGTGCCCGTACACTACGCTGGCGTTGCTTGCGAGATGGACACCATTATGGATATTGCCGAGCGCCACGAACTTTATGTGATTGAAGACGCTGCGCAAGGCATGATGAGCAGCTACAAAGGTCGGGCTTTGGGCACGATTGGCCATCTGGGAGCGTTCAGCTTCCACGAAACCAAGAACTACACAAGCGGTGGTGAAGGCGGTTTGCTCATAATCAACGATGAACGCTTCGCAGAGCGTGCTGAAATTATTCGAGAGAAAGGCACTAACCGTAGCCAGTTCTTCCGTGGCATGGTGGATAAATACCAGTGGGTGGACATCGGTAGCAGTTACTTGCCTGGCGAATTGCAGGCGGCCTATCTATGTGCCCAGCTGGAGCATGTATCCGAAATCAACGAAGCCCGCCTGAACGCCTGGCAGTATTACTGGCAACAATTACAATCCCTAGCTGAAGACGGGTGTATCGAACTGGCTACAGTTCCGGAAGGCTCCACGCACAACGCCCATATGTTCTACCTGAAAACATCCGAGCTGAAAGAGCGCACCGCATTGCTCGAACACTTAAAAAGCCGGGACATTTTTGCAGTATTTCACTATGTGCCGCTACACTCCGCCCAAGCAGGCGCGGCATTCGGACGTTTTTATGGTGAGGATCTCTTTACCACCCGCGAAAGTGAGCGATTGGTCAGATTGCCTATCTGGTTTGGTATTGAGCACGCAGCACAGCAGCAGGTTGTTGACGCTATTTTTGAGTTCTATAAGTGACTCCAAAACAGATAGCCGCCTTTTCCGTGGGCCCCATTGGCGGAGCCATACTTAGCCTTATTTCTCTCCCCTTAATCACGTGGTTTTTCTCTCAGGAAGACGTTGGGCGAATGGCAATGTTACAAGTCACTTTAAGCTTCAGCGTTCTACTATTTAGTCTTGGCCTGGATCAATCCTATGTAAGAGAGTTTCACGAGGTGGAAAACAAGCCAGCACTGCTCAAGAGGGCTGTGTTACCAGGATTGGTGTTGCTGTTGATAATGTTGTTGGTATTGCTGGCTTTTGGTGAACTTTTGGCTAGCTGGCTGTTTCAAGTGCCGGAGTGGAGACTAAGCGTGCTTGTGGCGTTGGCGCTGGTGGCGCACTTCATTTCTCGTTTCCTATCTCTAGTCCTGCGGATGAATGAAAAAGGCTTAGCGTATTCTATGAGCCAACTGCTCCCCAAGCTCCTTTTACTCGTAATCATCGGTATTTATGTGGTTGTAGGAGTGGACAAGGATTTAACAAGCCTCGTATGCGCTAACACTGCCGCTATAACATTTGTATGTGTGATTTATGTATGGAATACCCGAGCCGAATGGTTGGCGGGTATTCGGGCAAACCTCGATCTCAGTCAGCTGAAAAGGATGCTCCGTTTCGGCCTACCGTTGATATTGGGTGGGTTGGCTTTCTGGGGCCTGACCGCAATAGATAAGATTTTTTTGAGAACGTTTGGGAGTTTCGATGAATTGGGGCTCTACTCGGTGGCTGTGAGCTTCGCCGGCGCAGCTTCGATACTCCAAAGCGTGTTCTCTACTGTGTGGGCCCCCACTGTATATAAATGGGCTAGTGCCGGTAGAGGCCTGGACAACGTCCAGAAAGTAAGCCGCTACATATTGGCATTGGTGGTACTCGGATTTGCGTTAGCAGGCTTACTGTCGTGGCTGGTTGCATTATTCCTGCCGCCTGATTACGCCGCTGTACAGTGGATCGTCGTTTCCTGCATTGGGTATCCGCTGTTGTACACTCTCTCTGAAACCACTGTCGTCGGCATTGGCATTTCACGGCGTAGCTCTTTTGCCATGCTAGCAGCCATTATTGCCTTTGCCGTGAATCTGGCAGGCAATTGGTGGCTGATACCTAGGTTCGGGGCTCCCGGTGCAGCTGTAAGCACTTGTTTCGCTTTTTGGGTCTTTTTTATATTGCGCACTGAATTTGCGATCTATCTTTGGGAGCCTATACCGAGAGCAATGCTGTACACCTTTACGACAACTTCAGCTGCTGGTGCGATGGTTTTTACTCTTTGGGGCAATGTGCTGGCAATGGAGATGTTAGTGTTTTGGCTGTTCTTGTTAGCGAGTTGGGCTTTCTTTTTTAGACGTGATCTTAAAGACGTTTCCCGTATTGTTCTCGGCTTCTATGGAAACAAGTAGATCTTGGTAGAGTATTTGGCAGAGTAACTGTCAATTTAAGGCCAAAAATACATAAACTCGAAAGCAATAAAAATGAAAAATATAATCAAGGATCAAAAAAACCTAGATACTAATAGTAGACCCATTACGTTTTTAATGAGTGTGGCCTTCTTTGCGGTGCTTTTTGTTCCGCATTCTTCTTTGATGTTGATGTTTTTGCAAATAATAATTTTGCTATTTATTGGGGTTGATTTCAGATATTACCGCTTAGAGGGCTTCTCATTTAAGGCTCCACTATTTCCTTTTTTGTTGATATTTATCCTTTCTTTTACGCTGAACTTATTGGCTGTAGAGGTTTTAACTTACAAGGATGTTTTCTCGAAAGTCTACACTTTCTTGCTCTTGCTTTTGTTTCCTTTTTCGAAAAAGATTCGATTTATTTCCCCTTCATTTTTTGTTATTTCGATTATTTACATTTTGTTATCGCAAGTCGCCTATGCTTTTAATGTCGCTCCCCTAGTTTCATATTTTGATTTGGTGTATCCCTATCAGGGTGATCGCATAATTTACCAGACCGAATTCCTTTTGTCCGGTGCAGGTGATACGGAGTTTATCAGCAATCGTCGCTATGGGGGGTTGTTCCACAACCCAAATCAAGCAATGAAGTACATGACGTTGTGTTATTTGGGAGCGTTATTGTTCTGGGTAAGAGACGATGTCGGTAAGTTTCTTGTAATTAGCGTGGCTGTGTTGGTTTCAGTCGTTTTGTCAGGAAGTAGGACGGCGTTTGTTATCTACTCGATTTCTTTACTAGTTTTCTTGGTCTTTAATATGAATCTATCAGTAAAAAACGTTGTTCTTAGTGTTGTTGCTGGGGGAGTATTCCTCTCTTCCGTATTATTAGGAGGGTCGTCAGTTTTTCAATCTGAAAGGGCATTTCTTGTCATAGAGGGCCTTTCCACCAGTATCGGATCTAAATGGGTTTGGCTCATGGAGGTTTTAACCCAAATGAATTTTGTAGAATTGTTGTTCGGAAATTTTTGGCGATCACACCTTTCGAATTATGGACTCGATTTACTTGACTCCGAATGGGGCTATTTGGTCTTTGATTTTGGACTGCTTGGGATATCTGCTTGGCTTATCGCGATAGCATGGTTGTTTATAAAATTACCAAGATCCTATCGCGTAATATTTGTTTTTTTATTATGGTCAGTGTCATCGACTATTTTGATGTCTTATCGGACTTCTTTTGCCTTTTTCATTGTGTTGGCAATGTGTATTCATTTGGCACGTTTTAATGGGTCGAGGGGTAGCTGTTGATATGATAGAGTATAGCGTCTGGGGGGGCTCAATTGATGAACTACGAGCTTACAACTCGTTACTCAATCTAGTATTTGAAGGGAGAAATGTAGAGCCTGAATATTTGGCTTGGAAGCATCTTGAAAATCCCCTGGGTCCGTCAATTATAACAATTGCGAAGTGCGAAGGAAATATAATTGGAGCCCGAGCTTTACAGTACACTCTTGCCGTCGATGAATGCTTTTTTCAGCCGTGCGATACTGTTACGCATCCTGATTTTCAGCGACGCGGCGTTATTACTGAACTAACCAATCTTGCTTTAAGACAAATTCCCAGTGGCTCTCCTGTCTTAAATTTCCCAAATAAATTTAGTCTTCCAGCTTATAAAAAAATGGGCTGGAAAGTGCATCAAAGGCTAAAGCCAAGGATAGGATTTAATCCATTGTATGCAAGACCTCTTATTCAAGAAGTAAACTACTCGAGGGCCAAGGAAGAGGTTGCGAAACTTCAGGATCAGCAGTGGAAAAAGTATTGTCAATGGAGGTTCTTTAAAAACCCCAGGCAAAACTATAGGTACTTTCTAAGTAGAGGTCGGTTGACAGTAGTGAATGTACGCCGAATGGCATACACAATTTTTACGGGAGACAGTTCAATCTCTTCTGCTTCAGAGAAAATCCTACCTTTTTTATGTTATACATACGATTTTGAAGAGTCTTTTGGTCTTATTGAAAAAGCTGTGCACAGACTTACTGGTAGAGGCTCTAACATTGTAGCGCTTAAACCTCAGGATTATTCAATTTTGCGCGCTGCAAAAAGCAGTGAACTTTCAGGATTAATGGATACCTTCTAAAATGAATTTAAGGGCTTTAGCAAGAAAGGCTGTAATTGAGGTTTCATCTCCATTTTTAAACCCCAAGAATGGTGTATTTATCTTAAATGGCCATTATTTATGTCGAGATCAATCAAGTGATCTAGGAGGTTTTCGTAAGCAACTAAAAGACCTTAGAAGAAATTATGGGTTTATAAATTTTGAAGAAGCGCTTAGAATAATTGACCAAGGAGAAAAAGCGGTAGCGGATGAGCGATTGATCGCGTTCACCTTCGATGATGGATTTATCGATTGTTCGTCCTACATTGCCCCCGTTTTGAATGAGTTTGGCGTTAATGCTTGCTTTTTCATCAATTCTGATTTTGTGGGATCACATGATGAGTTCCAAAAAGAGTTCACCATAAATCGTGTAAGAACGCCTGATAAAAAGCCCATGTCATGGAGAGATGTTAAAAAACTTGATGAGAATGGTTTTGTTATTGGAAACCATACGAAAGGCCATTTTAGACTTTCAGAACTTGGTCGCTCTGATTTCTATGATCAAGTTATGGATTCGCATAATAAAATTGAACACTTTTTGGGAAAAAAATGTGAATTTTTTGCTTGGCCTTATGGGCGTCTCTCTGACGTGACGGAGGAGCAAGTTGCGGAGTTAACGAATACGTACAAATATATATTTAGTAGTGCAAATTACCAAGAATATTTTTCATTCAACGGGGCTGTTTATAATCGCCGCCATTTCGAGCCATTTTGGCCGGCCTCTCATGTGAAGTATTTCTTAAGTAAGGGTAAAAAATTTAATAAGTGAACACAACGTCGATAAATGCCTTTTAGATCCTTTAAGTCTATCTTTTGACTTGAGGTTCTTTTTAATATTGAATTTTTTGAATGGTTTTTAAAGGTTATATTGCATGCATTGCTTTAATTCGTAAGTTCGCTTTTCAAGTGGATTCGTTTAAAAGGCTATTCTCGTTATTTCCTAATGTCGTTGATTTCTGTGTTGAGTCGTAATATTTTTAGAACTCTAATTTCGTGATGGTTTCGGTGTCAAGAAATATGGTTCAATACATTCTTGACGCCAAGCTTAATAATAATGGGGCCGGAGAAATAATTGTTTGTTGGTAAAAAATCTGTCGAGATGGTTGAGTAAGGATTTTCTTTGAATTCTTGTTTTTGGATAACTACATTTAATGCTTGCTATTTTTGTGTCGTACGTCCTGAAAAGATATTCAGAGTATAAGCACATGTATCTCGTGCACATTGTTAATGTATGGCAAGAAAATGTACTTTAATATGTGCAAGTTAATCCTTCCTTTTTGTTTTGTTTAATTTGTTATTTTGAAAACAACCTTTATTTTTCGCTTGGCTATTGACCCTACCCCAGGATTTAGGTCCATTTAAAACTGGAAAATCCGGCATGATAGAGCCTTGAGCAGGAGATCATGCCATGAAGCGATCCCGTTACACCGAAG
>AZIJ01019271.1_pt1 | contig 17986 bp, 12 predicted proteins | sample 359151 | NCBI WGS metagenome assembly AZIJ01 (sample SAMN02429718, study PRJNA222666) | marine sediment metagenome | biome: Sediment sample; isolation source: enrichment culture of sample MGS-ElMAX(UA) from oil contaminated site at the... | place: Egypt: El Max | collected 2013-01-23 | depth 9.22 m m | reverse complement strand
GGGCCGCTGGCAAAGGACGTGCAGGACGCAAGCGCCCTCCTCGCCCTTCTCGAAGGCAAGCAGGCAAGGCCGGTCGTGCCCGCCAGCCTCGACCGCGTCACGCTCTGGCTGCCGGGAGGCATCGGCTGGTCGGAAGTCGAACCGCAGATTGCGAGCGCACTCGATGCGGCAATCCGCCGCCTTGTGCGCGCGGGCGTGAAGATCGTCGAACATGCCCTGCCCGAGCTTGATGAGATACATGCACTTGCATGGAACCCGAAGGCGAGCCGTCTCGTCGCAGAGGCCTATGCGCAATGGGGACAGGTGCTTCGCAAAAACGAGGAACTGATCTACCGCCCCGTCTTCGAACGCGTGATGGCAGGCGAGAAACTGATGGCGGGCGACCTTCTGCGCGCCGATTTGAGCCGCAGGGAGATCACGGCGCGCTATCTGACGGCAACGGTCGGCGTCGATGCCGTCCTCATGCCCTCCGTCGCCATTGCGCCACCGCCCATCGCCGAGCTCGAACCGGGCGGAGATGCCTATGGCCGGGCAAACCGCATGGCGCTGCGCAATACCACCATCGGCAACCAGCTTGGTCTCACCGCCATTTCGCTGCCCTGCGGCCGGGACGACAACGGACTGCCCATCGGGCTGATGCTGCAATCCGCTCCCTATACGGAGGAAAAACTCCTTTCCCTCGGGCTTGCCATCGAACGCGCCCTGCACTGACGGCATTCAACGAAAAAGGCCCCGGAGATTTCTCTCCGGGGCCTTGTCTTTCGGGAGGCGAGGGTCAGTTGACCGGCTGCTGCCGGGCCCGATCCTCAAGTGCGCGCTTTTGCACATAGGATAGGATCGCGTCGACATCTTCCTCCGACAGATGGTCGGCGAAGCTCGCCATGCCATTGTCCGAAAAAATACCGCCGCGCACGATGTCCTGTATGTGTTCGCGTGTGCTTTCGCCCATGCGGCGAAGATCGGGCGTGACACCCGGCGACACGGCCAGCGCGCCGTGGCAGAGCATGCAATAGGTCGAATAGGCGATCTCGCCCTGACGCACGGTTTCTTCCGATGCCGTAAGCGGCGGCCATTCCGGGATCGACTGGTCAAGCATCGCAAGCTGGGGCAACTCACCCCCGCCTCCGATCTTGAAGGAAAGCAGCCGGCCCTGATTGCCATATTTCGCCGCGGCAGAAGTACGCGCATCGCCCGAGGCAATGTTGACGCCGCCCCAACCCGCAAGCACCGCAATATATTGCTCGCCATCGACCGTATAGGTGATGGGCGGCGCAACGATGCCGGTCTGGATATGCTGGGCCCAGACCTGTTCGCCGGTATCGGCCTTGTAGGCATAGAGATAGCCGTCGGCTGTCCCCTGGAAGACGAGATTGCCCGCCGTCGCCAGCACACCGCCATTGAGCGGCGCGGGATATTCAACCTGCCACTTCGCTTCGCCGGTCTTCGGATCCCAGGCCTTGAGATAACCTTTCTGCATCGGCAGCTCCGGCAACGCGTTGATCGCGTCGATATAATCGGTCCAGTCGATGCCGGTGTTCCACCAGTTCTCTTTCGGCGTGAAGGTTTTTTCCGTCTTCCACTGTTCGCTGAGCGAATAAACGCCGGCAATATCCTGTGTCGGCAGATAGACGAGGCCCGTCTGCGGGCTATAGGCCATCGGATGCCAGTTATGCGCACCATTGGCAGAAGGCAGCACGAAAGCTGTGCGGTCGCCATAGTCGCCGTCGCCCGTTTCGACCGGACGGCCGGTTTCGAGATCGACGTGACTTGCCCATGTCACGGTCGAGAACGGATCCGCCGAAAGCAGCTCTCCCGTTTCTCGGTCGATCACATAGAAGAAGCCGTTCTTCGGCGCCTGCATGATGACCTTGCGCGGCTCGCCATCGAATTCGAGTTCGGCAAGCATGAGCGGCTGCGTTGCGGTGTAGTCCCAGTTGTCGCCGGGCGTCACCTGGTAATACCACTTCATGCGGCCCGTATCGGCATCAAGCGCGAGGATCGACGAAAGATAGAGATTGTCACCACCGCCGGGCGAGCGGATTTCGCGCGTCCAGGGCGAACCATTACCGGTGCCGACATAAAGCGTGTTCAGTTCGGGGTCATAGACCATCGCGTCCCACGCCGTACCGCCGCCGCCGATCTTCCACCACTCGCCACCCTTCCAGGTCGGTATCGCGGCTTCGAGTTCCGGGTTTTCGACCGGCTTCTCAGGATCGCCCGGCACCGTGTAGAAGCGCCAGACCTGTTCGCCCGTTTCCGTGTCATAGGCGGTGATGTATCCGCGCACACCATATTCCGCGCCGCCATTGCCGATGACGACCTTGTCGCCGAAAACGCGCGGTGCGCCGGTGATCGTATAGGGCGGCCCGGGGATCGTATTCACTTCCCAGACAACTGACCCGTCATTTGCGTCGAGCGCGAAGAGACGGCCATCGAAGCTCGCGACATAAACACGGCCCTTCCAGACGGCAACGCCGCGATTGACGACGTCGCAGCAGCCGTAGCGGCCCCATTCGCCCGGCACTTCAGGATCAAAGCGCCACAGCTCCTCGCCCGTCTTCGCATCGACCGCGATGGTGATGCCCCAGCTGAGCGACATGTACATTGTGCCGTCGACTACGATGGGCGTGGCCTCAAGGCCGCGGGTCGTATCGGTATCGAGCGACCATGCAAGCGAAAGCTGATCGATATTGTCGGGGGTGATCTGGTCGAGCGGTGAATAGCGCTGCTCGCTATAGGTCCGCCCATGCGCAAGCCAGTTGCCGGGCTCGGCATCCGCATTGGCGATGCGCTCGCTATCCACGCCCGCCGCACCTTCCGCTTTGCCTGCGGGCGCGGGAACCGGCAGTGCAGCGGTTTCCGCATCGGCCTGCTGGCTCTCTGCGGGCGGGGCTTCAGCAGAGGACGGAGCCTCCTCCATTTCCCCGCCGATAAACTGCCAGCCAATGAAACCGGCCAGCACCAGACCCGCTGCAGCATTGACTGCCACAGGCCACTTCCTTGCCATTTCCGCCATGGACCTCCCCGTCCCTCTCGAATGCGCGCGAGGCGCCTCTATTTTGCGGAGCCAAACTCCGCCTTTTTAACAAGAGTATCCGATGTGCCCAGCCCAGGAAACCCACCACTTCTCCGCGCGCGCGCCCGCAGGAACCGCCCGTTTGGAGCACGCCTGATGCAGCACTGCTCACCATAAACAAGATGCCCAAATTATAGGCAGTTTGCTTATGGCGCGAAAAAAACAGGCTTTTGTGCGGTATTTGCCGCCCTCCGCCACTGGATAGACACCTCCTGTGCCGTGTCCAGCTTCACGCGCGGCAGGATAGGCGAGGGAGTGGAGGGCGGCATCTCGATGCGGGCGCCCGGATGGCTGTCACCCGATCCGCCCCCCGAAACAGGCCCGAACCTCGCAACGGGAATGCGTGAGCAGGCGGAGTTACCTTGCCCAATATTCCGCAGACTGATTACTGAGAAAGTTGTTGCACAGAGTTTGTGCAATATAAGGCAACCTTTCAGGGCAGGCTCTCCGCATGGTTGCAGACGCCACCACAATATCTGCCGCAAAGCCGCCGGATTCCGCGAGATTCATTGCCGCATCGTCACCACTTACCCGCGGCACGGTTCTTGATTGTAAGCTGACGCCTGAGCTTGGACGCCCGCCTCATTTCGAGGGGCGATGTCGGGACCGGGCGGACAAACGTCGGCGGCACGAGGCCATTCCGACGGCAGATTAAAGAGGACACTCATATGAAGCTCGTTATGGCAATCATAAAGCCATTCAAGCTGGACGAAGTCCGAGAAGCCCTCACGGCGATCGGCGTCCAGGGCCTGACCGTGACCGAAGTGAAAGGCTACGGACGTCAGAAAGGTCAGACCGAAATCTATCGCGGCGCGGAATACGCCGTGAACTTCCTGCCAAAGCTCAAGATTGAAGTGGTCGTAGCGACAGACCAGGCCGATAGCGTTGTCTCCGCAATCAGCGGTGCTGCCAAGACCGGCCAGATCGGCGACGGCAAGGTCTTTGTGACCTCCGTCGAGCAGGTGTTGCGCATCCGCACCGGCGAAACGGACGCAGAGGCGCTTTAGTCCTGATACGGACTAAGGATTTTCATATTTGGGGGAAGACAACCCTCTAACGAAAGAGGAACGATGAGCAAGACTGGACGATACACAAAGATGGCGGGGATGGCGGGACTCGCCGTACTGGCCATGTCGGCACCTGCCTTTGCGCAGGAAGCTGAAGAAGCGTTTACGCTGAGTGCGCCGGAAACGGCCTACATTTTCAATACGCTGCTGTTCCTCATCGGCGGGTTCCTCGTCATGTGGATGGCAGCCGGCTTTGCCATGCTTGAAGCGGGCCTTGTCCGCTCCAAGAACGTCGCAATGCAGTGCACGAAGAACATCTCGCTCTTCGCCATTGCCACTATCATGTACTACCTGATCGGCTACAACCTGATGTATGCCGGTGTAGACGGCGGCTACTTCGGCAGCATTTCGCTGTGGGGTGTCGATGACTCGGCCGGCGCCGCAGCTGACGGCACGGGCTACGCCTCTGCCTCGGACTGGTTCTTCCAGGTGGTCTTCGTGGCAACCGCCGCGTCGATCGTTTCGGGTACGCTTGCCGAGCGCATCAAGCTCTGGCCGTTCCTCCTCTTCACGGTCATCCTGACGGGCTTTATCTACCCGATCCAGGGCGCCTGGCAGTGGGGCGGCGGCTGGCTCAGCGAGATGGGCTTCTCCGACTTCGCCGGTTCGACGATCGTGCATTCGACGGGTGGCTGGGCCGCTCTGATGGGCGCGCTCATCCTCGGCCCGCGTATCGGCAAATATGTGAAGGGTGGCGGCGTCAGCCCGATTCCGGGTTCTTCCATGCCGCTTGCAACGCTCGGCACGTTCATCCTGTGGCTCGGCTGGTTCGGCTTCAACGGCGCCTCCCAGCTCGCTCTCGGCACGATTGCCGATGCGAACGCGGTCTCGACGATCTTCATCAACACGAACATGGCTGCCGCTGGCGGCGTGGTCGCGGCGATGCTGCTCACGCAGCTTCTCTACAAGAAGGTCGACATCACCATGGCGCTGAACGGCGCTCTGGCAGGCCTTGTGTCGATCACGGCTGAACCGCTTGCGCCGACCCTCGGCTGGGCACTCGTCATCGGCGCCCTCGGCGGCGTGATCGTGGTGCTTACGGTTCCGCTCCTCGACAAGCTCCGCATCGATGACGTGGTGGGTGCGATCCCGGTCCACCTTTTCTGCGGCATCTGGGGCACGATGGCGGTTCCGCTGACCAATGGCGACACCTCCTTCGCCGTCCAGGCGACGGGCGTGATCTCCATCGGCATCTTCGTCGCCGTGACGAGCCTCGTGCTCTGGCTGGCCCTCCGCTTCACGATCGGCATCCGCTGCTCCGAAGAGGAGGAGATGCTCGGTCTCGACAAGGCCGAAATCGGCGTCGAAGCCTATCCGGAGTTCACCGCCAGCTAATACGCATCTCTCGGAGCGGGGCTCTCGGGTCCCGCTCCTCCCCGCAGCCGTAATGCCCTTGCCACCATGTCCGGGCATTTACAGCGCACCTGGAGCCCGCGGATCCCCCTTCCGCGGGCTCTTTTTTTGCGGGGTTTTCCAGCACGTCACCTTCGCCCGCCATCCGCCTCCGCTTTGCATAACAATTAATCCGTTTGCCTCGGAACAGGGGTCAAACGATAGGCATAATTCCGGGGCGCTACTTTTTTCGACTTCACAGGATCGAGCTAATTCCCTGATCCCTCGCATCATGGCGAGCGTCCGCCGAATGGCATGCATATTGATTGTGCAGTTCGCTGAATAATCAGACCGCGCACCCGAAACCGGAAACCGGAAACCGGCAGGGTGAAAAAGCGGCAGGCATACCCGGAACAGGCCGACAAACGGCCGGCGGGATACATGGTGGCAACGAAAGGGAGACCTCTTCATGGATGCGATTGAATCCGCTGGCGTCGTGCCGGGCGCGGGTGCCGATGTATTTTTTCTTCTCATGGGCGCCATCCTCGTCTTCGCGATGCATTCGGGCTTCGCCTTCCTCGAAGTAGGCACCGTGCGTCACAAGAACCAGGTGAATGCGCTGGTAAAGATTCTCGCGGATTTTGCCGTCTCGACCATCGCCTATTTCTTTGTCGGCTATGCAGTCGCCTATGGCGTGGGCTTCTTCTTCTCCGCTGCCGTGCTGAACGGCGACGCGGCGGCGGCAGGCGCAAGCTTTGCGCCGCAGGGCGCATCGCTCGTGAAATTCTTCTTCCTCCTGACTTTCGCCGCAGCGATCCCCGCGATCATTTCCGGCGGCATTGCCGAACGCGCCCGCTTCTGGCCGCAGGCCATGGCGACGGCGATCATCGTCGGCCTCGTCTACCCCTTCTTCGAAGGTCTCGTTTGGAACGGAAACTTCGGCCTGCAGGACAGCCTCGAAAACGCTTTCGGCGCGCCTTTCCATGATTTCGCCGGCTCGATCGTCGTTCATGCCGTCGGCGGCTGGCTTGCCCTCGGCGCAGTCGTGATGCTTGGCCAGCGCCGTGGCCGCTATACCAGGGACGGCAATCTCGTCGGTTTTCCGCCCTCGTCGATCCCCTGGCTCGCGCTCGGCTCCTGGCTGCTCTGTGTCGGCTGGTTCGGCTTCAACGTGATGTCGGCCCAGTCGCTTGAAAGCGTCTCCGGCCTTGTGGCCCTCAATTCGCTCCTCGCGATGGTGGGCGGCATCCTGATGTCGCTCGTCGTCGGCCGGAACGACCCAGGCTTCATCCATAACGGCGCTTTGGCCGGCCTTGTCGCCGTCTGCGCCGGCTCGGACGTCATGCACCCGCTCGGCTCGCTCGTCGTCGGTGGTATCGCCGGGGCGCTCTTTGTCGTCATGTTCGAGGCCTGTCAGCGCCGCTTCAAGATTGACGATGTTCTCGGCGTCTGGCCCCTCCACGGGCTTTGCGGCCTCTGGGGCGGCATCGCGGCGGGAATTTTCGGCCTTACCGAACTGGGCGGATTGGGCGGCGTGAGCTTCCTCAGCCAACTTGCCGGATCGCTGGGAGGCGCACTCTATGCAGGTCTTGCAGGCCTCGCGCTCTACGCCATTCTCAAGGCCACGATCGGCATTCGCCTCAGCCAGGAGGAAGAGCATCGCGGCGCCGACCTTTCCATCCACAGGATCGGCGCGAACCCGGAGGCGGATATCCCGCCACGCTGAAAAGAAACCGGTGCCCCCGCAGCCACTTTTAAGTTTCCGTTGAGTGGCTGCTTGCGAGTCTGTGGATAAGGTGCGGGAATTCCACAGCTTTTTCCACTGGGCGGGGCGGTTCACGTGACTGGACCGGCCCGCCCCCGGAAGCTAAGATCGCGCCGTTCCGCTTATCCCGGCCCCGCATCTTGTATGGCGGGTCCGATGCGCCACAGGACATTGCGCGATTCTCATGACGGCGAGCCCTTCTTCACGCTTCGATAGCCTGCCGGACAGCCCCTTTCCGCGCCTGAACGCGCTGATCGAGGGTATCGAGCCCGGCAAGCCGCCGCTCGTCATGTCGCTGGGCGAACCGCAGCACCCCTTTCCAGACTTCGTAATGGAAGAGATTTCCCGGAATTCCGCGCTTTTCGGGAAATATCCGCCGATTATCGGTACGCCCGGCTTTCGGGATGCTGCCGCAGGCTGGCTTGGCCGCCGCTATGGCATTGAAGAGGCCGTCGGAAAGGGACGCGCGCTTGATCCCGAGACACAGATCCTGCCGGTGAACGGCACCCGCGAGGCGCTCTTCAACATCGCCCAGATTGCCACCCCCACCGAAAAAGCCGGAAAACGGCCTGCGATCCTGATGCCGAATCCCTTCTATCAATGTTATGCGGCAGCAGCCCTCGCAGCAGGCGCCGAGCCGGTCTACATCGCCGCCACACGCGAAACAGGCTTCATGCCCGACTTCGAGGCCCTGCCGGATGAACTCCTCGCCCGCACGGCCATGATCTATTTCTGCAGCCCGGCAAACCCGCAAGGGGCGGTCGCAGACATGGACTATCTCAAGCGCCTGATCGTGCTGGCACGACGTCACGACATCACGCTCGCGATCGACGAATGCTATGCCGACATCTATGACCGCGAAGCCCCTGCCGGTGCACTTGAAGCCGCGCTTGCCCTTGAAGACGAAGGGGAAGGCGAGAAGGGCGGCACGAGCGATCCTTTCGCAAACATCATCGTCTTTCACTCGCTCTCCAAGCGCTCCAGCCTGCCGGGCCTGCGCTCGGGCTTTTGCGCTGGCGAGCGCGCCTTGATGCAGCGCTTCCGCGGATTTCGTAACATCGCAGCACCCCAGGTGCCGCTGCCCCTGATGGCCGCGGCGGCCGCATGCTGGAACGATGACGCACACGCGAGCGCAAATCGCGACCTCTACCGCGCGAAGATCGATGCGGCCGAGCGCGTATTCGGCAACCGTTCCGGCTTCTACAGACCGCCGGGGGGCTTTTTTCTCTGGCTAGATGTTGGCGATGGCGAAGCAGCCGCGCGCGAGCTTTGGGCAAAAGCCGGTGTGAAAGTGTTGCCGGGAGCCTATCTCTCGCGCGAAGATTCGCCTTACGGGCCGGGAGGCAATCCCGGCAAGGCCTATATTCGCGTTGCGCTTGTCGATGGCGAAAGCGAAACCGAAGAAGCCCTTGCGCGCATGGCGGAGGTTCTGTGATCGGTTCCTCCACCAAGGAAGGCCGGTCGAAGTCCACCAAGACCGCGCGCAAGAAGAAAACGGCAACGACGAAGTCCGGAGCTGCTTCGCGGAAGCAGCCGACCCCACGGGGTAATCGGAGGGATCAGCGCGTGAGACGGTGGCTCGTCAACCCACTGAGCTATCTGCCGCCGGCAGTGAACGACTTCCTTCTGCGCCGCATCATGGAAGGGGCGGGGGTCGTTCTGATGCTGCTGTCGGGCTTCGGCCTGCTCGCGGTGATGAGCTGGTCCATCGATGACCCGAGTCTCAACAATGCAACCACGCGCGCGCCGGAAAACTGGATGGGCCTTCCCGGCGCCTATGTGGCCGACGTTCTCCTGCAAACGCTCGGCCTCGCCTCGATCCTGCTGCTCGTGCCGCCACTTGTCTGGGGTGTGCGCGCCTTCTCGCACAAGGTGTCTTCCCACATCGTCTTCCGCGTCGCCGCCTGGCTCGCGGCAACGCTTGCCGCCGCTGCCTTCCTCGGTGCGTTGCCTCGCTTCACCTTCTGGCCGCTCACGCTTGGCCTCGGCGGCATCCTGGGCCAGGCGCTCGCAGCACTTGGCTTGAGCGTTTTTGCACCCTTCGCGGGGGAAAACGCTGCCTATACGCTGACGGCGCTCATCGTTCTCCCCCTCGCTTTTTTCCTGACCCTCTTTGCGACCGATACCTCGATTGCCGATCTGCGCAACGCCGCAGAGCGCCTCCGCAATCTGCGCGGCGGCGAAGAAGAAGAGGTCGAGGAACGCCGCTATACGGGCGGGGCAAAGTCGCGCCGCCGCGGTGACACCCGCGAGGAAGAGGTATCCCGCCCGCGCAGACCCGACGTCGAGCCAAGCCGCCTGCGGATCGCCATATGGACGATCAGCGATCGTGTCAGCGATATGACGGACCGCCTTCTGCGCCGCGGCGATCATGCGCCCCTCTCGGCCGAAGAAATTGAAGCAGCCCGTCAGGGAAGCAGCGGCGAATTCGGCCGTCGCGCGAAGAAGGAAAGCACATCCGAACGCCGCACCCGCCGCCGCGAGACGCGCACCGAAAAAGAGGAACGCATCGAACCCACATGGGCCGACAAACCCGCACCGCGCGTGAATCGCAGCATCGGAAAACCGACAAAGCCCTCCACCCGTGCCGCACGCGAGGCACAACCCAAACTTCCGCTCGAACCGGCAGGCGATTATCAATTGCCGCCCTTGAGCCTGCTCACAAGGCCAAAAGCATCGAGCGTTGCCACACATCTGACCGATGAGGCGTTGCAGCAAAATGCGCGGCTCCTCGAATCCGTCCTCGATGATTTTGGCATTCGCGGCGAGATCATTTCCGTGCGGCCAGGCCCTGTCGTGACGCTCTACGAACTCGAACCCGCGCCGGGCATCAAATCCTCGCGCGTGATCTCGCTCGCCGACGATATCGCGCGCTCGATGAGTGCCGTCTCGGCGCGCGTCGCCGTGGTGCCCGGGCGTAACGCCATCGGCATCGAACTGCCGAATGCGCGCCGCGAAATGGTTTATCTGCGCGAACTGTTCGAAACGCAGGAATACGAGAACTCGAACTCAAAGCTCTCGCTTGCCCTTGGCAAGAATATCGGCGGCGAACCCGTACTCTCCGATCTCGCACGCATGCCGCATCTCCTGATCGCGGGCACGACCGGCTCGGGTAAATCGGTCGGCATCAACACGATGATCCTGTCGATCCTTTACCGGCTGTCGCCCGAGCAGTGCAAGCTCATCATGATCGACCCGAAGATGCTGGAACTCAGCGTCTATGACGGCATCCCCCACCTTCTTTCCCCCGTCGTGACGGAGCCGAAAAAGGCCGTGGTGGCACTCAAATGGGTCGTGAAGGAGATGGAAGACCGCTACCGCAAGATGTCGAAAGTCGGTGTGCGGAATATTGACGGGTACAATACACGCGTCACCGAGGCGAATGAGCGCGGCGAAGTGCTTGTGCGCACGGTCCAGACCGGCTTCGACAAGGAAACCGGCCAGGCCATCTACGAGGAAGAGGAGATGGACCTCTCGCCCATGCCCTTCATCGTGGTCATTGTCGACGAAATGGCGGACCTGATGATGGTGGCGGGCAAGGAAATCGAAGCCGCCGTGCAGCGTCTCGCGCAGATGGCGCGTGCCGCAGGTATCCATATCATCACCGCGACGCAGCGTCCGAGCGTCGACGTCATCACCGGCACGATCAAGGCGAACTTCCCGACCCGCATTTCCTTTCAGGTCACATCGAAGATCGACAGCCGCACCATTCTGGGCGAGCAGGGTGCCGAACAGCTTCTCGGTCAGGGCGACATGCTCTACATGGCGGGCGGCGGCCGCATCCGCCGCGTGCATGGCCCCTTCGTTTCGGACGAAGAGGTCGAGAAGGTCGTGACCTTCCTGAAGAAGCAGGGTGTACCGGAATATCTCGAAGCGATCACCGCCGAGGAAGAGCAGGGAGACGATCCCTTTTCGCTCGACGGCGGGGCGGGATCGGGCGACGACCTCTATGACAAGGCGGTGGCTATCGTCGCCCGCGACAAACGCGCATCGACGAGCTACATCCAGCGCCGCCTCCAGATCGGCTACAACCGGGCCGCGAGATTGATTGAACTGATGGAGGAACAAGGCGTCGTAAGCCCCCCGAACCATCAGGGAAAACGCGAAGTTCTTGTGGGTGACCACTGAAGCTCGCGGGTTTCCGGCATTAACCTGGCGCTAACCGCATGCCGCCAAAACGCCCTCCAGGGCTCCATATTTCGCCACAAAGGGCAGCCATGATTTCTCCCATGAGAGATTTGGAACAAAACCACCGCTACCGGCAGCGCATGCTGTTCGCCGCGGCGCTTGTTGGGCTGGCCCTGCTTTTTGTTGCTTTCCTGACCGCAGGCGGCAGCAAGGCACTGGCCGAGACGGCAGACGGCATGGCGGCCTCGGCTGCCACGACACCGGAGGCGTCGCTCAGCGAGGAAGACGGATGGGCCCTCGATGAAGCGAGCGCCTATCTCACCTCGCTGGAGAACCTGCAGGGCGATTTCCTGCAGGTGGGTCCGGACGGGTCTGTGGCGGAAGGCAGGTTCTATCTGCGCCGCCCGGGCAGGCTCCGCTTCGAATATGCGCCGCCGGAAAACCTTCTGGTCGTGGCGGATGGCACCTGGGTCGCCATCAAGGACAGCTCCGCTGCCGCCCAGCGATATCCCATGGCATCGACCCCGCTGAGCCTCATTCTGGCGGAAAATGTGAACCTTCGGGACGAAGCCCGCATTCTCAACGTCGAGGAGCAGCCCGGCTCGCTCCTTATCACGCTGGCCGACCGTTCGGGCGAAGCCCCGGGCCAGATCACGCTGATCTTCGACCGGCCCAAGATGCAGCTCCGTCAATGGGTCGTCACGGACGTGCAGGGCCTGCAGACGACGGTGGCACTGCGCAATGTCGAGACCGGCATTCGCGCCGACAATTCGCTTTTCTTCCTGCGCGACGATCAGCGCCCGGAAATTGGCGGTCCGCGCTGACCGCTGCTTCGGCTGGCGTCCGGGCGCGGCGTCTATTATCCTCGACACAACAGTTTTCCAGCGTCGTACCCCGTCTTGACCCGAGACGGGGGCGGCGTGGTATTTGTGAACCAGCATGACCAGAACATCAGGCCGGCGCCCCGTTGTCGGCATCCCCTGCGACGTAAAAATGCTGGGACCGCATCCTTTCCATGCGGTGGGCGAGAAATACATCGCGGCGGTTGATGGCTGTGCCGAGTGCCAGCCCATCCTTTTGCCCGTGCCGCGCGAACCCTTCGACGAAGCGCGAGACCACCTCGCGGAAATTTTCGATCTTTGCGACGGCATTTTCCTGCCCGGTTCCCATTCGAACGTGCATCCCGACGAATATGATGGCACGGCACCCCGCGAAGGCGTGTTGATCGACCGCCAGCGCGATGCACTTACGCTCAAGCTCATTCGCGCCTGTGTGGACCGTGCGGTACCGCTTTTCGCTGTCTGCCGTGGCTTTCAGGAATTGAACGTCGCCTATGGCGGTACGCTTCATCAGCACATCCACGAAGCTCCGTCGGACCCCGGCTACGAGCCGCGTTTCGACCATCGCGAAAACAAGGATGATCCGCTCGACGTGCAGTATGGGCCCGCCCATGCCGTGATGCTGGAAACGGGCAGCATCTTCGAAAGTCTGCTCGGTACACGGACGATTGAGGTAAACTCGCTGCACGGGCAGGGCATCGCACGCCTCGCGGACAGGCTCATCGCTCAGGGCCGGGCTGCCGACGGCACGATCGAGGCCGCGGAGGTGCGCGATGCGAAGGGCTTTGCCCTCGGCGTACAGTGGCACCCTGAATGGAAATATTGGGAGAACCCGGTATCGCAAAAGCTGTTCCGGGCCTTTGGAGACGCGGTGCGCGACGCAGCAGCCGCGAACGCGGACAAGGAAAGAGTGGTGTCCCATGGCAATGGGCAACGAGAAGGAAGACAAGGTCGACAACGCGGACGACCTGATCAAGTGGCTTAAGGACCGCCACATCACCGAAGTCGAGTGCATGGTGTCGGACATGGCCGGCATCGCACGGGGCAAAATCATTCCGACCCGGAAATTCATCGCCGGGCTCAGCGACCGCTCCCTCAAATTACCGGAATCGATCTTCGGCCAGACCGTGACCGGCGACTATGTCGACAGCGACTTTCTCGGCGACATCGAACCCGACATCATCCTCGATCCCGACCCCGCAACCGTCCGCGTTGTACCCTGGTACGACGAGCCGACGGCGCAGATCATTTGCGATGCCAACTATCGCGACGAGAAGCCTGTACCAATCGCGCCGCGCAATGTCCTGAAGCGCGTGGTTGCATTGTTTGAAGCCAAGGGCTGGCAGCCGGTCGTCGCACCTGAAATCGAATTCTACCTCGCGGCGAAGAACATCGACCCCGACTATCCGCTGGAGCCGCCGGTCGGGGCGAACGGCCGGCAGGAAACCGCGCGCCAGTCCTACGGCATCGACGCGGTGAACGAGTTCGACCCGATCTTCGAGGACATGTACGACTTCTGCGAAGCGCAGAACCTCGACATCGATACGCTGATCCATGAATCCGGCGCGGCGCAGGTCGAGATCAACTTCGACCATGGCGACCCGCTGGAAATTGCCGACCAGGCCTTTCTCTTCAAGCGCACCATGCGGCAAGCCGCGCTTCGACACGGCATTTACGCAACCTTCATGGCAAAGCCCTATGAAGGCGAGCCCGGTAGCGCGATGCATATTCACCAGTCGATCGTGAACGCGAACAGCGGCGATAACATGTTTGCCACCAAGCAGGGCAAGGATACGAAGCTCTTCCTGTCCTATATCGCGGGCCTGCAGAAATTCCTGCCGGATGCGATGGCCTTGATCGCACCGAACGTCAATTCCTACCGTCGTATCGTCCGCGATCACGCAGCTCCCATCAACACGCATTGGGGCCATGAGAACCGCACCGTGGGTCTTCGCGTCCCCGAAGCGAAACGGCAGGGCAGGCGGATCGAAAACCGCGTCCCGGGCGCCGATGCAAATCCCTATCTCGCCATCGCGACGTCGCTAGCCTGCGGTTATATCGGCATGGTCAACGATCTGAAGCCGACCAAGGAGATGACGGGCAACGCCTATGACAGCAAGCGTTACGCTCTGCCACGTCATCTGCTCGATGCACTCGACAATCTGCGTACCGCGTCCGAGCTGAAAGAAGTTCTCGGACAGGATTTCGTCACGCTCTACATGGACGTGAAGCTCACCGAACATGATGCCTATCAACAGGTGATTTCGGCCTGGGAACGCGAACACCTGCTGCTGAACGTCTGAGCATCGCTCAGCTCGCCGCCTTTGCCGTTCTCCGAGCCGCCATCTGCTCGCGCTTCATTTGCGCCTGCAACGCACGCGTCGTCTCTCCCTTGCCGTCCGGTGCCCAGCCGGGCGCGGCGAAGAGATAACCCATTATCTCACGGAGGCTTCGCGCCTTCTTCAGGTCTTTCGCAATACCGGCCCATTCGTGAAATGTTGCCTTCACGGGATTGCGTGTTTCGAGCTGATAACGAATGCCATAGACGGGCTCTTCCTGCTCCTCCTCAAAGGTGCCAAAGAGACGGTCCCAGACGATGAAGGTGCCAGCATAGTTCTTGTCGCAATATTGCAGATTGGAGCCGTGGTGAACCCGGTGATGTGAGGGCGTGTTCATGATCCACTCAACGGGCCCGAGCTTGCCGACATGTCGCGTGTGCAGCCAGTATTGGTAGAGATGGTTGATCGACAGAAGCGCGATGGCCATCACCGGGTCGATGCCGATGAGTATAACCGGGATGAAAAGAAGCGGCTCGAGCCAGGCTTCCACAAAGGACGAACGCAGCGCCGTGCCAACATTGAAATACTGGCTCGAATGATGGTTCACATGCGCCGCCCAGCCAAAGCGGATTTCATGAATCGCCCGGTGATACCAGTAGAACAGGAAATCGATGATGACGAAGGCGGCGAGAATGAGCAGGGCGCTGCCCGCCCAGTCGATATCGAAAACAGCATATTGGCGAAGCCAGTAAAGCGCGGCGAGCACCGTACCCGCCGAGATCGCGATGGTTCCGGCATAGGCAAGACCCATGGCAACCGAACAGGCGGAATCGGCGGCCTCGTAATATTTCTTCCTGAGCATCCAGGTCAGACCGACATCGACACCGATCAGCCCGAGCAGGATCCAGACCTGATCCACATCCCGGATATGCAGCAGCCCTTCAAGAAACTCATGCATGGTCGGTCCTCCCTTTAGAAAACAATTGTTGTGCAACAATTATTACATAACGATTGTTGTGTAAAGGGCCGATTCAGGCTAGCTTGTCTGTCATGCCGAAAGTCGTCGATCACGATGAGCGCCGCCGGGAACTCATGGAAGCGAGCTGGCAGGTAATCGCGGACGAAGGGCTTGAGAGCCTTACCATGCGCAAGATTGCCGCCGCCGCAGGCTGCACCACCGGACGCCTCACCCATTATTTCGCGAACCGCGAGGAGCTTGTCCTGGCGGCGCTCAAGGCTGCCTATGATGCAGCAGCCATCCGCATGGCAGCCGCACTGGAAGCGGATGGCACCCCACGGGAGCGGCTCCTGACCATGCTGGAGGAAACACTTCCGCTCGACGAGGTTCGCTTGCGGGAGTGGAAAATCTGGATTGCCTTCTGGGGCGCGGCCGCAGCCGATGCTTCTCTCGCGGGCGAAAACGATACTCGCCACGATCGCTGGCGGGAGGCGCTCCTGCCGCTCATCCGCGAAATCGCGCCCGAAAGCGACGCCGACTATGAGGCCACGCGACTCATCGGCATCGTGGACGGACTGGGTCTTCAGGCGGCCATTCGACCGACGGCGCAAAACCGGAGTCGCGCGCAAACCGTCCTCGCAACCCATCTGCGCTCACTCGGAAAGAACTAGGAAGCGCTTGCTTGGCCGGGCTATCCGATTGCGTTAGCTTTCTTCCATGAGCCCGCAAATCCGGTTTTCCGCATGGCAAAGCACGAAGCAGGAGCTGCTGATCCTGTGTGCGCGCATCGGCTATAATCCATAAGTCGCCGCTCCGGCGCGGCCGCGAGGGCCAAGCCATTTTCCGCCTTATCTTCATTCGGAACCGGAGCAGACAAATGTCGCCAACAGCAGCGATTTCAAATCAGACAAAGCGCTGGCAGGAGATGGACGCCGCCCATCATCTCCACCCCTTCACCACGCACAAGGATCTCGCGCAGAAGGGGGCGCGCATCATCACCCATGCCGAGGGCATTTATCTTTATGACTCGGAGGGCAACCGGCTGATCGACGGAATGGCCGGGCTGTGGTGCGTACAGGTCGGTTATGGCCGCGAGGAACTTGCACAGGCCGGATACAAGGCGCTGAAGGAACTCTCCTACTACAACAACTTCTTCCAGACAACGAACCCCTACGTCGCCGAGCTTTCGCAGAAGCTCGCGGAAATCTGCCCTGCCGGGATTGACCGCTTCTTCTTCGCGAACTCCGGTTCGGAAGGAAACGACAGCGCGGTGAAGATCATCCGTTATTTCTGGAACCTGCAGGGAAAGCCCGACAAGAAACTCTTCATCGCACGCAAGAAGGCCTATCACGGCGTGACGATGATTGCGGCCTCACTTTCCGGTCTCACCCATATGCACCCGCAGGCCGACCTGCCCCTGCCGGGCTTCTTCCATGTCGAATGTCCCGACTGGTTCGCAGAAGGCGGCGACATGACACCGGAGGAGTATGGCCTCAAGACGGCCCGGAGCCTCGAAGACAAGATCCTGGAACTCGGCGCTGACAATGTCGCGGCCTTCGTTGCCGAACCGATCCAGGGTGCGGGCGGCCTCATCATTCCGCCCAAAGGTTACTGGGACGAGATCCAGCGTATCTGCCGCAAATATGACGTGCTGCTGCATCTCGACGAGGTGATCTGCGGGTTCGGCCGGACGGGCAGCTGGTTCGGTGCGCAAACGCTCGGCATCGAACCCGACATGATCAATATGGCGAAAGGTCTCTCTTCAGGCTATCAGCCGATTGCGGCCGTCGGTCTCGGCAAGCGCGTGGGCGATGCCATTTTCAACTCCGACAATGAGTGGTCGCACGGTTTCACCTATTCCGGCCATCCGGTCGCCGCCGCTGTTGCGCTCGCAAACCTGGAATTGATGCAAAAGGAAAAGCTCGTCGAAAAGGCAGGCGGTGCCACCGGCAACTACTTCCAGAAAAAGCTCGCCGAACTTGCCGCTCATCCACTGGTTGGCGAGACGCGCGGCGTCGGTCTGCTTGGCGCGATCGAGCTGGTGAAGAACAAGACGACGCGCGAAAAGTTCGACGACTCCGTCGATGCCGGTACACGCTGCCGCAACCATTGCTTCTCCAATGGTCTCGTGATGCGCGCAATCGGCGACACCATGGTGCTGAGCCCGCCCCTGACCATCACGGAAAGCGAGATGGACGAACTCTTCGACCTTGCCCGCCGCTGCATTGATCTGACGGCGAAGGATCTCGGCGTTTCCTGAGAAATGGCCAAGCGTCCCTTGCGGCGGTTTGACGCAGCGGACGCCCCCTCCTTCCACCAGCGGCTAAGCCGATGATTCCCCGACCATTTCAGGCACCATAATTCCCGTTAATTTACAATTTATGTTTGTAAACAGACCGTATTGAAGCGGCGGCATCTCACCCCTATCTACTTGGTTATGAGGGCTGAGCATAAGCCGCCCGGGTGACCTGCCCCCGCTCACCCATGGCGGCGCTTCAAGCCCCCTCTAGGCGCCGGTCTTCCCCTCCCGGCGCCACGCGCA
>AZIJ01023205.1_pt1 | contig 18046 bp, 15 predicted proteins | sample 359151 | NCBI WGS metagenome assembly AZIJ01 (sample SAMN02429718, study PRJNA222666) | marine sediment metagenome | biome: Sediment sample; isolation source: enrichment culture of sample MGS-ElMAX(UA) from oil contaminated site at the... | place: Egypt: El Max | collected 2013-01-23 | depth 9.22 m m | reverse complement strand
ACGGCCACGCTTCAGCGGCAGGCCGGCGAGCAGCGCCTCGCGATCCGCACTCTTGCCGAAATACCGCAGCGCCGCTTCGAGCGCCGGGAGGTAGTCGGCCGAATCCGGTTCGGGACGTTCTGGATGCGCCGCTTCCGTCATACCCCCTGCCCCTATGCCACCGCCGGCAATGTGCCCGCGGCATCGACCGTATCCTGCACATAGAGTTGCGCGGTGCCGTTCTCGAAGATGTTGTAGGTCGCACCATCTTCGCTTTGCGTGCCCTCGAAGCTCCAGCCCGTATCGGCAACTTCGACGGTACTGCCCTCGACGCCGGTGACGGTAAGCCGCGTCTTCTCATCGCCTGGAAGACCGGCGATGTCGTCTGACATGGCGAGGATGTCGCCCGCATCGAGACGGATCGTCGAGAAGGCGCTATCTGCGTGCAACCGCTCGACGCTCTCTATGACCTCGTCGCCGATAAGGGTAAGATCGAGTGTTTGCGGCGTGTCGAGCGCCGCGAAGGTGAGCGTGTCGTAGCCCTCGCCACCTATGACGGAAGCGATGCTCGTATCGGAGGTCATGAAGGTGTCGTCGTCCGGCGTACCCTCCGCCACATAGCCGCCAATATCGTCGGGCGCGAACATCATCGCGAAAGGCTCGGGTGCCGGCTCGCCGATGGTGATTTCGAGAGCGGCGGAGGGCGCACTTTCGTTTGCCGCGGCATCGACGCCGGTCACGGTGAAGCTGTGATCGCCATCGGGGAGTGCCGAGGTCGTGAAAGTCCACGACGTGCCTGTCATCGGCACCGTGCCGAGCAATACGCCGTTGTCATAGACATTGACGAACGTCGCCACAGGCCGCGTGCCCGTCAGCGTGATGGTGTTGTCGTCGGTGATACCGTCGCCGACCGTCCCGGTGTCGTTGCCCCAACTGTCGATGGTGGGGGTAGCAGGCGCCGTCGTATCCACCCAGACGATCTGGATGTCTGATGGGGCGCCCTGATTGCCCGCATCGTCGACCGCGCGTGCCGTGAGGTAATGAAAACCTTCAGGCAATTCGGATGTCGTCGCCGTCCAGTTACCGCCGCCATCGGCGACCGTCGTCCCGACCACGCTGGCACCCAGATAGACGCGGATCGTCTCGCCTGCACCTGCGGTGCCTGTGAGAGTGGGTGTGGTATCCGAAGTCTGCGTGGCGGAGGGGCCTGTCTGGTCGGTGAAGCCGGTAATGACAGGTGCAGCCGGGCCGATATTGTCCAGTTCGAACGTGTGCGTGACCGTAGCTGACTGATTTCCCGCCCAGTCGAGCGCATAAGCCTCAACGGTGATTTCACCGTTCTGCAACCCGGAAATATTCGCGCCCGAAAGTGTCCAGGCTGTGCCGCCGGCGGCAGCCGTGCCTGTTACCGTCGCACCGAGGCTGTCTGTAAAAGTGACATGGACGCTCTGTGCTCCACCCGCGACGGTGCCCGAAACATTGAAATAGTTGTCTTCGGAACCATTGACCAAATTGTCGCCCGCGACCGGCGATGTGATGGTGAGGGTGGGTGCAGTGGTATCTACCGTCACGATACGTGTGGCGCTGATTGCACTTCCATTGCCCGCCGCGTCGTACTGGCGAGCCGTAAGGTAGTGATAGCCGTCGGGAAGCAACGGGGTGGTATAGGACCAGTCTCCCGAACCGTCCGCCGTCGTCTCGCCCAGGAAGGCACCGCCGCGATATACACGCACAGTCGCGTTCGCATCTGCCGTGCCGGAAATCGTCGGTGTAGTGTCGCTCGTATTGTTGTCGAATGCCGAGCTACCCGTATCCTCCGACATGCCCGTAATAACAGGCTGCCCGGGCGCAACGCTATCGACCGTCAACTCCAGAGCCGCCGAGGGATCGCTCGCGGTATAGCCGCCCGGCGCCGTTGCCACGGCAGTAAACTCGTGGTCGCCCTCGCCAAGCGCCGCTGTGGTGAAGCTCCAGTTGCCCGCGCCGTCCGCCGTCGTCGTACCGAGAGATGTCACACCATCGAAAATTTCGATGGACGCATTGGCGCTCGAAGTGCCGTAAAGCGTGGGCGTCGTATCGTTCGTGATGCCGTCTCCCGCCGTGCCTGAATCCTGCCCGAACGAGGTGATGAGCGGCGTCGCGGTTGCGGGCGGCGGTCCGCTCTCGATAGTGATATCGAGCGCGGCGGATTCAGCACTCACATTGCCGGCATTGTCTGTTGCCGTCGCGGTGAAGCTGTAGCTGGCTTCGGCAAGCTCGGATGTGGTGAAGCTCCAATTGCCGCTGCCATCTGCCGTCACTGTGCCAAGCGAGACACCATCGGCGAATATCTCGACAATACTGTTCCCGGCGGCGCTGCCGGAAAGCGTCGGCGTCGTATCCGAGGTGAAGCCGTCGCCTGTGGGCAGGCTGTCGTCGCTGAAGCCCGTTATAAGGGGCGCGGCTGGTGCGGTCGCGTCGATGATGACCCTTGTCGATGCGCTATAGCTGCTTTCGCGGCCCGCAAGATCGGTCGCCTTGGCGGTGAAGAAATAGATACCATCCGTGAGCTCGCCCGTTGTGTAGGACCAGTCGCCATTGCCGTCCGCCACGACCGTGCCGAGTACGATGGTGCCGTTGCGAATGGTGACGGTTGCGTTCGCTTCCGCCGTGCCGGTGAGCGTCGGCGTCGTGTCGGAGGTGTAGAAGTCGCCGGATGTGCCGGTATCGTCGCTCATCGAAACGATGACGGGCATTGCGGGCGGCGTCAGGTCGAACGTGAATTCCGCGCTGTCGCTCGGGTCGCTTTCATTGCCGACATAATCGCGCGCCACCGCCGTGAAGCTGTGTGTGCCGTCGGGATTGGCCGAGGCAAGGTAGGTCCAGGAACCGCCACTCGCCGAAGCCGTGCCGATTTCCACACCGTTGCGATAAATTATGATAGTCGAGGTGCCCAGCGCGGCGGTGCCGGAGATATAGGTCCAGTTGTAGGAGCTGATACCGTCATCCGGTGCTGCACCATTGTCGTTGCTGAAGCTGGTAATAGCGGGCGCGTCCGGCGCCACGGTATCCACGTTGACAACGAAATTGCCCGACTGGGCGCTCTGATTGCCGGCAGCATCTACGGCTCGGGCGTAGAAATAATGGAAACCGTCGGAGAGAACCCCCGTCGATGCCGACCAGTCTCCATTGCCATCGGCGACACCGGTGGCGACGAGCGTTGCACCCAGATAGACGTTGACGGTTTCGCCCGCGTCGGCTGTGCCGGTGAAGATCAGCGTATTATCGGATGTCTGGAAATCGGGATTGCCCGTGTCGTCGCTATAGGCGGTGATGACGGGTGCCGCAGGCGACGTCTTGTCGAGCTCGAAATCATGAGTCGCCAGCGCGGACTGGTTGCCTGCCGCATCGCTTGCGCGGGCCTCGACGGTGATCGTACCTTCCTGAAGGCTGGAAATATTGGCGTTGGTCAGTATCCAGTTGCCGCTGCCATCGACAATCGCGGTACCGGTGACGGTCGCATCGAGGCTGTCACGGAAGGTAACCGAAACGCTCTGTCCCTCCGTTGCCGTGCCGGAAACCGAGAGCAGGCTCGCGTCGCTGCTGCCGACGAGATTATCGCCGCTGACGGGGTCTGTGATCGCAACCGTTGGCGGGGTCGCATCGACCGCCACATTGAACTGGTTCGAATAGGTGCTTTTGATGCTGTCCGGCGCGGTCGCTCGCGCATGGAAAGCGTAACTTCCATCCGCAAGTTCTCCGGTGGTGAAGAACCAGTTTCCGGCGCCGTCGGCCGTCGTCGTCCCTATCGGCACACCGCCGCTATAGATCTCGACGGTCGCATCCGCCGCACTCGTTCCTTGGATGGTGAGCGTGGTGTCGTTGGTACGGAAGTCGCCTGCGATGCCGCTATCCTCGGAGAAGCCGGTAATGGTGGGCGCGGGCGTGACGGAGAGCGAGATTGTGACGTCGAGGCTACCGCTCATCGCAGAAACATTGCCCGCGGCGTCGGCCGCGCGGGCGGTGAAACTATGTTCGCCCTGGTTGAGCACACCGGTATCGTAGCTCCAGTCGCCATTGCCGTCGGCAACCGTCGTGCCGAGGAACGAATCCTGGTTGAAGACGCTGATCGTTGCGTCCGCTTCCGCCGTGCCCGAAACGGTCAGCGTCGTATCGCCGGTGATACCATCGCCCGCCGTTCCGGTGTCGTCCGAAAAGCCGGTGATAACTGGCGCCTCCGGCGCGGTCGCATCGATCTTTACATCGAGCGCCGCGGACTGGCCGCTTTCATTGCCGGCAAAGTCGCGCGAGGCGACAGTGAAACTGTGGTCCCCGTCCGCAAGCTCACCCGTCTGATAGCTCCATGTGCCCCCGCTTGGCTGGGCCGTTCCGATCTCCACGCCATTGTCATAGATCACGATGCGCCACACTCCGGCCGGCACGGTGCCGCTCAGCAAGAGATTCGAATCCGCCGTGATGCCGTCGCCTGCCGGGGCGGTATCATTGGAATAGCTGTCGAGCGTGGGAGCCGCAGGCGCTACCGTATCGATGATGACAATATAGGTGTTGGAGCTGCCGCCTTGATTGCCTGCGCCGTCCACGGCACGCGCCGTGAAGCTCGAATAGCCATCGGAAAGTGTGCCGGTGGTCGCCGTCCAGTTGCCGAGGCCATCCGCGGTCCCGGTCGCAACGACCTGCCCCGCGAGATAGATATTCACCGTCGTATTCGCGTCGGCCGTGCCGGTAAATGTCAGCGTGTTGTCTGCTGTCTGCTGGTCGCCGGGCGTGCCCGTATCTTCGGAGAAGCCAGTGATGACGGGTGCCGCCGGTCCCGTATTACTGAGCGTGACGGGGGTGCTCACCGTGCCGGACTGGTTCCCCGCCTGATCGACCGAATAGGCTTCGACGGTGATCGTACCATTCTGAAGTCCGGAAATATCGGCTCCTGTCAGCGTCCACGCGCTGCCGATGACGATGGTCTCGCCGGTCACGAAGGCACCGCCTTCATCGGTAAAGGTCACATAGACGCGCTGACCGCCCGACGCCGTGCCCGAAACGGAAAGCGATCCGTCTTCCGCGGCATTGACCACGCCGTCCGTGGCGATCGGCGTCGTGATCGTGATACCCGGCGCCGTGCTATCGATAACCAGATTGAGGCTGTCCGAGGCACCGCGATTGCCCGCCTCGTCCACGGCGCGCGCCGTGAGGCTGTGGCTGCCCTCGGCAAGGATGTCCGTGGTAAAGCTCCAGTTTCCAGCGCCATCGGTATCCGCCGTCCCGAGCAGTGTGGCGCCGTCGAGAATTTCGACCGTCGTCCATGCGTCCGCCGTACCCGTCAGCGTCGGCGTCGTATCGTTTGTGCGGCTGTCGTCCGGCGTTCCCGTGTCATCGGAAAAGCCGGTAATCACCGTAGCGGCAGGCGCTACATTGTCGAGGGAGACCGTTTCGCTTGCCGTGCCCGACTGGTTGCCCGCCTGATCGACCGCATAGGCCTCGACGGTGAGTTCGCCGTTCGAAAGGCCAGAAACGTCGAGGCCGTTGAGCGTCCAGTTGCCTGCCCCGTCCACGAGAGCCACGCCATCGACACTGGCACCCATTTCATCGGTCACGGTCACATAGACACGCTGCCCGCCGGCTGCGGTGCCGGAAACGCTGAAGAAGCCGTCTTCACTCGCGTTGACGAGACCGTCACCCGAAATCGGCGTCGTAATCGCAATGCCGGGCGCCGCGGTGTCCACGGTAACGGCAAAGGTATCCTGGAATGCGCTCTGGTTCCCCGCCTCGTCTCTCGCGGCTACGACAAAAAAGTGGTTGCCATCGGCGAGCTCGCCCGTCGTAAAGCTCCAGTCGCCGCTGCCATCCGCCTGGGTGGTGCCGAGCAGGGTCGCGCCGTCGTAAACCTCGACCGTCGTTCCCGCATCCGCTGTGCCGGTCAGCGTCAATGTGTTGTCATTGGTGAGACCGTCACCGGCCATTCCGCTATCGTCCGAGAAGCCGGTGATCGTGGGAACCGCTGGTCGCACGCTGTCATGCGTGAAACTCGCGGTTGTGGCGCCGGACTGGTTACCCGCCTGATCGACCGCATAGGCACTGACGGAGATCGTTCCCTCATCGAGACCCGAGATGTCGATATTGGTCAGCGTCCATTCGCCGGTCCCGTTCACGAAGGCCATACCCGTCACCGTCGCGGCGCTTTCATCTGTCAGCGTCACATAAACGCGCTGGCCGCCTGCCGACGTACCGGAAATGGAGAGCGCGCCGCCTTCGGTCCCGTTCACCAACCCGTCATCCGACACGGGCGTCGTGATCGTGATGCCGGGTGCCGTGCTATCGATGCTGACGTTCAGGCGCGAGGACGGGTCGCTCAGGTTGCCCGCTTCGTCAGTGGCTCGTGCAACAAGCAGATGCAGGCCCTGGCCAAGTTCGCCGGTCGTAAAGTTCCAGTCGCCATTGCCGTCGGTGGTGGCCGTACCGAGCAATGTCGCCCCGTTATTGTCGTAGATGCTGACTTCTGCATTGGCCTCTGCCGTGCCGGCAAGTGTCAGCGTCGTGTCGGAGGTGAGGTTGTCGCCGGGCGTACCGGTGTCATCGGAATAGCCGGTAATCACGGGCGCCGCCGGGCCCTCATTGTCGAGGGTGACTGTTTCGCTTGCCGTGTCCGACTGGTTGCCTGCCTGATCGACCGCATAGGCCTCGATGGTGATCGTGCCGTTGTCGAGGCCGGAGATATCTCCCGTTATCGTCCAGTTGCCATTGCCATCGACAAGCGCGCTGTCCGTCACCGTCGCGCCGCTGCCATCGCGAAAAGTTACGAAAACCTCATAGCCCCCTGGCGAGGTGCCGGAAACGGAAAGAGATCCATCCTCGGCGGCGTTGACGAGATCGTCGCCGGACACCGGCGTCGTGATCGTGATACCGGGCGCGCTCGTATCGACGGTCACGCTCACCATTGCGGAGGCTTCGCTCGTGCCGCCTGCGTTGGTCGCCGTGGCCGTAAAATCATGCGCGCCATCGGCAAGTGCAGCCGTGATGAAACTCCAGTTGCCGCCGGCATCCGCGGTTGTCGTGCCGAGTTCGGTTGCGCCATCGAAGATGGTGACGGTTGACCCCGCCTCCGCCGTGCCGGTAAGCGTCAGCGTGGTGTCGGCAGTGACGCTGTCGCCCTGCGTCCCCGTATCTTCCGACCAGGACAGAATGGAAGGCGCATCTGCTATAGGGGTCTGTTCCGGGTCGTTGGAACTGTCGAGAGACGGCGGCAGGTTATCGGTGGCGGACGAAAACGTGCGTGATCCGCCGCTGCCATCAAACCCGTGATATTCACCGGAACCGGAATCGGACATATCCGTCCATCCGAAAAACCGGAGAAAGCCGTCCGGCAACGGTCCGTCTATTCCTGCTCCCTCAATGGAGGCCGTCTGGGCGAGAAAATCAGCGCCAAGTCCCGCAATGCGGATCGTGCCGTCGCTGCCGCTCAACACGAGCTCGTCGCCCTCGACACGCAAATCGTCGACACCCTCGAGTGAGATGAGTTCTACCGTCACGCCGTCGGGCACAGTGAAGTTGGCCCCCGCTTCGACTGTGACCAGTTGCACCGTTCCATCGAGACTTGTCAGTCGCAGGGTGATCTTCATCGCTCGTTACTCCACTTGAAACCATTTTTGTGTCCTGTCCCGCATGTCCTGTGCAGGTATCGGGCCACTTCGAAGCGAGGGGCTGATCGAATATTCGCTACTCGTCGCTGACAGATGCCAGAGAAGTGAGTTCTCCCATCGCCGCGATCACGCCATAGGCCGAGCGCAGCTTGGCAAAGCGTGCATCGAGTTCGGCTCGGCTTGCCGCCCGTTCTTCGTTCAGCACAAAGAAGAGATCGAGGAGATCGCGTTGTCCGCCGATAAACTGCGCATCATAAACGCGAACAAGTTCGCTTGCGGCGGCTTCGCGGCGAAGCAGAACCTGGTGCGTATCCCGCACGGAACGGTAATTCTCCAACGCTTCGAGAACACCGAGACGCACCTCGCGCGCAACGTCGTGAATGCGAATGGCGGCCGCCTGTTCGCGATAGTCCGCCGCACTGACATCGTAGATGTTGCGGCCGCCGGTCGCGAAATTATAGGTGAGCCGCAGGCCGATATAGTAGTCATCGTCAGGTCCCGAGATACCTTCGATGTTACGTCCGTTGCGTGCTCTCACTTCGGCATCCAGCTTGGGGAAGAGCGCGGAGCGGGCAACATCGCGCTTGCCATCGGCGGCCTGCGCGCGGGCACGCGCGGCGGCAAGAGCCGGATGATGACGTTCCGCGCCGGCAACGGCCTCATCCGTCTTCATGTCGAGCAGGCCTGTGGGTTCGAGCGGCGGCGCAAGTGCTTCTGGCGCATCGCCGATCAGTTCGCGATACCGTGTTTCCGCCAGAACAAGTTCCCGCTCCGCATTGAGAACGAGGTAACGCGCTTCCTCCGTCTGGCTGCTGCCGACGACAGTGAGCGAACGCAGACCGGGATCCATTTTCGCCCGGCGCTCGATCCGCCCTGCGATCTCCTTTGCGCGTTCCTCGTGTGTGCGCAGGAGGGCGAGCCGCTCGCGGGCTTCGAGAACGGCGAGATAGGCATAGGCTGCATCAAGGGCGACATCATTAAGCTTCGCCTGGGCTGTGAGTTTCTCCGCTTCCGCATCCGCTTGCGCTGCCGAGACGCGCGCAGGTGTGCCTAGCCCGTCGAAGATCGGCTGCGTCACGGTCAGCGAATATTCTTCCGCCGTCATCGTGCGTTCGAATGTCGGACGGTCCGTCTTCTCGCGCCGGACGGAGCCATCCAGCGAAACTGTCGGAAAATATCCCGACCGCGCAGCGCCGATTTCGCGCGTTGCCGCTTCCGCTTCAAGCCGGGCCGCCTTGGCGCCGGGATGGTCCTTGAGCGCCCGGGACATGGCTTCTTCAATCGTCAGCGCCCCGGCGCCGGATACCGTTCCGATTATTGCGCAGAACGCGACCGCAGCTCCGAGCCTGAAGCGGGTTGTTGCGCGCTGCTCCTGGCGGCGCGCGTCGTCTTTCGTGTTCATTTTGGGATACCCTTCAGCCGCCCTGTGTACCGGAAGTGCATCCAAATGAGAATTCGATCAAAAAACAATCAAATTTGATCGAAATCATTAATAAAGCGGCATAAATTCACAAGACTTATAAGAACTCTTGAGCAGACGTCTGTTTATTTTCTTTATCAATACTTGTTATTCACGATATGAATGATCGCATATGGTGGGGCCAGTCGCGGGCGATCTGGAGACAACATGCAAGATGCAGTTTTTGAACTCGTGATTTTATGTAAGGTGTGCGCCTTACCGCTCCGAAGAAGAGGCCGAATAGCGTGAACATCCGCGAACTGGATCTGAACCTGTTGCTCGTCTTCAATGCGATCTACACGGAAAGAAGCATCAGCAAGGCGGCAAAGAAGCTTGGCATGTCGCAGCCGGCGGTCAGCAATGCGCTTCGACGTCTCCGCCACTTCACAGGCGACACTCTATTTTACAAAGCCGGTACTGGCGTCGCGCCGACACGCGCTGCCATGACCCTCGCCATCCCGGTCAGCCACGCGCTCGATACCGTCGAACGAGGTCTTTCATCGGTGCGCAGCTTTGACCCTGCCACCTCGACACGCACCTTCCGAATTGGAGTCAACGACCTCATCCACGACACGTTGGTACCCGCCCTTGTCGGTCTTGCGAGGCGGGAAGCGCCCAACCTCACACTCGAATTTATTCTTCAGACGGGCGATATGGCGCAAGACTCGCTCCGGAATGGCTTTCTCGACCTGATTTTGATGCCGGGCTTCGCCATCGGCGATGATGTTGCTTCTGCGAAGGTCTGGGAAGAGCCTTTTACAATTATCGTTTCGCGGCAGCACCCCCTCGCCAAGCGGAACCGGCTGACCATTGAAGATATCCAGTCGATGTCGTTCGCCTTCACGACACACCTTCCGCGTTTGCGGCATTATGTGGATGATATCTTCAGATCCCATGGGCTTGAGCGCGCGGTTTCGTGTGCTGTCGCAGACACGCGCAGCCTCTACCCCCTTGTCGCCGTTTCCGACCTTGCTGCATGCGTTGGCCGTCACTTCGCCGATCAGTTCAATACCAATGACAGCTTGGTCATGTTTGACGCGCCCTTCGATCTTCCAACCATCAGCGCCCACCTCGTCTGGTCGCTCGACGCGGAAGACGACGAGGGACACCGCTGGGTCCGCGAACGTGTTGTGGAAATTTTGGCGAGTGCCTTCCGGCTGACTCGCCCGGCCGCTTGAGAGACCGGCGGGGAAAAGTTTCCGGGTGTCCGCAGCCCAGGACATACGGCCGGGAAATCGGGTCGGGAAATACCCACCCCCGACGCCCCTCTACTACAATCGAAATATCCGGTTTTTATCCCCAACCCGGAACTCGATGACGGTCTTGTGACGTTTCGATGACAGTCGGGCCGGGTTATCCCCGGAAGGCGTCTTCAATGAAGCGGGGGAATGGTGCCCAGGGGCGGGCTGAGGTAATTTAGCGAAAACAACACCTTGAGCGAGTATGATAACTGCTCGACAAGCATTGTTTTATTAGGCTTTTTTGGACGTTGTTATCACTGGTATATGCTGCCTTCCTCACGATGGAAGCGCCTCATGACCGATAATACATTTGCCCGAACCATTCCTATCGCCCGCTTCGACGGGAGGCAGACCCTTCCATGGCGCCGCGAGATCGATACGCTTGGTGACTGCCTTGATCATGGCCGGGGGTTGTACGTTCGGTGCACCTGCGATCCTCGCATTGTCGAGGTTACGCCGGCTCGCCTCCTCTCATTGCCAAACCCGCCGACGGAGAAAACGCGCATCTCGCAGCTCCGGCCTTGGCTATCTTGTAGCCGATGCGGCAGCCGGGATCACATCATCGTAGAGGTCGCGCGTGAATGGCGCGGTGAGGTGATTCCCAGAAAGCCGCAAGCTGCGCGTTCTACCTACCCGAGGTATGACTCTTTCCCGGCCGCGCGAACGGAGCCAGTTCGCGATCCTCACCCTGTCTGCGGCGGCAAGGGGAAACGAAAGAACAAGACGTGAGGCGCAGCCTGCCCGGATCGATCCGCAAGGCGAAAACGTGGAGTGGCCTCGCACTCGCCCTTGCGCTGGTCGCAGCCAGTCTCGCATGGGACGAATACGGCCACCTGCTCCAACCAGCCGAGCCCGCCGCCGATACGTATTCCGTCTATGATGGCGACACAATCAAGATTGGCCGCGAGCGCATCCGCATCATCGGTCTGGATACACCCGAGATCGGGTCCGGCGCACGTTGCGTGTCGGAAGCCCGCGCAGCCGAAGCTGCACGGAGCGCGTTGGTCAGATTACTGGCAGGCGCAGAGATCACGCTACGCCGAGACGGCACCGACAAGTACGGCCGCACACTTGCTTACGTCTATGCGGACCGGCGCGACGTCGCAGGCGAGTTGATCGCAGCAGGCCTAGCCAGGCCCTATAACGGCGGGCATCGAGAAGGCTGGTGCGACTGATCAAAGGAAAAGCGCCGCCCCTAGTACGGGCTACGCCTCTCGCGCGTTCAAAGCGGAAGAGGCGCAGCCTCAGTTCAGCGCGGTCGGACGATCATCACGATGGAGATCTTGACTGCAATTCGGAGGGCAAACAGGGCCACGACGAACAAGGCCGGATCAGTGATCCCGTTCGACAGGAGGGCAAGAAGAGTTTCCATATGTATATCCATGATAGTGGGTAACCCACGGGCTTTGTGGGCTAAAGGTCGAAAAAATACCCCTCCCGCCAAAGCGGGAGGGGTGAAGTCGGGGGAAACGCTCAGAAAGGGCAGACGCCAGAAGGCGGTGCCCATCGGCCGCCCACATGAAAAAGCAGCCAATTTCGGATATAAGCGGAAGCGAAAAGGGGCTGGCTATGAAGCCGTTTCAGGTCGCTATCATGATCGTCGCGACATTTGCCTTCGGCCTTGCCGTGTGGGGCGCCCTCACGGCCCTATAGGGCCGTGAAGCGCTGGAGCGTGCGCCGGGTGCCGTTGAGGTCAGCCCTGCAGGTTGAGCCCTATGGCCGCGCCGTGAAGCGCCCGTGCCAGGTCGATTTCCCGCTCGAGCCCGGCGATGGAGCCGACCGCCCCATATCGATTGCCAGCCTCGATGGCGGCCGCCGCTTCGTCCGCCTTAGCGGCGGCCGCTTTGAGCGTATCCCGCAGGGCAACGATGTTGGCCGTGATCGCCGGGTTGATTTCCTTGGTCATGCTTTTCTGTCCTTTCTTGATGACACTGGACAGATGGAGCAGGTGCCCGCCGCTTCAAGCGAATATCGATCCGTGTAGAGATTATCTCTGCGAACGCCTCGCATCGTCTAGATCAGATTGCCCTGCCCCACCTGAGACCCTGCCGGACAAGGGCAATCCGCAATGATCAACTCGGCGGCCTGCTTGGCGGCCGACTCCGCGATCGTGTAGGTGAGATGCACCTCCTCAAAGTCGAAGCCGCCGAAACACTCCCGCACGCCGGGCGTATCGTTCAGGCTTAGCAGGAAGTGCCCCTTCAGATTTCGGAGCCGGTTTGCCAGCCGCCCGAAATCGTCGCGGCAGAATGCGCCCTTGCCGTAATCTCCTTCCGAGCCCCAATAGGGTGGATCGAGATAGAAGAGCGCACCCGGTCGGTCGTAGCGGTCGAGAAAGGCCTCGAAGTCCAGACACTCGATCGTCACGCCGGAAAGACGTTCGTGGATGTCCTGCAGCTCGGCGGCGAGGCGAACGATGTTGAACGCCGAAGGGCTTGAGCTGTCGACGCCGAAGCTCCTCCCCGCCACCTTCCCGCCAAAGGCGAGCTTCTGCAGATAGTAGAAGCGGGCGCTGCGTTCGAGATCCGTCAGCGTGTCGGGGTCGACGTCCATCAGACGCTGAAACTCCGCACGGGAACCGAGCTTCCACTTCATTTCGTCCAGGAAGGCCTGATGGTGGCGCTGCAGGACACGAAAAAAGGTGGCCACGTCCCGCGAGCGGTCATTGATGACCTCGGCCTTGGGCGCGAAGCCGCGCCGGAAAAAGACCCCGCCCATGCCGACAAAGACCTCCGCATAGACGGCATGAGGGAGCGATTCGATCCGTTCGATGATCCGGCGGGCCAGCCTGCGCTTGCCGCCGATATAAGGCGCAGCGCCCTTTCCGGGCACTACGGGACGATAATTTGACTCCATATTCTGGGAAACTCACACTTCACCCGCCCTGATCAGGGTGGCGGGCTGGCCTCGACGGAGGCCTGTTGGGGCCGGGCGAGTTGCACCTCGCGGTTCGGGGTGCGCTAACACCCCTGCCCCCGCCGGCCGGCGAGGGAAACAGATGAACAGGCAGGACTGATGGACAACGAGTCGAGCCGGGCGAACATGCGCGTAAAAATTCTCACTATGGTCGTGGGTGAGCTCATTGCCGAGCTTCAGGATCGCGGCGGGTTGCCGTCCGGTTGGCTCGCCAGCAAGGAACGAGACATCATGGGCACAAGCGCAGCCGACGAGGAAACCGCCGGTGAAATGCTGACCAAGCTAAGTGAGGGTCTGAGCTACTAAGCGCTCCTGCGCACGCCGTGCGTGGTTCAGGTGCGCCGCCTCCGCCGGAAGCGGCCAAAAATCAAGATTGCCATGCTCATAGTGGCACTGAAGCAGCCCCCTAAAACTCCGGCTGGACCTTTATCAGGCCGCGTCCAGAGAGAATGACGTCGACGTGCTGTCCGGCCGTCACATTCGGATCGGCGTCATGATCGTTCATGTAGGCCTCGAGCGTCGCCGTGCCGCCATCGAGCACGCCCGAGCCGAAGAGCTGCCGCACGCGGTCATCGGCGATATCTTCGGCGGTAATGCTCACCGCATTTGTCAGGGGCGCTTCACTCATTCGGATTTTCCGTCGTGCTGACGGGTTTCAGTCGGGTGAGTTCGCGGTCCTGGCAGAGGTTCAACTGCCGGGCGGCGGTGTCGGCATCGGCGGCGAGGGCGGCAAGATCGCGCGCAATCGAGGGGTGAATGAGGGCGTATGCCGCTTCATCATCCAGGCCGGCGGCGGGGCTTCCGCCGGGCGCTCCGCCGCGATGTATTGAGTCCTGGACGATACGGACCCACATGCGCTCAGCGCCAGACAGCAAATCAGCGCGAAAGCGCTCGCCTTCAACCCGTGCATTTTCCAGATCCTCCCATGCAGCGGCCTCGAGGCCGCTCAGCCGTTTCAGGATATCGTTCTGCCAGGCGAGGTTCCCGGCAAGGATGCCCGCCTGCTCGCCCTTGATCTCGCCGATCTCCGTCGCGTGCGCCTCATTGAGCTTCGATATCCGCGCGTCATATTTCAGCGCTTGCAGGTGCCACGCGGCGGCGCCGGCAGCACTTCCCGCAATGCCCGCAACAAAAAGCGCCAATGCTGCATACCCTTTCCAACCCGCGAGCGCGGAGACAAACTTGCTCATGCTGCTTGCCCTTTCCGGCCGCGACCGTCGAGGTCAATGATTGAGAGCGTGACGATTTCGCAGGGGATCGCCTCCCCGATCATCGGATAGACGCGGCGATAAGCTGCTGTCGAGTTCGTGACCATGTAGTGGCCACCCCCGTCGCGCGCCCAGCCCGTGCCGAGCAGCAGGCAACCCGCTGTGTCGCCTTGCGTATTGCCGATATGGATCAGGATCTCGGTAAACCCCGGCACATCAAGGAGCTGGATCATACCCTTGTGAAAAGCCCGCCCGAACTTCGCCTGATAAGGCGCGTCAAACCGGCTACTGCCGATCGGCTTCAAGCCAAGCCGGTAGGGCTTGCCGGGTCCGGTTGCCGGGATGCGCGTCTCGCCCAGCACCTTTTGCTTCCGGAATTCGTCCTCGCAGACGTAACAGAGGAAGGCACGGCCGCCGCCATCGACGTCCTCAAGATAGAGCTTGCCGAGCGTCGACTCCTCGTCACTCGCGATCCGTTCAAGAATGAGCTTCATGCCTAACCCCTTGAGCCCCTTGTGCTCCACCAGTTCCACACGGCGATCAGCCCGGCCTGAATGCCGCCCGGTCCGAAATAGGCGATCACGGCCGCAATGCCCGGCGCGATAGCGGCCGCGACTTCGTCAGGGAGATTGAGGAAGGCACCAACGCCTGCAATCGCCGATTGCGCGACATAAAAAAGAAAGAGAACGGTGATGCCCTCGAACACCATTTCCTTGCCGAAGAAATTGCGCTCACCCTTCTGAACGAGCCGCGTATGCCAGGCGAGCCGGCCTGCAATCGCGGCCGTGACGAGCGATGCGAATATCGCATTCACAGTGTCGCTCAGCAGGCGCAAGGCCTCCGCCACAAAGCCCCAGAAATTCATATCGCCCCCAGCAATTTCAGAATGACCCCGACAAGAATGACCCCGACCACGACGACGTGAATCGTCCGGTCCGTCCGCTTTTCTCGGTTCATGGAACCTCCAGGTCTGCCAGGCATCACCGCGAGCACAGCCCGCGGCGATGCAAATGAAAGCCCCCGGATTTTCAAGAAGCGGCGCACGCCGTGCGTCTCACGCAAGATTGCGAGCACCAGCGAGGTTCGGAGCGCCCCCCCCGCACCGGGCGCCCCACAAAGGTCTGCGGCCGAACGGCAAGCGGGCGCTTTAGCTCCCGCCCACAAAAGCGCAGACGCGCAGGTCGTATTTCCAACTACCAACGTTCCATTGCATTCCGCATGGCCAGCCGCGAAGCGGACTGCTACCAGCCTGACACCCGTGAACAAACCATTCTTCTCGCAGAATGATGCGGCCACCTAGAATCAGCGGTGTCAGCGTATGCACCGCCGCCGCGATGCGTGGATAGACGGGATAGCCGCCGTAGAACTCGGCGGTATTGCGCCACCACGCAGCGCCCAGCTGGACGGTTCCGCTGAAGTCCTGCCGTGAGCCGTCACCCACCGTGATCCAGCCCAAAATCCGCTCCGCCCCGAGCGGCGCGGCGCCGATATCGTGATCTTGCCTGTGCATGACATCGACGCCGCTCGCAGGCGCGGGATGGACCTCGCTCGTAAATGTGCCGTCGAACATCGCGAGGACAGCGACTTTTGCACGATGGGTGTCGAAGACCGCCTCTCCGTCAGCATCGCGCAGCAGGATGCGCTCGGGCGTAATGATGCTCTCGATCACAGGTCGACCTCCGCTCCGTTAACGTGATGGTCACCCTCCGGCGGCGGCGCGGGCCAGCCCCCCCACGACGTTGCATTGGTCCATGCAGAGCAGGTTGATGGAATAATGAAGTCCGTCTCCCCGTCCGACCCATCGGTGAGGCCGTTCTCCCTGAGCAGAAGTGTCTGCGTTCCACCGAGAAGGCGCAGCTCGCCCGCGCCTTCCGCCTGCGAGAGAAACCGATACTCAGACGACACTTTTCCGATTTGTTCGCCGTCGATTTCTTCTGGATCGAGATAGACCATGTAGTCGCTGCCGCTGCGAACCTGGAACGCTTCATTGAGCAGCCAGACCTCCCAGTGGAGAAGCATTGCAGGCGCATAGCCGCCACGGATGCGCAACATCACATTTGTGTCGTCAACAGCCAGCGAGCACATACGCCAGTTTGTTTTTGTATGATCGCCGCCGGGGAGAGGCGTGACGCTGCCCGCCAGCGGTTGTTTGTACCCGCCTGTCTCCAGCGTGCCAATAACGAGAGGCGGCGGGTCCATTTCATGCGCAAAGAGCACATCCGATCTGTCGATTAGTGTCTCAGAGCCTGTTGCCCCAACAGTAATTGGAGACCGTCCTGCGTCCCTGCTGCTGACCTTCCGGACGAAGCGCGGATAGTCGAAGTCGGAATGGAAGCGCACATCACCGAGATTGTTGAGCGGATCGATCGCCGGTGCGAAATCCGTCGCGGTCGCGCCGCGCCATTGCGCGATCGTCCCTTTGCGGATGCCTTCAACGGGCAGGTCGGCGGCCCCGGCGGAGAGGAAAAAGTCCCAGCTCATGGCCCCGGCTTCCGCATCAAAATGTACGGCGCCTGCGTGTCGATGACGAGTTTCGCGTCGTCGAGCGTTTCCCCCTCTCCCAGTGGGCTCGCAAGGCTGAGCGCGAACAGCGTACCGGCTTCGATCAGCGCCGCGTAAATATTTTCGGCGGTGACGGTATTGGCGACCAGATCGTTCACCTTCACCACGCCTTCCTCAACCACGAAGGCCGGGAAGGGATCGCCGTCATTAACCGAAGGATGGGCGATCTGGAACCTGTCGACCAGCCAGCCCGCCGTGACCGTCTCACCCGTCTCGCCTTCCTGCACGATCGCAACACCCGCGATGCGGCCATTGGCGTCGAGGCGGACCACCCACTCCCCCTCCAGCGCCTCGGCATTCGCAAGTGCCTCGACCACCGCTGCCGAGAAATTCGCTGAGGTCAATTTCTGCGGCGTGACCGAAATCTCGCTCGACCAGTTGAGACCCGCCTCGCCAAAGACGTTGTAAGCGGCAACGCGGATATAGGTCGGCGAGGCGATCAGCGGCACGAGGAGGCGGGTCACCGCAGGCTCGTGCCGCACGGTGAAGACGGTGTCGTCCAGCGCCTCCCCGTCTGCAGGGTCGAAGCCGGACGAAGCGGAATATCGGGCCAGCACGCCTCGCAATCCCTCTTCCGTGCCGCCATTCGCCCTTGGCAGCGCAAAATCAAGCATGACCTGCTCGGCGAGCGGGTGTGGCGACAGCCCGGTAACTTCGCCGGGTGCGGCCTCCGTCACCGTCAGATCACGGAAGGCTTCCTTGCGGTCCCGGCCGCCCGGCCCGATGACCGTGCAGGCGATCCAGACTGTTGTCGGGCGCACATCGATTTCGCCGCTTGTTCCTTCGCCGCCTTCCTTGATCGCCGTCCAGGTGATGTGATCGTAGGAAAGCGACCAGAGATAGTCCGTCGCGCTGGCGGCCGGGCGCGCGCTATAGGCAAGGCGCGGCGCATAGACCGTGCCGATATTCTGGGAGACGACGATCGGTTGCAGGACAGGCCTTGCCGGAATGGAGGGCGGGGCCGGATTGTCGTTCGCGGCGGGCGGTTCGCCCTCGTCCGCCGTGTAGACGCGAGGGTCGTCATTGTTGAAGGCCAGCGTGACCCGCTCG